>Ga0209890_10000690_pt1 | contig 15650 bp, 5 predicted proteins | sample OrgsoiDNA2013049_FD_185799 | JGI IMG/M metagenome (GOLD analysis project Ga0209890, IMG submission 185799) | Permafrost soil microbial communities from the Arctic, to analyse light accelerated degradation of dissolved organic matter (DOM) -... | ecosystem: Environmental > Terrestrial > Soil >...
CATTCTTTGCGCTGTGGTTCTGGTTGCTGCCTTCATGGCTAGGCTTTCACGTGCGCGCCGGAGGTGGGGCGCGATGGCGCTGGATTGCGGCCGTGCCTTCGGTTCTTGGTTTCGCGGTGGCTCTACGCTGCGTCTGGGACTTCGGGCGGACGGGACACGGAACGCCAGCGCCAATCGCTCCGCCGAAAAACCTAGTGGTGGTTGGATTCTATCGATACGTGCGGAATCCCATGTACCTGGGATTCTTAGTGGGATGGGTTGGGCTGTGGTTGGTCTTCGGACGAGCGAACCTGGTAGCGATCGCGTTGGCGTGCGTGATTGCGCTGGGCATGGCTTTGTTTGTGTTGCTGTACGAGGAGCCGACGCTCGGAAAGATGTTCGGTGAGGAGTACCAAGCATACTGCAGGAACGTCCATCGATGGGTGCCGCGGATGCACGCATGGAACAAGTAAGTGTGGTCGGATTCGGAATGTGGCTAAGGCTTGGTTGACCAGACAACTGAAGAAGGGGACACGTGACAACACCGGAGCAGTGGCCACAAGTTAAGGAGATCGTGGGAGCGGCGCTCGAGCTATTCAGTTGGTGCGGCAGGTAATCGAGCACGGCTTGGATGAGAAAACAAGACTCGGTATGGAGCAGGACGCCGATCTGAAATCCCTGCGAAGCGATCCTCGATTCGCCGCCACGGTCACCGAGGCCAAGCAGGGCCACGCCTCTGCCCAGAAAGCTGACTAGCTCCAGGAGTGGTTGTCCAGGGAGACTATTACGATCATAAAGAAGCGATTTTCAGGGCGAAGCAGCCGGACTTCGCAGCCCAGAGTTTCTGCCGAACAGGGAAGGCAAACGCCGCTCAAGCGCGCCGCCCAACCCGGGCCATGCGAGGAACTAAAATCAGAGCCACCGCGTACAGGAAGATTGACACGGCAGTGGATCCTGGGTGTCCGTGTTGCAGGTCCTCGAACAGCAGCTTCGCCGTGACCAAAGCCAGCGTGCCGTAGGCAATCCATACCAGTTCGGTCCGCTGCCAACGAGAGCCGCTGAAGGCAAGAGCCAGTGCGACCAGGCAGGTGATCAGCGTGCGGATGACGGCCACTTGGGATGCTCCGGGAGTCATGCCGATTGCTGCCAGCCACACCAGAACAGAAACCAGGAACGTGATCACCGCAGCCACCGCCAGGATGGCCGAAAGCAATTGCAGGAGCCGCTGGTTCCACCGCTCTACGCGGAAGCGGCCTCCGACGGCGTAGCATAGAACGGCCGAGGCGGCGACGCTCCAGACAATCCATCCGGGCGCGGATGGGAACGTCCCCGCCAAGGCACGGCCGGCGTAATCCAGCAGGCCGCAGGCATACGCCGCCGCAGCCAGATACGCCAGGCCGTGGAATTCCAGGGTCAGGCGAGATGCCCACACACCCAGGGACGTGGCCACAATCGCGGCCACGCTCAAGCACAACGCGAGCAGCAACGTCGGCAAACACAGAAAGCTGCCCGCCAGGAAAAGAGCCGCACTCCAGGTGGCATATACGTGGTAGTTGCGTTGTTCGGGTAAGCGGTCGAAACTGGCATAGGCGGCCCCGTAACCCACTGCCGACAACAACAAACAGATCGCCCCTAACACCGGCGCAGCGGCACTTCCTCCAAAATGCGACATGCTAAAGGCACCCAGCAGGAACGCAATCATGGTCTGCCCGATCTCGAAGACGTTGATTTTCAGGCGGAGCCGCATCGTCCGGGAAACGATGCTTGCTCCGTAAATCAGAAACAGAATGCACCCGAGCGCCAGCAATACCCGCGTCGTGACGTTCTTGTACTCCGAGGGGATACCCTCCGGGCGGGAGTAAATGTAGAGCAAAATCCAAACGGCAAGATCCGCCGCTGCGGCTACCAGCGGCCTGATCCCGAGCCAGTGCTTGCGACCGGATGCCACCTCGCCGGCCAGCGCCATGAGCAGGAGCGCCGAGATGAAAGGCACCAGATCGTGGGTCGCGATCAACAATGCGAGGGCGGTGAAAACTGCGGCGATATTGACCACCCAGACGACCAGAGCCAGACCGCGTTTCCACGCCAGAGCGTATGCGGTGACCACGAATACGCCGAGGACGGCGGCGGTCGCCGAGGTGGGCAAGACCTCGAATCGCAGGGTCAGTTCCCAGAGCATGGGAGCGAGGATCAAGGCCGCCGTGGTGGCATAGACAGTACTCGCAAAGTGCGCCTGGGCCGGGACTCGCGCTGCCCATACCAGCCACATCCCCGCATAGGCAAGCGCCAGAACAACGACTGCCAACTTTGGAAATGAGCCTGACTCGGCCACGGCCCGGAGCAGGTAGGCGCCCGCGATTCCGAGCATGGCTTTGCCCAGCACCGGGAAGACGCCGCCGGCGCGTGCAAAAGAGAACGCTTCGACAGTTGGCGGCGGTGCGACAAGATCGGCAGGGTCGGCGGGAACAAGCACGGCCATTTCGGATGGAGGTTCCAGAGCAGCGATTCGGCGTTCCAGAGTCTCAACGCGTGCGGTGAGCCGTGCTAACGCGTCGAGATCGTCCATAACCTCCACCCACGTCGAGGCTGGCAAGGAATACGAGTCGAACGTCGTGCGTGAAACGTTTTGCGCGAAACATCGAGCGCCGAACTTAATGCGCAGGTGCGGGGTCGGGGACCGCGCTCGAATTCTTCTCCGGCCATGGTGGCAGGAGCTTCACCAGCACCCACAAAATCGCCAACGGCAGAAAAGTCAGCACGATGGCGACCAGCAGTCCCTCGCGCGTAACCAGGCCCATCTTGTAGGTCGTGTATCCCAGGAAACTCTTGGAAAACAACTGGCCCCCGATCACGACGTTCCAGCGCATGGCAAAAATACCGACCAGGGTCAGGCATCCGGCCACCGCGTAAATGCGTTTGCGGGACATTTCGCCGAGCCGCAACACCTGGGTCAAGGCGAGAAGCGCAATGGGAGTAATAGTGCCAAGCACAATCTGGACCACAATATGCGACATGTACAACTTGGTATGAACCATGAAATCCAGGCTCCGGAAGGATTCATCGGACTCGTAGATGCGGTGAATCAGGTCGAGCATTTCCAGGGCGAAATCGATGATGAAGGTATAGAACAGATAGCGCGCCACCGTATCCACGCAGCGCATATCGATGGTCTCTTTGCGGGCCCATGTCAACAGCATGTAGAGCAGCATTACGGCGGCGATTCCCGACACCATGGCAGAAAAAATAAACACCACGGGCATGAGCGGCGACGACCACCACGGGTTCGCCTTGATCGAGCCAAAGATGAACCCGACGTATCCGTGCAGCAGGAATGCCGATGGGATGCCGATGAGGGTAATCAGCCAGCCCACTCGTTCGTCCACCTTAAGCGCATGCTCGCTGATGTTGCTCGAGCCGAGAGTCATGACGCGATAGATCAAGCGCTTCCATCCGGTGGTAGATTGGGAAAGCACCACAATGTCACGCCGGTAGTCGAGCCAGATCTCGAACACCAGGACCGCCATCAGATACCACAGGTAGACAAACCCGAACATGGCCATTGCAGACGTTTTGTGTGGCGTCAGGTACATCTCGTACGAACGTTCCGGGTGTCCGAGGTGCAGTTGTAACGGCAGCGGCGCGATCAACAGGTAAGCGAGAGCGGTCAGCAAAGCCAGCCGGTAGGTGGGCTTCACCTCCTGCACCTGAAAAACGCGTTCCAGCGAGGCCAGAATAAATGCGCCGGCCACCAGTCCCGTGAGGAACGGATACAGCACGATCAGCACGCTCCACTGGAGCTCTACTTCGTTCGGATACATGAAGCCTTCAACGCCAGGCATAACGGTCAGCAGTCTCCTTATCGCACCGAACCATCCAGGCCGTTGTAAAAGACCTTGGCATGGGTCGCCATACTGGGTTTTAAGATCTGAACGCTGTGGGTCTTCAGGAATTCATGAATCGGATCGTTGGGGTTCTTTAAGTCCGCTAACTGGCGCGCGCCGGTCGGGCACGATTCGCAACAAGCGGTGGTCAGGCCTTTTGTAATCCGGTGGTAGCAGAGCGTGCACTTCTCGGCGGTATTACTCTTTGGGTTGATGAAACGGCAACCGTAAGGGCAGGCCTGCACGCAGTAACGGCAGCCGAGGCAGTACTTCGGGTCCACCAGCACCACCCCATCGGGGCCTATGAAGGTCGCGCCCACGGGGCAAACCTGGGTACAAGGTGAATCCGCACAATGGTTGCACAGCTTGGGAACGAAGAAGTTTTTTCCACCCTCTTCCTTGGCTGGTGGGAACCCCATCTTGCCGCCGCCGGGCGAGTCCACGTGGGGATTTTCAATGTCGTAGTCCGTCACGTGATAGCGTTCCACCCATGTACGGAAGTACCCGTCCGGCACGTCGTTCTCGCTCTGGCACGCCCGTACACAGTTCCCGCATCCGATGCATTTGGGGAGGTCGATCAGCATGCTCCACCAGTGCTCGGACATTTTGTAATTGGGGGAAGCTCCCGGAGTTCCCGCGAGAACGTGCTTCCACGCGACAGCCGCCGCTGGCAACAGAAGGAGCATGTGGCGCCGCGTAATACTCATTTCGTTCCTCCGGTCGTCCCTTCGGCAACGATGGCCGGGCTGTGCGGCTGATGGCAGGTATCGCAGGGGAGCCCGGAGGAGTGGTCGGCAGAAGCGACTTGCGGGAATCCTTTCGGCTTGGCGATATTCGCCTCGTGACAGCGGACGCACAGCACGGCCGTGTCGAGTTTTGCGGGTTTGACTGAGCCAGGGTCATCGGCATGTTTCGCCAGTGGTCCGTGGCACGCCTCGCAGTTGACGTGCACATGCTTGCCGCTCTTCTTTTTTTCCAGGACGTCCGCATGACAGTCTTCGCAAGCCTGGTGGCCGGCATAGTTCACGGGACGGGCGGCGATCTCCGTTATGGCGTCTCCTCGGTAGTGTCCATACTGTCCAAAACTCTTCGGCACAAGAAACGCGCGCATCCCCACAAACGCCAGGCAGCCGACGACGAAAACCGCAGCCATCCGAAACAAGTGCCCCGCATCTTTGAAGACATTCATAAATGTGCTCCCTTTTAGATACAGGAGTGTGTGGCCAGACCGCTGTGCGCCCGGTCACGAGAGAGGTGTGTTTAGATCACAGGCGGGTGTGACCTCGAAACAACGCGCCCCCGAGATCCCGCAGTTGAGGGTCGAGCTCGCGTTGTATGCGAACTACATTTCCAGGGGTCGCCCCCAGCCTGTGACTTGGCTTTGGGGCACTTCGGGCTTGAAGATTACACCTTGACTGGTACGGCTGTTCATCACGACGCGGATCGGCTCCGCAAACTGCAGGTGGCGGACACAGCCTTCCTCTTCCACGGCCGTTTGTTCCGTCAGCCACTGCCAATCGACTGAGCCTTCGCCCGCGTCTGGATTCACGGTGAAGTAACCGATCTGAAAGGCAGTGAGATTCTGGAAGAAATGGCTGCCCTGCGACGGGGTGACGCGAAAATCGCGGAATCCGGCCTCCACAATCACGCGCGCGCCAGAGATTTCATCCCATTCGACGGGGATGCCCAGCCAAGGTTCGGTCGATCCCCAGCGTCCCACACCGATCAGCAGATAGGGCCGGTTCTCCCCATTGAGCCGGCGATTGAAATGAGCCACCGCTGTGGCTACTTCCTGACTGCGGCTGCGCTCGAAGCGCTGCGAATCCACCACGATGACATCGTGAAGATCCTCGATGCGGCCGTTGCCCAGAACTTTGCTGCTCCGGCAGATCAATTGATCCGGTCGCACCTCGTCCAGAGCTAAATCCTCGCTGTCGCGTGCCAGCGTCAGTGGCCGGATCTGCAGGAAACCGAACTCCGCCGCTTGTCCAGTCGCAGGGCCAGTCTGCTCGGGCAAGCGCACGGCGAATTCGATCTCCACGGGATTGCCCAGCGCATCCTCACCGGCTCGAACCAGGTCATCGAGAATCTCAGCCAGCGGGAAGGTGCCGTGCTTGAGCATGGGGGCAAAGGTCACGATGCGCGCTCCCGGCCGGCTGACTCCATCGTAGACGGCGTGGTTGTCCTTGGAATAAGTTGAGGCTACCGCCCGCAGTGTGCCGTCGCTCTCGGCGGCGTCCAGGCCGAACCGCCGCTCGTGCCAATGCCCCGGTCGGCCTTCCGAAGCACCGTCCAACTCCAAGGCCCAGAATTCCGTCTGCGAGTTCGCCAGTATGTCTTCGACCGAAGAAAACTGCATCAGGTTTTGGGGATACCGCGGGCAAAACGTCAGACACTTCCCTCCATCCACTACCGCCCGGCCCAGGCCCAGTGCGACGGCTGCGATGCCATCGTCAAACGCCATGGGCGGCACGGGATAAAAATTGTGCGAGCGCACGACCCCGGAGAAATCCGGATAAAAGCGCTGCCCGTGGGGCGTACCCACAACCTGCTGGAGAATCACCGCCATCTTTTCTTCTTCCAGACGGTAGGGCGTAGCCCGCACATAGGCCTTCGCATGGCGGCTGAACGTGGAGGCGTAGACGCGCCGGATGGCCTCGCTCAGCGCTGCCAACCGGTCGTGAAGATGGGCTTGCCGGTTGCCGAGCATGAACGTCTCATACACGCCGGTGAAGGGCTGGTATTGCGAATCCTCCAGCAGGCTGGAGGAGCGTACCGCCAACGGATGGGTCACCTCGGTGAGAAACGATTTCAGATCTTCGTTGAGGGAAGCGGATAGCGGCGCGGCCAGGAACTTCCGCTGAATTTCAGCGTCGTCTTCGCAATGCAAGGCGAAGTCCAAAAGGTTGTTCTCGGCCAGGTATTGATCGAACACATCCGTCGCCAGGACGACGGCTGGAGGTACCGAGATGCGCACTCCGGGAAAGCGCCGGGTCATACGGCTCTTGCGCAAAAGGTGGCGCACAAAAGCGAGGCCGCGAGCTTTGCCACCCAGCGATCCGGAGCCGATGCGCAGAAAACTTGATTCCGAAGGCTGGAACGTATCGCCCCTGAAATCGCCGATCAGCACCTCGCCCTGTTCGCGGCGATACTCGTGGATCGACTCGATCAGATCGCGCCGCAAATGTTCCGGGCTGGCAAAATCCGTAACTTTTCGCGGGCGCAGTTTGGCCGCCAACGCGAACTCGGTTCGTGCCATCAGCCAATGGGAGAAGTGGTTGCTCTGCGAGTGAAAGACGATGCTCTCCGCCGGGACGGTTTGCAATTGCTCTTCCAGTTCGTTCATGTCTTTCGCCCGTCCCACTTCGCTCAAATCCGGCAGACGAAACACGAAGTCGCCAAACCCGAATTGCTCGGTCAATATCTCTCGCAAGTCTTTCAGCAGCGTGGGCGAACGTTTACGGAGAAACGAATAGCCCTCGGCGTGCGCCCGCGGGCGGAACTCGGCGCGACTGGTCTGCAAGACCACGGGCGCGTCCGGCACCAGGCTCTTCACCATACGCGCCAGTTCAAAGCCCGCCTCGGGACTCAGCTTGCCCTCCCAAGGGAATTCCACGTCCGAAACAACGCCAAACAGATAATTGCGATATTCCTGCACCAGCCTGGCCGCGTCTTCGAAGTTTGTGCTCAAAAGAATTCTTGGCCGCGCCTGCATGCGCACCAGCTTGTGCGCAACATTCAGGCCTTCCTGGATCACGCGCCGCGATTGCTTGATCAGCTCGGTGTAAATGACCGGCAGGAACGACGAGTAATAGCGGATGTTGTCTTCCACCACCAGCAACACCGGCACGCCCATGGCCCGCGTGTCGTGCAGGACGTTGCGTTTATCCTCGATGTACTTGACGATCGAGATCAGGATGCGGGCATTGCCCTGCCACAGGAAGACGCGTTCGATGTCAGTGATGGGATTCCGCGCTACGAAATTCTTGATCGCGCGATAGTCATAGGCCAGCACCACGACGGGGACATCCAACCCCGCTTTCTTGACCTCGCGCGCCAACTGCGCCGCGTCCATGTCGCCCACCGCGAGATTGGTAACGATCAGATTGAATTGCGGCTGAGAGCGAGCTAACTCCGCCGCTTCGGCACAGGAAGAAACGTGTGTGATACCCGGGATTTGCTGCAGGTTAAGGTCGAGCGATTCGTCAATGAGCAGCTCATTGAGGCGCCCGTCTTCACGGAGGATGAAGGAATCGTAGAGGCTGGACACGAGAAGAATGTTCTGTACCTTGAACGGCATCAGCGTTTCGAAGCCTTCAAAGCGATCTTCGGCGTCCACAATCGACTCGGCGATGCGGTCCACGCTCATGGCGGATATCTTAGTCCAACTTTGCCAGTCGTACCGTGACCGCGTGATGAGTTGTACGGTGGAGTGACGGGCGTCTCGCCTGTCCAGAGCGCCGCGGCCGGGCGAGGACGCCCGGCTCTCCACCAGCAAGCGCTAGCGTTTATGCACCTCCAATTGCACTGGCCGCGCAATTGAGCTTACTTCGGGATCATAGTACTCATAGACCCGCGACTTGAATGTCCGCGCGCGGATCGGATACTTGGCCCGCAGACGAAACTTCACCGTGACCGTGTCGCCCGCGGAGAACGAATCGAAGTAGAGAATGGCCTGCGTCGCCGTCAAGCTGAATTTCGACAAGTGGCCACTCTTCAGTCCCGCGCTCTTTTCCTGGTAGGCTTGCAAGTCTTCGCTGAGCAGGTCAAACCCGGGCGGAATGCCCAGATCCACCATCACCATGTTGGCGGTCTTGTTCAGGTTGTTCCGAATCGTTGCGATCGCCGTGGCAATGTCGTCCTGCGCGAGGCGCATGCGATCGTAAGCCACATCAATGGAGAGCGGCTCGCCCGCCGGCTTCTGATCCCAGGGGAGGAAGTAGCTCCCCACGACCTGGTAGGCGAGGCCGCCCTTGCCCTCGAACTGGACTTCGATTCGGTTCGAACTTTGCGAGTCGATGTCTTTGAATACGAACTGATGGAGTAGGTCGTTGTTCTCAGGCGTCAAGACGAGCTTTTCAGCGGGCTTGCCGTTGAGCAATACCAGCAGCGTCCCGCGCACGTCCGCCGCACCTTTTTCGGTGGCGAGGAGCAAGGCCCGCAGCGCCATGATCGTCGCTTGCGTGGTGCCCCAGGTTCCGCCTGCGTCTTTCTTTGCTGCAATGTAACTCATGGCTTTGCGCGCGGTGCCCGACGCCTCACCCCACTTGAGCAGCGCTTGTACCGCCAGACCCGTCGTCTCCACGCTGGCGCTTTCTCCCGTGGCATAGACGGCGGTCTCGTCCGCGCTCCACCATGCTTGCTCACCCTTTTCGGTGCGTGCGTCGAGCAGAAGCTGCATTGCCTGCCGCGTGAACTGCCGGTCCTTTCCATAATCGCTAGCGAAGTTAGCCACCACCGCCAGGGTGTAGGTGTCAATTTTCGAGCTCATGTGCTTTTCGACAAACTGCTTGGCTCGTTCGACCGCCGTTCCCTGGTATCCCGTGTTGCCGAGCGACCAGGCGATATAAGCGGTGATCCGCAGCACGTCCGAGTTGTAACGGTTGGTGGCGCCTTCGTTAATAAAGGACGTATCGGGCTTCCAGCTTCCATCCTCCTGTTGCTGCCCAGCAAGCCACTGCTGCGTTCGCGAGATGAGTTTCGGGTCCACGTCGTAGACCTTCGACATGTCGCTGAATTCCATTAGGCCGTACGCAGTCAGAATCTTGTTTGCGGGAGCGCTGCCGAACCAGGAGAATCCGCCCCCGGGAACTTCGAAAGTCAGAAGCCGCTGATAGCCGTTGGCAATGTAGCCCTCAGCCTTGACGTGTACTTCTGGAGTTAGTTTCTTGGTACGCTTCATGTAATCAAGCGCTAACACGTTGGGGTAAGTGCTCGACGAAGTCTGCTCAAAGCAACCACCCGGCATTTGCAGAATGCTGTCCATACCTTCAATAACCTGGCTCAGCGGGCCGGGATAGAGCCGGACAAAAATCTTGCTGGCTTCAGGAATGGCGTTCGCCGGGAAGGCGAGTTCGTGCTGCACCGTGTTTTCCAGACGGCCGTTGAACACCAGATTCTGCTCGCGGCCGTTGGGAATCACTTCGATTTCGCGGACGACGACGTCGGCGCGATTGGCTCCGCCTTTCATACGAGCCGAAAGCGTGAGTTTGAATTTTCCGATGCGCTTGGCTTCGAGTGTGAACTGCGCGCCTCCGACGCGAGACGACTCTACCGTGACCGCCTTCTCAGCCGAGTCGTCGACCAGCGAGAACCAGCTGTCCGCTTCGAGACGCAGGCCGACGTCTCCAGGTGAGCCCGAGTAGTTGTAGATGGCCACTGGGATCGAAACCCGATCGCCCTGCGTGAGCGTGACTGGCAAGTCGAGATCGACGAAGAAATCCTGAAAGACCTTCAGACTCGAAGTAGACGTGCCGAGCGCGCCATGTTGCGTGGAAGCAATCATCGCCATTCGCCACGTCGTGATGGAATCGGCCATCGGAATCACTATGCTGGCACGGCCGTCTTTATCCGTGATGATCTCGGGATTGATGTAGAGCGCCTCCGGAAAATAGGAGCGTACATGCGCGGCAGGCGCGCCGGAGTCGTCCTTGGCCAGAGTTGCGCTGTTGACTGCGCCTTTTTCAAGCATCGCAAGATCCGTGAAGTTGCGACCGTTGAGCGGTAAATTTCTGATGACGCCTGCCCCAGCACCAACACCCCCGCCAACACCAAAGCCCACGCCGCCTGGAACCCCAACCACCATCGCGGATTCTGTCTCAACGAGTGCGTTCGCCCCGGTGACCTCAACCACCTCGGTGGATTGTCCAACCGACAGAGTTGCGGAGAGCACTGCGCGATCGCGCGGTTGAAGAGTGAGTGCCCTTGAGGCGACCCTAAACCCAGCGCTGGACACCTGAACTGTGTAGTCACCGGCTGGCACGGCTGACAGCCTGAATTCTCCGGCGGCATTTGTTTTCGCGGTACGGGTTCCTCCAGTGGTAACGTCGCGCACCTCAACTGTGGTTCCAGGCACCACAGCGCCCGTGGGATCAGTCACGGTTCCCACAATCTCCGCCAGACCATTGAACGGTCCGCGATCATGTTCAATGTTGACGTCAATCAGGCTCCGCTCCGAAACTGGACGGCCGACGACCTTTCTGCGATTGAATAACAAGTAGGCCTGCAGGTCATCACCGGTGTTGAGTTGCCGGTCCGGGCCAGCGCTGCGCAACAGGTAATACGCCTTTGTGGAATCCCAGCGCGCGGGTTCCAACGTGAGGCTCGTGCCCCAGGCGTCACGAAACTCCAACCCGCCAGCATGCGCGATCTTCGAATAAATTCGAGACGGGTCATCCAACTTCGGATTCTCCGCGTACGCCCGGCTAAGTATTTTGGCTAGCTGATTCGCCTGTTTCTGAAAACGCACCTGATAGCGCCCCGCATATTCGCCGTATTTGGCCATCGGCACATCTTTGCCGAATTCTGTTTCAAACTTGTTCGTGACCACCATTTCCGTTGCTGAAAATAAAACCCGCGCTGCACGGTCGCGCTGTTCGGCCTGTGACTTCTCCACTGGCTCGACGATCTCCGGCATGCCGATCGAATGAATCTCATAGCGGGGCTTCATTACTTCCTGCTCGAGATAAAAAAAGACTTTGGCAAACCCCGGCTGCTTCTCCGCCAGTGCAAAGACAGCTTCATCCACCACTTGCAGGCCGAGTGCGGCATGGACGCCCTGGCCGCGCGAATTGGTCACGCGGAATTGGATTCGCGCCTCAGTCCCCGGCTTATATACCGGCGCATCCGCCACGGTTTCAATCTTCAGTTCGTCCGCGGGTTGCACGAAAATCAGGCGATGGTCCCCGACCGGGCGTGCGTCCCTACCGAAGAGATATGCACTGATATCCACCGTCCCCGCCATTGCCGGCGTGGCAGTCAGCGAAAGTTCCGCCTCGCCGTTTTCGAACTCCAGGTCACGCGTCAGTACCGTCTGTCCTTCCTTGACGATGTCTATGTACGCCGCCCCGCGCGCCTTGGTGGAAAACACTTTGAGTTGAATGCGCTCACCGGCGTGGTATACGGCGCGTTCCGTGCGCAGCAGAATTTGATCCTCGCCCTCGCGCGCTTCGAGTTGAACCTTGCTGGACGCATGGTTTCCTTCGCGATCGGCAGCCTCAATTTCCAGAGTCGCGTTACCAGATTTTGGCTTCACGCGCGCCACGCCAACGCCGCCCTCATCGGTGGTCACGTGCTGATCGACATTCCCGGCGGCGTGGACCATCAAGTCGGCCTTCGCGGGAGTTCCGTCGGGATAAGAAGTCAGGACAAAAACCTGGTTCTCGAGATTTGGGACGAGCGTGCCACCCTCTGGAACCGCCGTGATCAGAAGCGGCGATTCGCTAACGGTGATCGGTTCACCACGAGTTTCCGCATGACCGGCCGAGTCTTTCACCGTGGCCTCAATCAGCACGCGAGCGGCACCGTGGCTGAGCGGCCGCCCGGCAAAGTATTTCGGCAGTTGAATGTCGAAACGATAAGATCCGTCCGAGTCCGTCTTGCCGTGAGCCGACGCCACTTCAAGCACTGCGACATCCATCGCGGAAGCCTTGATGCTGATTTCGGCGTGATCCACCGGCTTTCCAAAAAAGTAGTTGGAACGCACCGTGCCGGTGACGTGATCGCCGGGCTGGTAGCCGCGCTTCTGCTTTTTGCCTTGATCGCCGAACTCCACTGCCACCTTGAATTTTGGCAGCACGTATCGTTCGACATTGAGCGCGATCTCCGCGGTATTCGTAGGCGCCTCGGCGTCGCCCATCAGCGCACGCAGGTGGTACGTGCCCAGGTTTACTTCATCGGCCAGTCCAAATTCGGCGGAGGCAACTCCGAACTGGTCGGTCTCGGTCGCTCTCTTGAATACCTTGTTGCCGCGAGAATCCTCGAGTTCGAAAGTCAGCTTGTGGTTGGCCGCCGCCTCATGATCGGAACGGTCGAGCGCTAACGCCCGCACGTGGATCATCTGGCCCGGCTGGTAGATAGGCTTCTCAGTCGTAAGAAGAATCGAGACCTTGTCTTCCAACCGCACTTCCTGATTAAACTCGGTCGCACCAATCGGAGTGTCCACAACATATCGCAACTGATAACTGCCAACCAATCCGGCAGGAAACCGGAACTGTGCCTCGGTCGTTCCCCGTCGATTCGTCTGGCCCATAAACAGAAGCTGAGCCTTCTTATCGGAAGCCAGAAGTTCAATTCGCACCGACCCTCGACCGGCAATGACTTCATTTTTTGAATCGGTCACGATCACGCGCACCGCCGCCTGGCCGCCGGTCAGGTAAGACTGCTGTCCCAGGATGTGAATCACCGGCGTGCGCAGGAGCTGCGAGATGGACTCGGTACCCTCCAACGCGGCGGTCTTTTTGTCGTCATACTCGAACCGGTAGCGGACGCGATGCCATACCAGATCGTCCAGCGGCAGCGGCTTCTCCAGCTTGATCTCGTCCTGCCACCTTCCTTGTCCCACGGCTATTTCTGAATGCCGCTGCGCGCGGCCCAGCACGTTGTCTTCTGGGTCGAGGACCTCCATCGTCAACTGTCCAGCTCCGGCGCGGGCCGCATCGTAAGCAATGGTCAGGTGCAGCAAACCATGCGAATAGGTTGCGGCGTTGGAAGGCGTGCCGCCGGACGCCTGGAACGGCTGCATGCCGACTAATGCGGCGATCGTTAGAAATACAAATACAGCGAAGATGAAAGTGACGAGTCTCGCTGGGTTTTTGTGCTGATTGACGTTATCCATGGCGCGCCCCCGTGGAGATACTTTTTCGAATACCCCTGTCTTGCTCGTTCAACCTCGTTCAAATATGAGAACGCGCGCCGGGATCGTTATTGCAGGGGAAATTCGGGGGACGTGGCGCTCTTGCTCGCGCAGAACCGCGGGGTGGCTGCCCCATGTCCATTTGGACACCGATGACAACGACACGGTTCCGGATAAATGGAAACTAGCTGGCATGGCAGCACGTGGTTATCGCTTCCGGTTGCTATTGCATTTCTTGGACGGCAGGGTTCATCTAGACTTGGAGCACATCGCCTTCACGGGCAACCATCTCATACAGCACGGGATTGACGAAGAAACCGATGAAGAGCCTGGAGATCAGGCCCGCTACGATGACAATGGCGAACGGCCTTTGCGTATCCGATCCGATGCCGGTGGAAAGGGCGGCAGGCAGCAATCCGAGGCAAGCAACCAGTGCCGTCATCATGATAGGACGAAGCCGAAGCAGCGACGCTTCCCGTGTAGCCTCGCGAATACCCATTCCCTCCTGGCGCAGCTTGTTGATGTAGGAGACGAGAATAACGGCCGTTTCCACGGAAACTCCAAGCAGCGCCAGAAGACCCAGAACCGAGGAAACGCTGAAGGGAGTGTGAGTGAGTTTCAAAGCAACCAGCGCTCCCACCGGTTCCGTCATGATTACACCGAGGGCGATGGTGACCGGGAATTTGAAATTGCCGTAGAGCGCAAACAAAATCATGAAGATCAGCACAATCGCAAGTGGGCCGATAAAGTACATCTGCGACTTGGCTTCGAGAAACTGGCTGTATTCGCCTCCCCACGACATCGTGTAACCCTGCGGTAGCGCCACGGCCTTCTCTATGGCTGCCTGACCGTCTCGTACCGCCCGCTCTAAATCGCGCCCCTCTATGCTGTACTGCACGCCGATGTAGCGGGAGTTATTTTCGCGATAGATAAAAGACGCACCGTTCCCCTGAGTAATATTAGCGAGTTGGCTGAGCGGGATCTGCTGTCCATCGGGCGTGCCCACCAATAAGTTCCCAATCTCGTGCGCGTTGCTGCGGAATTGGGGCTGCATTCGAACCACTAGATCGAACAGCTTCTCGCCTTGAATGACCTGGGTGACCGCCTGGCCGCCTACTGCGGCCGAAATCACCGCTTCCACATCCGCAACGTTGATGCCATAGCGCGCGATCTTGTCCCGATCGACATCGACAAGCAGGCTGGGCTGGCCAAGTTCGCGCACCACCGTGATCTCGGTGAAGCCAGGCACCTTAGCCAATGCATTCTTGGTCTGGATCGCTTTGTCCTGAAGGACGCTTAGGTCTTCACCATAGATCTTGACCGCCAAAGAACTCTTGAGGCCAGTGAGCGCTTCGTCCACCGCATCTTCCGCGGGCTGGGTATAGTTGAAAATGATTCCGGGAAAGGCACTGAGCTTCTTGTTGATCGATTCGATCAGTTGTTTTTTCTCACTGATCTCGCTGCTCCACGATTTGTCTTTGTACGGTTTCAATCCAACATAGAATTCGCAGTTAAAAAAGCCCGTCGGATCAGTGCCATCGTCGGGCCGGCCTAACTCTGAACCCACAACAGTAACCTGCGGATAAGACATCAGAATGTCGCGGATCTGAGGAGCAATGTTGCTCGCCTCCTCAAAAGAAATGGTGTACGGCATTGTGGCTCGGACCCAGAGCGCGCCTTCGTCCAGGTGAGGCATAAACTCGCCGCCGATGAAGGGCACCAGCAGCAGGGTCGCTCCGAAAATCAGGGTCGCGATCAACATGGTTGTCTTGGGCCGGTTGAGCGCCCAATCCAACTGAACTGCGTATTTCCGTTTCATCCATTCGAAGGCGCGATTCGGTTTCTCGTGCACGCCTTTCTTGAACCAGTAGGAGGCGAGCACGGGTATCAACGTGAGGGTCAGGATGAGCGCGCCGACCAGCGCAAAAGACATGGTC
>Ga0209890_10000691_pt1 | contig 15640 bp, 10 predicted proteins | sample OrgsoiDNA2013049_FD_185799 | JGI IMG/M metagenome (GOLD analysis project Ga0209890, IMG submission 185799) | Permafrost soil microbial communities from the Arctic, to analyse light accelerated degradation of dissolved organic matter (DOM) -... | ecosystem: Environmental > Terrestrial > Soil >...
TCGTCCCACCCGCTGTAGCCGCCACCCCACCCGCGGAGACCGTCGTCACACCCGCTGTAGCTGTCACCTCACCCGCGGAGACCGTCGTCACACCCGCTGTAGCCGTCACCTCACCCGCGGAGACTGCCATCACACCCGCTGCGGACGCCAGCGCCCACAAGCGACTGCCAGCCCGTTCTCGGAGACTGTCAGCAACACCAACGGCAGCCGCCGCTAAACCCGCTGTGACTGACAGTTCGTCGTCGGAGACTGCCAGCACACCTGCGGCAGCCGCCGCTACACCCCCTGTGGCTGCCAGCTCGTCCTCGGAGACTGCCAGCACACCTGCGGCAGTCCCCGCTACAACCCCTGCGACTGCCAACCCATCCTCGGAGCCTGCCAGCACACCTGCGACAGTCCCCACTACGACTTCCAGGGGCTGGTCCTTATGGCTCTTGGTTGCGTTTGGAGTGCTGGTAATCGTCATTGGCACACTGGTCCCTTTTCTCAGCAGGTGGAGAAAACGGAGGAGTTTGGAGCAGACGGGCGCCCCGAACCTCTCTTTTACCCGTGAAGCGAAGTCCGACCCAGGCCAGAGTGAGCCGAAAGGACCACGCAAAGCTGCCTAGGCTGAATGCAGAGTAATGATTCCAACGGTCGCCGATCGCAACCGCTGTCGACGATTAATCCGCTTAGCGACCAGAAAAGCCACCCGGCGGGTGGCTTTTCTCGTTCCCTGTCAATCGCCCCCTCGAGGATTAACGTCCGCTGGAAGCCGGCCCTCGCCCCAATTCAGGCGAACGTTTTACGAACTTCCCTACCCGCGTATCCTGATCCTTGCAGCAGACGACAAGCGTTCGATTTCTGTCGATTCCGATTAACGGGCTACTCGGATGCGGTCTTCTGTGTTTGCGATGTCAGGGGAATGGTTTGATAATGGCCTGATCGTCAGGCACTCGGCCAATGAAACAATTTCCGCGAAAGTCTCGCAGTCGTACGGGAAAGCCGGATCGGGTTTCGGCCCACCCGATTTCGGAAAAGGAAGATCGGCGCCGGCCTCGTTTCTCCCGGGAGCTTTCCGTGCTTTACGAAGACGACGCGGTGGTCGTTCTCGACAAACCAGCCGGACTTCTGGCTGTACCGGTTGAGGGCTCCGATACTCCGTCCGCTTTGTCACTGCTGGTGGCAAAACTCAAGCTCAAGAAACAACGGGCGTTGATCGTGCATCGCATCGATCGTTTTTGCTCCGGCGCTCTGCTGTTCGCCAAGACCGGTCCGGATCGAGATGCGCTGGTACGACAGTTTCTCGACCATACTCCCGTAAGGCAGTATCTCGCGGTAGTGCGCGGCCGTCTCGACGGCGAAGCAGGGACTCTCGTCCACTATTTTCGACGGGAAGGAATGTTTCAACAGTTGCGCACGGCTAGAGACCCCCGAGCGGCTCGTGCCGAACTGCGATATTCCGTCGAACGCCTTTTTGCGGATGCTTCGCTCGTCCGGGTCGAGCTGGTGACAGGATTGCAGAATCAGATCCGAGTGCAATTTTCGGCGATGGGCCACCCGGTGATCGGCGATAGAAAATACCACCGGGCGGAATCGTCGGAGCCGCTCATTGCTCGCGTTGCTCTTCATGCCGCACATCTTCAGTTTGTCCATCCGCGCTCGGGAAAGAGCATCTCGATTGATTGCAAAGTGCCTCCCGATTTTCAGCATTTGGTTCGAGAACTGTCGCGATCAGGCCGTGCGCGCCGGTGAGTCCGGAATCCGTCTGGTGATCGAGACGAAGATTGCGATGTTCTGACCTGCGCCGCCGCCCGCCGCCGCGGCTGGACCATTCTTATCACCGACCAGGTCTTACCAGGCGAACATTTTACGAAACTATAGTTTCTCGCTACAATCTTTCCCATGCCGTCCGCAGTCTCCGCTTCGCTTGCCTGGGCTCATCCGCTGGTGCAGGAATGGTTCACGGCGCGCTTCTCGACGCCGACCGAACCGCAGGAGCAGGGCTGGCCCCACATTCTCGCCGGCCACACCACGCTGATCTCGGCTCCGACCGGATCGGGCAAGACGCTTGCCGCCTTCCTCGCCTGCATCGACCGGCTTGTCTGCAAGGCGCTGGCCGGCGAACTGCACGACCGTACGGAAGTTCTCTACATTTCGCCGCTCAAAGCCCTTGGCAATGACATTCAGAAGAATCTTGAAATCCCGCTCGGAGAAATTCTGCAGATGGCCGGAGACCGCGGGCTGCTGATGCCGGAGATCCGGACGGCGGTGCGCACAGGCGACACGCTGATGAAAGACCGTCGCCTCATGCTGAAGCGTCCGCCACACATTCTCGTTACTACGCCGGAGTCGTTCTACATTCTGCTGACGGCGGAGAAGAGCCGGGCCATCTTGCGCGATGTCGAGACCGTGATCGTGGACGAAATTCACGCCGTGGTTGATGACAAGCGCGGCGTGCACCTTGCGCTTTCGCTGGAACGGCTGGAAGCTCTGACTCACCGCCCGCCGGTGCGCATCGGGCTTTCCGCGACGCAGAAGCCGATCGAAGAAGTTGCGCGCTTTCTTGCGGGCAACTCCGACGCTCAGAATCCGCGGGCGGTTCCGGTGATCGTCAACGTCGGACACAAGCGCACGCTCGATCTTGGAGTCGAGGTTCCGTCGTCCGAACTGGGCCCGGTCGCTTCGAACGAAATGTGGGATGAGATCTACGAGCGCATTGTGCAACTGGTGAATGCGCACCGCTCCACGCTGGTGTTCGTGAACACGCGGCGGTTGGCCGAGCGCATTTCTCATCAACTGGGTGAGCGGTTGGGTGAGGAAAACGTGGCCGCGCATCACGGAAGTCTGTCACGCAAGCTGCGTCTGGAGGCCGAGCGCAAGCTGAAAGAAGGCCAGATAAAAGTACTGGTCGCAACCGCTTCGCTCGAACTTGGCATCGACATAGGAACGGTGGATTTGGTGTGCCAGATCAGTTCGCCGCGTTCGATAGCAGTTGCTTTGCAGCGTGTGGGGCGCTCGGGCCACTGGCGCGGCGCGGTTCCCAAGGGACGATTTTTTGTCACCTCGCGCGACGATCTGGCGGAATGCGCCGTGCTGGTGCGGGCGATTCGCCTGGGCGAACTCGACCGGCTGATTTTTCCCGAAGCTTCGCTCGATGTGCTGGCGCAGCAGATTGTCGCTTGCTGTGCGGCCTCGGGCAGCGCCGCGACGGCGAACAAGTCGGGCGATCAATCGAATGACGGATGGGACGAGGAGGAGTTATTTGCGCTCGTGAAGCGCGCTTATCCCTATCGCAATCTTTCGCGCCAAACGTTCGACGAAGTGCTCGTGATGCTCTCGGAAGGAATCGCTTCGCAACGCGGGCGCTATGGCGCTTACCTGCATCACGACCGCATCAACCACAAGCTGCGAGCGCGGCGCGGCGCGCGTTTAGCCGCGATCACGAGCGGCGGCGCGATCCCTGACAATGCTCTCTTCACGGTGGTTGCCGAACCCGATGGCGGCATCGTGGGAACCGTCGATGAAGACTTCGCCGTCGAAAGTATGGCCGGAGAAGTGATGCTGCTCGGGAACACATCGTGGAGAATTCGCCGGATCGAAGGCAAGTCGTCGCGCATATTGGTGGAAGACGCGCACGGCGCTCCGCCCGGGATACCGTTCTGGCGGGGAGAAGCTCCAGCACGCACCGCCGAACTTTCGCTTCAGCTTGGCGAGTTGCGTAAAGAAATCAGCGACCGCCTGCCGGGCGTAGTTCCGGTAGAAGGATGGCGAAATCTGCCTATAGTGGCTGACGCCGTGACTTGGCTGCGACAAGAATGTGGACTCGATCAATCGGGCGCCGAACAATTCATTCAATACATCCTCGAAGGGCGCGCGGTGCTGGGCGATGTGCCCACGCAGGCGACGATCATCGCCGAAAGATTCTTTGACGAGGGCGGCGGGATGCAGTTGATCATCCACGCTCCCTTTGGCGGACGCATCAACAAAGCCTGGGGACTGGCGTTGCGTAAGCGTTTCTGCCGCGGCTTCAATTTCGAACTACAGGCGGCCGCCACCGACAACGGCCTGAACATCGCGCTGGCCGAGCAGCACAGCTTCCCTCTCGCCGATGTTTTTCAATTCCTGGCTTCGGAGAGCATGCCGCCCATCCTGGAACAGGCAGCGCTCGCCTCGCCGATCTTTCAAACGCGCTGGCGCTGGGATGCAACGCGAGCGCTCGCCCTGCTGCGTTTTCAGGGGGGCAAGAAAGTGCCGCCACAGATTCAGCGCATCCGCTCCGACGATCTGCTCGCCTCGGTTTTTCCTGATGTCGCAGCTTGCTTCGAGAACATCGAAGGCGACATCAAGATTCCCGACCATCCGCTGGTTGCCGAGGTAATGAAAGACGTGCTCACCGAGGCGCTCGATATCGAGGGCCTCGGCGAAGTCTTACGTGGAATCGAGGAGGGCCGGATTCGCTGTCTCGCGGTAGACACTCCGGTGCCGTCGCAGTTCTCGCACGAAATTCTCAACGCGAATCCCTACGCCTACCTGGACGATGCGCCGCTAGAAGAACGCCGAGCGCGCGCGGTCGAGATGCGGCGAGTGTTGCCCGCATCCGTGCTAGAAGAAATCGGCGCGCTCGATCCTTCTGCTATAGCTCAAGTGCAGCAGGAGGCGTGGCCCGATGTGCGCGACGCGGATGAACTGCAAGATGTGCTGCACACGCTGGTAATGGTGCCGGAGAGCAGTTCTCAGTTCTCAGTTGTCAGTTCTCAGCAACAACCGGGAACCGCTCATTGGAATGGATTCTTCGATCGCCTGCAACAGGAGAATCGCGCGCTCGTGGCGGAGGCTGCGGGCAAACGCTATTGGGTAGCCGCCGAACGGATCGAATGGTTCCAGGCAATCCATCGTGTGGAGACGGGGCTCTGCCCCGTCCCGGCGGTGCAGAGCCCCGCCACCACACAAGTAAGACCAGACGATGCGGTGCTACTTGCCGTTCAGGGATGGATCGCACATCTCGGCCCGACCACAGCATCGGAAATTGGCGAGCTACTCGGATTGCCGGCGACTGAGATTGAGAAAGCATTACTCCGCGTCGAAGCCAGCGGCGCAATTCTGCGCGGAAAGTTCCGCCCCACCGATTCGCGCCCCCCATCCGCTGCACACGAACCTGAAACAGAGTGGTGTGAGCGCCGCCTGCTGGCTCGGATCCATCGCCTCACGGTCGCAACTTTGCGCAAGCAGATCGCCCCAGTCACGGCATCGCAGTTCATGAATTGGCTTTTGCGTTGGCAGCACATTGCTCCTGGTACGCAGGTGCGGGGCGAGCATGGGACGCTCGAAGTCATACGCCAGTTGCAGGGGTTTGAAATTCCGGCGAGCGCTTGGGAACGGTTTGTGCTGGCACGCCGAATCTCGGACTACGATCCCGCACACCTCGATCAGCTCTGCCTGACAGGGGCGGTGGGATGGGGCCGCCTGTCGCCACATCCGGCGACACTGGAAGCCACGGGAACCGCTGCGAATGGTCACGAAAACCGGCGCCGCGTAATTCCGACGAGAGTGGCGCCGATTGCATTCTTTGTCCGCGAAGATGCCGATTGGCTTCGTCCACACCACCCCGGAGCGGAGGATTCTGCCACTTCGTTCTTAAGTCCGGTGGCACAAGCGGTGCTCGAACTCTTGAAGCAGCGAGGCGCGCTGTTTTTTCCCGACATGGTGCGAGCCACGGGCCGTCTCAAAGCGGAAGTCGAAACCGGGCTGTGGGAACTGGTTGCCGCTGGCCTGGTGACTGCCGACGGATTCGAGAACCTGCGCGCGCTGGTCACGCCGAAAGGTACGTCTGGCAGCGGAATTGGAAAAGTGATGGGAAAAGTCCGCCGGCCGCGGCATGCGCCCGGACGCTGGTCGCTCTTGCACACCGAAGGCGCCGATCGCGACCGCAGCGTCGAGTCCTGCTGCTGGATGTTGTTGCGGCGCTACGGCGTCGTATTCCGCGATCTGCTCGCACGCGAAACGAATCTGCCCCGTTGGCGTGAATTGCAGATCGGCTACCGCCGCCTGGAAGACCGCGGCGAAGTACGCGGCGGACGGTTTGTGGATGGATTTCTAGGAGAGCAGTTTGCGCTTCCGGTCGCAGTCGAAAGTTTGCGCGCCCACCGCAAGCTGCCACAGAATACGAACGTTGAGCGCGTCGTCATCGCCGCCGCCGATCCGCTGAACCTCGTAGGTATTATTGTTCCCGGCGAGCGCATTCCCGCGATCTCGGGAAGAAGCGTCACATTCCGCGACGGCTTGTTGGACGCGGAAGATGCGCTGCTAGCTTCCGGGTACTAGAAACCCGTGAATGCGACTCCAATTCCCGCGCTCAGCGCCTGAAGGCGCTTTCATAACGCAGCACTGGCCGCATGCCTGAAGGCATGCCCTGATATAAATCTCACTGATGCAACGGGGCGTCAGGCATCAAGGCAACGCTAGTTTCAGCAGTACCTGCGGATTCAAGTACACGCCCTGCCACCGCACGGCCAGATGCAAATGCGGTCCGGTAGCGCGTCCGGTGCCTCCGCTCATTCCGATCGGCTGGCCTTTGTTCACATCGTCGCCTTCCTTGACTAAGAATTTCGACAAATGCAGATAGAGCGTCAGCAAGCCCTGGCCGTGGTCGATCACCACGCAATTCCCCTCAAAGAAGAGGGGCTGGGCCAGAATGACGCGGCCGCTATTCACCGCTGCGACCGAGGTTCCACTGGGCACGCGGAAATCGAGCCCCTGATGCGTGCTCTGTACGGAACCGTTAAAGACGCGCGCGACTCCGAACACGCCGGAGATCTCGGCATCCGCCGGGGGCGCGAATGAACCTTGCCATTCGCGGTCGGCGGTCACAGTTTTGAAAACCTCAGCCTTTGTCTCCTTGTCCTGCGCGATCTGGCGCTGATCTTCGGGACTCGGAGCGGTATAACGTCCAGGAACTTTTAGCAGCACGCGTGGATAACGCTGGCGTTCCACACGAATTTTCTTTTCGAATGAGGTGGGTTGCCCCGCGGATTGCCCATTGGAGGTTTCGGCGTGCAGTTGGATGGGATAAGTTCCCGGCTTGATTTCCAGACTGACACCCGCAAGCGCGAACCACGACTTGCTGCTCTGGTCGAAGCTGAACGCGATCTCGTGGCCAAGCCACGTCCCTGAAAGCGTGTGGACGGGCTTCGGCGTGGTGACGCGGAAGAGCACTGGCGACCCGTTGACGAGGCGAACGGGCTGGTTGGCGACGGTCCAATTGCTGGCCGTTGAGTGGGCGGGAGTCGACGCCGATAGGTTCGCCACTAGGGCCAGCAGCACGAACGCAATGAATGCAACGGAATGAGAGAGACGTTCGCGCATCGTGGTTTCAGGCTAGCATTTCAACCGAAGAACATACATACTGCGGCCATGATCATACTGTTGCTGATCGGGATATTGGTAGCGGAAGACCGCGACCAAGGCGGACCAGTTGATCGTTGCGAAGAGCCAGCGCACTCTGACTTTGCTTTCGCACGGGAAGATTCTTCGGGCTTACAAAGTAGCTCTCGGGGGCACGCCGGTTGGCGCCAAAGAGCAGCAGGGAGATCACAAGACTCCCGAGGGTCACTACATCCTCGACCGCCGCAACGCAAAGAGCCGCTTCTACAAGTCGACTCACGTTTCCTATCCCAATGAGCAGGACAAACAGCGAGCGTCCCAACGCGGAGCTTCTGTCGGTGGCGACATTATGATCCACGGCCTCCCCAACGGCTTCGGATGGTTGGGCGCCACTCATCGAGCCCAGGACTGGACAGACGGATGCGTTGCGGTAACCAATGCGGAGATTGACGAAATCTGGGAACTCGTGCCCGACGGAACTCCCATCGACATTCAGCCGTAGAAAGGGCAACAACTCCGTAAGTGTGCACACCATACCAGGGTTTCCGGGCGCGATAATTAGAAGATGACCAATATAGTCATATTCGCTTCGATGCCAAGCAAAGTGTGATCATGGAAGCAGGCTCTCCGGTTGTCGGCTGCAAGGCTCCTGCTAACTTCCGTAGCTCGGGCGAAAGAAGGTTGCGCGACGGTTGTTTTATCGCTCAGAGTGATGCCCGCATCTGGACTCACTATCACACAACGTTCTGGCCACACCATCTGACCATGACGATCATGTACGGACAGCGGGCCGTCAGGGATCGAAGCGGTCTACGTCCCTAAGTCATGCCCGTCTTCGGTTTCGGCACACTCCTTCTCTGGTATTCTTCATGATTAACCTGTAGTGCGGAAGACCGTGCGGAACACCTATTTCGGCCAATGACAACTCCTTTTTCTGACGACATGAGCGGTTCGGCGGATCGGATCGCGGCCAGACATGTGTTCGAGGCAAGGATTCAGATCCGACTGCAACGGGATGACAAGCAACGGAGCCTGCCTGGCTGGGCTCGCGATCTGAGCGAAAGTGGTCTAGGGGCGTTCGTTGCCGAATCTCTGATACTCGGCGAATTGGTTACACTCGAAGTCCCGATGGGGGACTCCGATAAGCAGATGATCCCGGCGACAGTGAGTCGTGCACTGGGGACAGAGTACGGATTTCAGTTTACGGCGCTGAGCTCTGAGCAACGCAAACAGATCCGCGCTGCGCTCAAAGGACACGCTGCCATTCCCTACCACGCCAACCGACGAACACTTTAGAGTACCTCTAGCGACTCCCGAATCGGAAAACGATGCCAGTGACGATGCGGAGATTGTTCTGGAACTTCATCGCCGCCGTCGAGTTGGCAAACGTAGTACGCAGATAGTCGCCTCCTACTCGAAAAGGTCGTCAGTTGTCTCGGCACCAGCAGTAGGCAACTCGCTCAACTACGGTGTGGCAATCTTCAGCAGGTCGCCGAGCGTACGCACGCCGCGAGATTCGAGCTGATAAATCAACTTTTGCCATAGCCGAGCCGTTACAAATGCATCATCGAGCGCGTGATGCGCCTCACGAAACTCGATGTTGTAGATCTTCGCCAGCGACGCCAGATCCACGTTTTCCAGGCGGTGGAACAGATCCTCCGAGTAGCGCTCCTTGCGTAACAGCCAACGATGAACGCGGGCGGTATCCACGACCGCACAGTCTAGCGAGCGTTCGGTTGCTCGCATTTCTTTGCGCAGAATAGCCAGATCGATTTTGATGAAGTGCCCCACCAGCGCCGCTCCCGCAATGTAATCCCGCAGTTCCGCAAGCACTTGGAGCGTCGGCTCTCCCCCTTCGATATCGCTGGGACGGAACTGGTGCACAACAACCGTACTTGCGGGAACCTCCACGCCAGGGTTCAGCACGCGGTAAAACTGCTCGCCCATTCGAATGCTGGCGCCCTCCATTGTCACCGCGCCCACCGAAAGCAGACGGTTGGAGCGCTTGTCGAGCGAAGTGAATTCCGTATCGAGAACCACATAGCGGACCGCATGGATAGAAGTGTCGGGCGGGTATAGGCCTGACGCAGGTTGTCGTCCCCAAAGCTTGAGCCAGCCGGGCATGTTCAGCGGCATCTTCAGGACGACCCCAGTTGCGCCCACACCGCACCACGGAAATGGTCGGCAATCGCCGACTGTGCGCGCGTGATCATCCGAAAAGCTTCTTTCAGCAGACTCCTCTGCAGGTGAGTGAGACCGCCGGGGTTTACATAGTTGCTGAGAGGCTGGGCCGCCCGCGACTGCAGCAGTTGGTTTTCAAGGCGGAGAAGCGTAAGTAACTCGAACGACTCCAGCAGATCGCGGCGCAGGACATCGTCGAGATAGTGAAGCGAGTGCGCCGCTGTCAGCCGGTCAACGGTATTCGTGGCTTCGATTCCGCCGTCCAGCGCCAGGAGACGCGCCGCATTGACGATGGGACAGGTGCCGAAGGTTTTAATGTCAAGTCCCTCCTTGTGCTCACCCGAGCGCTCGACCACAAAGGTGCGGAAAAAACCGAGGGGCGGTTTGCGATCAATCGTGATGTAAGCGAAGACTGATTTAAAGAAGGAGGCGTCATGCAGAGAGCCGCGAACGAAAGTTGCAAGCGCCTCGAACAGTTTGGGATCGCCGCCGACCGGGCGCATGTCGAAAAAAATAAGCGCATCCTCCACGGAATGAACGTCAGCCTCGGTGATCCACGTCCGAAAGTAGTTTTTCCACACGGAAAGCGGCTGCCGCCAGCGCGGGTTGCTCGCCATGTAGTCGCCCGTGCAGGGCGGATAGCCACAACTGGCAAGCGCATCACGGACGTACAGCGAAAAGCGCGTGAAATATTCCTGCGCCGCTCCCGCTTTGCGCTCATCGGCATCGGCATCGGCATCGGCATCAGCATAGATCAGGGCATTGTCCTGGTCCGTCTTGAAGGTCTGCTCGCGCCGTCCTTCGCTCCCCAGCACGACCCAGCAGTAAGGAAGCGGCGGCGGACCTAATTCGGCTTCGGCGAATTCGAGAATCTTTGCCATCACCCGGTCATTGATCTCGGCAACCACACGTGTGATGTGGCTTACCCGTGCCCCTTCGCGCAGTAGCAGCGGAAGCAATTCGATAATCTTTTTCTGAGCCTGGGCAACACCGGCAACAGATTTCTGTTGCTCCAAGTGACGCGAGACCGCGAGCGGCGACTTGCCCTGCACCAATATTAGATCGTGGCTGGAGAGCACCGCCTTCGGCAATCCCTCTTCGGTGACCAGTACGTGATGGATGTCGTCGGAGATCATGGCGAGCAGCGCCTGAAACAAGCGCGTCGTGCTCTCGACCGAAATAACGGGCGCGCTCATGATGCTGGTGATGGGAAGATCGAGAGACAATTCGTGGGCCACGACGCGGCCCGTAAAATCGCGGTCAGTTACGATGCCTAGGGCGCGGCCATCAGGTCCGACCACCGCGAGACAGGTCGCATGAGAGTTTGAGACCAGCCGTGCCGCCGCCCGGATGGACGTTTCGCCGGTGCAGACCACGGCCGCAGCGCTCACCACATCTTTCACAGCAAGCGAGTAGAGCAAGCGCTCGGTGTCGCCCATCAGATTCGTCTGGTCCCGCAGTTCCTTCAAACTGCGATCGATGTACCGCGTAATGGACACGCGAACCAGGTACTCAGAAAATTCAGGGTAACGCGAGGCGAGTTCCTGAATCACCTTGCCCGGAATGCTGTAGCAGAGCGCATCCTCAGCCGCGGTCACGTCGAGCCGCGCAATGTCGCGGCCCATGAGTGACAACAGTCCGAATACTTCACCTTCGCTGCGCAGGTCAAAGACCAGTTCCTTGCCCACCTTGGTGCGCAACGCGAGTTGCACCGCGCCCTTGTGCACGATGTACAGCACTTCGGATGCACGATGGCCGGCGCTGATAATAGTTTCGTCTTTTGGGAAATACTCCAGCGTCATGCTGGGGACCAGGCGTGCGATTTCGCTCGCAGGTAGAAACTGGAAGGGCGGAATCGTTTTCAGGAATGCAATGACGGTCTCATTGACTACCGACGTAGACGAAGAGCGAGTCGACAAGGGTGCACCTGAGGAAAGCGATTTTAGCAAAGCTGCAATGGCGAGGATGTGACGGCGCGCACCGAACATGAAAATGCGTTATTGCGCGCCAGAGTCCTGGGAACGCCCGGCCTTTCGTAACCGATGCAAAACGCTCTGACCGCTGCAAAATGCAGTGGTTTTATCGGTCCTATCCACACTGACGTTCTCGTCTAAGTCCATGCCGTGCAACAAATCATGTCGCAAGTTCAATTTGCCCGTCACGTGCACTAAGTAAAAAGCGAGCGGGTGCGAGAGCAGCGCCGGATCACCGGGCGGCGGGATCGAACCCGAGAAGGAGGGCCTATGTCAATCTTGTTTGTCTTGTTGATGTTTCTTTTGATCATCAGCGTCAGATATTTCATCGAACCGAGAACTCAACCTGCGTTGGAGCCCGAAGTCTTTGCCAGGCCGCAGTCCCCACGCGTGAAGCGCGAGTTTGGCTTTGAGATCCCGGAGGGTTATTGCTTTCATCCTGGACACATGTGGGTAATGAAGGAAAGCACCGATGATGCGCGGGTTGGGGTGGATAAGTTCGTTACCAATCTAATGGGGAAGATCGACCACATTGACGTATGCGGAGCCAACCGCTGGGTTCGTCAGGGGCAGAAGATCATCACGCTCACCAGCAATGGCACGAGCGTGGATCTGCTCTCCCCCGTTGAAGGCGTAGTTATGGCAATCAACGACGATGTGCTGCAAGATCCGAGCCTGCTCACGAATGATCCTTACGAGAACGGCTGGATCGCGATGGTGAAATCTCCAGACCTGAAAATCAATCAGCGGAATCTGATTCAGGGTTCGATGGTGGCGCCCTGGATGCAAAACAGCGTGAGCCGGCTGAATGCAATGTTATCGGGGCCTTCACCGGCATTGGCCCAGGATGGTGGACTCCCGATCGATGGTTTGCTTCCGAAGCTTACTCCCGAGTTAAAGCAGCAAGTCGTGAAAGAGTTCTTTTTGTCATAACCGGACTTAACCGAACTCTGCCACGGAAAGGAAAACAGTCATGGCAACCACTCGAGCAATCCTGGTCGATATCACGAAGTGCATCGGATGCCGCAATTGCGAGCAAGCTTGCAAACAAACTCACGGATTCCCCCTGGAGTCCGAAGCGAAGCTTTCACCCACCGCGCTCACGGTAGTGGAAGAGCGCGGCGATCGCTTCGTGCGCCGCATGTGCATGCATTGCGAGGATCCGGCCTGCGCCTCGGCCTGTCTGGTAGGTGCGCTCAAAAAGACTGCCGCTGGCCCAGTTACTTATGAGGCGTCGAAATGCATCGGGTGCCGCTACTGTCTGGTGGCGTGTCCGTTCAGCGTGCCGCGCTACGAGTGGACGAAGCTCGCGCCCTTGGTGAAGAAATGCGATATGTGCGCCGGGCGCCAGGCCAAAGGCCAGCCGCCTGCCTGCGTCGAGGCTTGTCCGGCGCAGGCTTCGATCGTGGGCGATCGCGACGACATCCTGGAAGAGGCGCAGCGCCGCATCCTCGGTGATTCAAAATACGTGAAACACATTTACGGCAGCGACGAAGCGGGCGGGACGTCGGTGTTCTTCATCTCCGACGTGCCTTTCGAGAAGCTGGGGTTTGTCGCCGCGCCCAAACAGGCGATGCCGGTACTGACCGCAAATGCGTTGGGCGACGGACCTACGGTGATTCTGGTCGGTGGCGCTCTGCTTTCTGGCCTGTATTGGATCACGCAACGCCGGGCCCTCGTCGCTCTGGCCGAAGCCCGCGAGATCGCTACAAAGAGAAGGAGCTAAGCCATGACCACCCTAGAAAAGACAGCCTCACGATTTCCAAGAATCAGTTTCTGGCGCACCGTCGTGGCGGTGATTTTCGCCGCTGGTCTCTATTCGATGTATGCCCGCTTCGTGCTCGGCTTCAACGTCGCCACCAACCTTACCGATCCCCAGCCTTGGGGCTTGTGGGTCGGGTTGGGAACACTGTGCGGCGTCGGACTATCGGCTGGCGGGTTTGCCATTGCGGCGTCCGTCTACCTTTTGGGCCTGGAACGCTACCGGCCCATTCTGCGCACCTCGGTGCTCATCTCGTTTCTGGGATATTGCACAGTGTGCGTGGGCATGATGTATGAACTCGGGCTGCCGTGGAGAATCTGGCATCCCATCGTGATGTGGAACCGGCACTCGGTGTTGTTCGAGGTGTCATGGTGCGTGATGCTCTATACCACGGTGCTGGCGCTGGAGTTCTCACCGGCGCTTCTGGAAAAGCTGCCGTGGGTCCGGGTGCGCGAGCTCTATCTGCGCTGGCACCATAGCATTCTGATCGCTCTCGTACTGGCGGGCACACTGCTCTCGTCCATGCACCAATCGTTTCTGGGCGGACTTTACCTAATCACCAAGGGCCGGCTGGATCCGCTCTGGTACACACCTTACCTCACCACCATGTTTTACCTTTCCGCCATCCCAGCCGGTTTGGCCGTAACCATCATGGCAATTTACCTCTGCGTGCGGTCGCTGAACGCTCGGGTTGATATGAACATTCTGAGCGATGTGAGCCGTGTGATTGCGCCGCTGCTGGCAATGTACGGTGTATTCCGGGCAGTGGATCTGATCAACCGGGATGCGACACAGTATCTGTGGATGTGGCGCGAGGCAACCCTCTTGTTCTGGGTGGAGATCGCGTTGCTTGTGATCGTACCTCTGGTGCTGCTTAATCTGCAGAAGGTGCGCGAGAACCCGATGTATCTTTACTGGACCTGTGCGGTGATCGTAGCGGGCTTTATGACTAACCGCTTGAACGTCTCCATCACCGCACTGCAGGCCAGTTCGGCTGTGTACTATGTGCCAAAGTGGACAGAGTTCGCGGCCTCGCTGGCCACGATCGCTGCGGCAGTGGTGGCTTTTCGCTACGCCGTAATCTATCTGGATATTTTGCCCAAGAACCCGCCTCAGGAGCGGTGGATAGTTCCAAGTGCTCCTGCTGAAGCGTAAACTCCAGAGCTTCAACTGAAGCCCCGGGCGAAGAGCCTGGGGTTTTTCATTTAGCGGTGGGAAGACTCGGTCTTAGGGCGCGCCCAGTCTCGCTTCCTATTGCCGGCCCGCACCCAAGCGCCCGGCTTCTGCCAGCTCCCGAGCGGCATCTGCCTTGCGTCCCAAGTGATCGTATACATCGGCCAGTATTATATGTGGCTCGGGCGCTTTGGGCTGTAGCGCAGCTGCCTTCTTCAAATTCACGACCGCCCCGTCGAGATCTCCAGACATCTCCAGGAATCGCCCCAGAATCAGGTAGCTTCCGAAGTGGTCTGGCAGAAACTCCAAAACTGTTTTGCATTCCCGGATGGTTTCCTGCACGCGGTTGGTCCGCGCATAGGCCATCTCCAGAAAAACGTGCGCATCTGCAAAGTTCGGCACCTTGGCCACGGCGAACTCCAGCTCCGGCACTGCCGCGGCAAAATCTCCCGCTCCCATTAAGCCCTTCGCCAGCTGGAAGTGCGACATGGGCGAATCTGGATCCAATTCCGTGGCTTTGCGCAAAACCGGTACGGCTTGCTCGTATGCCTTCAGGTCCAACCAATTATCGCCCAGCTTCGCGTACATTCCGGTCAGACCGGGCTCTTTGGCGACTACCTGCTGCAATAGCGCGACCGCTTCCTTGAAGCGTCTATTCTCTCGAAAGGCGTTTGCCCGGTGGACCATGTTGCTGATTTCGACTTTGTCCTTGGGATCGGCCCCCTCGTTAGTAGCGCCCGCCTTCGCCGGGCTGCCAGAAACGTATCCCAACGCAGCCAGGTTCTCCTGCGCGGTTGGATCCACGATTGCCTTCGGCGCTTCCCGACTGCTGCTCGTTTTCGCCCGGAAGGCATTCACTTGCCCAGCCAGCGTGCTGCTCACCGCCGTCGATGTCCGGGATAAAGACAGATCATGAACCGCGTTCGGGTCTGCCGTCTGGTCATACAGCTCCTGGCGCGGCGACTGGATGTACAGATATTTTCCTGTACGCAGCGAGCGCTCGGCACTCCATCCAAACGCAGTGTGCGGATAGTCCGTTTCCGCATACGCGGGCCGGTCGCGCCACGCTTCCGCCGCCTCGCCGTTTCCTGCTTTCATCATTCCCAGCAGCGATTCCCCTTGCACTTCCGCTGGCACCTCGACCCCCACCGCCTGCAACATCGTCGGCAGCACATCCACCAGTTCCACT
>Ga0209890_10000692_pt1 | contig 15635 bp, 12 predicted proteins | sample OrgsoiDNA2013049_FD_185799 | JGI IMG/M metagenome (GOLD analysis project Ga0209890, IMG submission 185799) | Permafrost soil microbial communities from the Arctic, to analyse light accelerated degradation of dissolved organic matter (DOM) -... | ecosystem: Environmental > Terrestrial > Soil >...
CAGGAAGCGTTGGCGCTGATCTTCGTTGATCCGCATCACTTCATCGAGCAGGCGGAAGTCGTACCCGCTCTCGCGCGCTACGGCGCGAAATGCCATCACGTCTTTGGGGAAGCAGGAGCCGCCATAGCCGATGCCGGGATTCAGGAACCGGGGCCCGATGCGTGAATCAGTTCCGACTCCGTGGACCACCTGATTCACGTCGGCTCCCACGGACTCGCAGACCGACGCCACGGCGTTGATGAAGGAAATCTTCATGGCGAGAAAGGCATTGGAAGCGTGTTTGATCAACTCCGCGCTCTTGGTGCTGGTCACAATGACCGGAGGGGGAATCAAAGCGCGGTCAGGTTGGGGGATGGCGTCGGCGCGTTGGTAGTAAGTGCCGTCGGTCAGGGGAGCGTAGACCTCGCGCAAAACTTCGGCCGAGCGGTCGCTGTCGCATCCGATGACGATGCGATCGGGAAACAGGAAATCGGTGACGGCGGTGCCTTCGCGCAGGAACTCGGGATTGGAGGCTACGTCGAACGACTCCGGATCGGTGCCATTGCGCAAGATGATCCTGCGCACCCACTCGCTGGTATAAACGGGAACCGTGCTTTTTTCGACGACGACCTTATAGCCGTTAATGCCACCGGAGATCTCGCGTGCCACCGATTCGACGTACGACAGATCCGCCTCTCCGCTCTCAGTGGGGGGCGTGCCGACGGCGACGAAGATTACCGAACTGAGGCTGACCGCTTGTTTCATGTCGTCGGAAAATGTGAGACGATGTCCGCGGTGGCGGCCCAGAAGTTCGGGCAGAAATTTCTCGTGAATGGGGACTTGGCCGTTCCGCAGCGCAGCCAACTTATGCTGATCATTGTCCACCAAGATGACGTCGTGACCGAGGTCGGCGAAGCAAGCTCCGGCTACCAGACCTACGTATCCTGAACCTACAACCGCAATCCGCATCTGCTTATCCCTCAAGAGGATCACACCATAGTACCGGGTGAAGTGAGCCTGCGCTGAATTTCAATGGCGCGTCCTAATTTTACAAATTCTTTGGACTGCTTTGGGTTCCAGCGGAGGAAAAGTTGCAGGATTCTCGCACCGAGTAACCAAAACGGGAACGAGACATCCCCCGAGCCTCTGCATTGTGATCAGGCAACAGAGTGGCCGGTTTTTCTGGCGTTTGATGTTGACAACCTCGGGGATTCGCGCAAAACTCCGCATAATAACCTAATAACCGAGGACCAGTGTTGGTGAACGTCGGGTCCCAGAATGACTCACCACTCCATGCCGCAACCGGAACCGTATATACCACCATCTTGGGATAAGAAATCATCCGCAGCGACGGTCCTTTCGCAAGATCAAAGCAATGTGACGGAAGTAGCCCGAACTCTTGCGGCACATGGTGGGGGAGTAGCGTCTTTGGATCTGGCTCTGGACCTGGTTCTGAACGAGGTGGTCGAGCAGGCTCGTCTCGCGACCGGAGCAACGGGCGCCGCCATCGCCCTGGCGAGAGCGGGCGAGATGGTGTGTCGCGCTACCGCCGGGGAGGATGCTCCCGACTTGGGGGTTCGACTGGAGACAACTTCTGGACTTTCGGGAGCATGCCTGCAAACTGGAGAGATCCAACAATGCGGTGACACGGAGACGGATCCACGGGTGAATGCAGCAGCGTGCCGGCGCCTGGGAGTGAGATCGATTCTGATACTTCCGCTGGGCGAGGGGCGAGAACCATTTGGAGCATTTGAGGTTTTTTCTTCCCGTGCCAATGCATTTGGTGATCGGGACGTGAACACTTTGCAGGTTCTGGCGCGTCGCGTGGTTGAGAGCATGAGAAGAGCCGAAGGAGTCACGGCATTTCCGCTCAGCCCCAACTCAGATTCTCTCTCGAGCCAGCCCGAGAGTTCTGCCAACGAGATGGAACTCCGGCAGTCCGCGGATTCCGAGAATGCGATCGAGCCGAGATCGCCGCGCAAGAGCGAGATTGCGACTTCCATTCTCGGTATCTTGGTGATCTTGGTTGCGGTGTTGCTGGGTCTTGTGCTGGGATGGCGGGGAGCGGTTGTTCGAGGATTTAGACAAGGCTCGCAAGAGCGTTCATCCGCGGCGAAACCCACTCAGGCAATGACCGTCGAAGAACAAAAGCCGGCTTCTGCGGCGCCCGCAGCTCTGCCTTCGACGTCGGCAGCCGTTGCGTCTCAAACGAAAGCGTCAACCAGCGTGATTGCGGGTGACCCGCCGGCCGGCGGACTGGTGGTGCGTCAATACGGCAAAGTCATTTATCGCTCACCGCCTGGGGTGAATACTGCGCCACGCGCTTCAGGGATACGGGATGTTTCCGGCAATCGATTGATCCATCGCGTGGAACCGGAGTATCCGGCGGACGCGCGAGCCCAGCACCTTCAGGGTTCGGTGACCTTAGATGTTCGGATTGGGGGAGAAGGGAATATCCATAACATAGCGGTTGTCGAAGGCAACCCGCTTCTGGCGGAAGCCGCGGTTCAAGCGGTGAGGCAGTGGAAATATCTGCCCTATTCGGTGGAGGGCAGGCCCGTCGAAATGCAGACGCGAATCACGATCCGGTTTACCCTTCCGCCCCTGCAATAGCTGCCTAGTCCGCGCAGATCGCTGGCGTACGAGCGCAGGAATCCGAGACGAACCGCGACTTCTTCAAATCTCAAATCAACGGCCGATGTAGCGGGGGGCCGTTTACCTTAATATATGGCGCGTAAGATGGGGCGCCGTTATGGATGGCAGTTTGTGCCCTAAAATTTGTTTGGTCAAGATGAAAGTTCCTGCATACTGAAGCGAGCGCCCGCAGCCAGTTTTCCTTATTCTTGCCCCCGAAACGCTGCTCTTGGCTTGAGAACCGGGGTCTAGTTTGGGAGAAAGGGACGCCTTAGGGTCTTTCTTCTCTATTGAAAACAAGCCATTTGGCCTCTAAGAAGTCTTTCTTCACCAGCACTTTTTTCCCATTGCAAGAACTTGCAGGACTCTATAGGCTATGTCCACTTGATGTTCAATTGCGCCGAAGTTTTGGCGATTTCGCTGATAGTATTGACCCCCCCCTTAACGCATTGCAAGTGATCGGTATTCGCTTGTCTGGTAGCAAATCAACGCAAAGGCCGCGTTCGTGGGATTTTTGTCGAAGCCCCGAATGTGACTGAGAGGGCGGAGCCATGAACGGAGAGACGCGGGTGGCAGAGAACTGCTTGCCAATCGATTGCAGTGCGACCCTCGACCCGACGCGCTGGTACGCGCTTCGAACTCGTTCGCGCCACGAAAAACTGGTAGCGCGGCAGTTGGAAAGCCAGGGCATCCAGGCCTTCCTTCCCGTTGTCACCAAGATCAGCAACTGGAGCGACCGCCGCAAGGAAGTGGAACTGCCATTGTTTTCCGGATATGCGTTTGTGAAGTTGGATCATTCGTCGAACGATCGAGTTCGTGTTCTGCAGACGCAAGGCGTGGTCAACTTCGTGGGAGTGCAAGGTTCTGGAATTCCGATCCCCGATCAGGAGATCGAGAACATTAGTACTCTTCTGGCCAGCAAGGTTTCTTACCAGGAACGACCCTACCTTCACATTGGCCAGCGGGTGCGGGTTTGCGGAGGAGCGCTGGATGGCGTGGAAGGCATCCTGGCAGCAGAGAACAGTGATCGCAGCCTGGTGATTTCGGTGGGATTGATCCAGCGATCGTTGAGTGTAAGAGTTGCCGGCTATAACGTGGAAGCGATTTAGTTTTTTCTCCCCTTCTTGGAAAGCTGAGTTCAAAAAGATCAAAGGTGGTAGCGAGGTGCACTTTATGAACGAACTACAAGTGAAAGCCAGCAAGATTGAATCCCAGCAGCCGACGGCGAAGCCGTCTCGTAGCGAGATCGCCGCGTCGGACCTGTCGCAGAATCCGCCATCGTTGCGCAGCCTTCGGGTCGAAGCCGAGATCTACGCCATCAGCAAAACCCTGGAATATACCGGTTGGAACCGGCGGCGTGCGGCTCAGTTGCTGTCCATCAGCTATCGCGGGATTCTGTACAAGATCCGCCAGCACAACCTGACCCCGCGTTCTCGCGGGCAACAGGAACCGGTGGGCGAGATCCTGAAGGCAGAGTCTCAGGGTTGAGTGCACTGGGTCGGGGCCGTTCGCAACTGGACGGACCCACTGGCCGCTCGTCCGTAATTAGGTTTGTCACACTGGAATCATCCCCAGGCGCCACAGGGGCAGTGCCACCAAGTTAGAGGAGTCGCAATGATGAAGAGTTTTGTATCGCCAATACGATTGTTCGCAGTGCTTCTGGCCGCTTCCGCCATTTGCGCGGCGCAGGGGGACAAGTCTCCGGTTCCAGCCGCCACTCTGGTGACTGCGAACCAGCCCGCCGCAACGGCCCCTGAGTTCCAGCAGCGCACTCCGCGCTACCACATCGAAGCCGGTGATTCGTTCGATCTCACATTCGAACTGAGCCCGGAGTTTAACCAGGTGGGCGTCGCGGTCCAACCGGACGGCTTCGTCACCCTGCGAGGAGTTGGCGACCTGAAGGTCGCGGGCCAGACCGTCCCGGAGTTGACGCAAACGCTGCGCACCGCCTACTCCAAGATTCTGAACGATCCGTTGATCTCGGTGGTCCTGAAGGACTTTGAAAAACCCTACTTCGTGGCCGGCGGACAGGTATCAAAGCCCGGCAAGTACGACATGCATGGACAGATCACGGTGACGCAGGCGATTGAGATTGCCGGAGGCTTTCAGTCGAGCGCAAAACACTCGCAAGTGATGTTGTTTCGCCGCGTTGACGATCAATGGACCGAGGCGAAGCTGATCGACGTGAAAAAGATGGAGAAGCGCGGGGATCTGAAGGAGGACCCATTTCTTCATCCCGGCGACATGCTCATTGTCCCGAAGAACACGATGTCGAAGATCGATCGCTTTATTCCGAATCTGAGCATGGGTTCCTATCTTCCACTGACACTTCCGTAAGGGAATGGCTCGTTGGATACGTCCGGACTACGAAAGAACATACGGAGAGAATATGACTGAAGCAATGAATAGCCACGGGCACCGACCCTATTCGTTTACCGCAAGAGACGTCGTCGCGATCGGATTTCGTCACCAGCGAGTTCTGGTTCTGTGTTTCCTCGGAGTTGTGCTTGGCGTGAGCCTTTCCGCCTTGTTCCTGCCCACGAAGTACCGTGCCGAAACCAAACTGCTGGTCAAGCGCGAACGCGTGGATCCCGTAGTCTCGCCGGAGCAGAACGCTCCTATGACTTTTCACGATACCGTGAGTGAGGAAGAGATCAACTCCGAAGTGGAATTGATTCAGAGCCAGGACGTTCTGCAAAAAGTGGTTGTAACGTGCGGCCTGGACAAAAAGAAGTTCCTCTCGAGCTTGCTGCATCCTGGACAGACTCCGGCAAATCGAACGGACAAAGCGGTGCTGGACCTGCGCTCTGACCTGCAGTTGGAGGTCATCAAGAAAACCAACGTCATCAGTATCGCCTACGAGTCGCACGATCCGCGGCTGGCGCAGAGGGTCCTCGCCACACTGGATGACGCCTATCTCCAGAAGCACCTGGACGTGCATCATCCCACGGGGCAGTTTCAGTTCTTTGACGAGCAAGCGGAACAGTACAAGAAAGGCATGATGGCCACCGAGGCCCAGCTCAAAGGGTTCGCTGGTCAGCAAGGCGGCGTGGCTCCGACCACCCAGCGCGATATGACGTTGCAGAAGTTGGCCGATTTCAATGGTTCGCTGGAGACCACCCGCGCCTCGATCGCGGAAACGCAAAAGCGGATCACGGATCTTGAAAGCCAGGTTCATTCCACTCCGACCCGAATCACTTCGCAAATGAAGCAGGGAGATAACGCCCAGGTCCTGCAGAACCTTAAGGCGACCCTGCTCACACTCGAAATGAAGCGCACGGAATTGCTCACGAAGTACCAGCCCACCTACCCGCTGGTTCAGGAAGTGGACAAGCAACTGTTGGACACACGTCTGGCATTGACCAAAGAAGAGACCTCGCCGGTCAAGGAAGAGACTACCGACCAGAATCCAACCTACGCGTGGGTCAATTCCGAACTGGCTAAGGCCAAGGCAGACCTGAGCGGATTTCAGGCTCGCGAGACCGCTCTCACCTCTATCGTCAATGTTTATATGGCGCAGGCTCGGCAGTTGGACCAGCAGGGAATTCTGCAAGGCGACTTGATGCGTACGGAGAAGGCCGACGAAGCGAACTATCTTCTGTACACCAAGAAGAAAGAAGAAGCGCGAATTGAGGACGCACTGGACCGGACGCGCCTTTTGAACGTCTCGGTCGCTCAGGGTCCGATGCTCCCGAGTTTGCCGACGCGGTCTCCATGGGTCTTCGCGTTAGTCGCTTGCCTGTTGGCGGCGGCCGTAAGTCTCGGAGTTGTGTTTGCGATCGACTATGCGGACCAGTCGTTCCGCACTCCGTCAGAAGTGATGTCTGAACTACGAATTCCGGTGCTGGCAGCGGTTCCAATCCACAGGACGAATGGCCTGCACTACGGAAATGGCAATGGTAATGGAAACGGGCACGGTCAGGCTGAGGTCAGCTTTGACCAGACCGGCACGGACAGTCCCATCATCCAGGAGCGAGGTTAAGGGCCATGTTTCTAGACTTTTTCGGCCTTCGAGAGCAGCCTTTCGGTGTCACTCCGGACCCGCGATATCTCTATCTCGGTCCGGGACACCGGGAAGCGCTGGCGTCTCTCTATTACGGGATCGAGGCGAATCGGGGATTCCTCTCTTTGATTGCCCGGCCAGGAATGGGCAAGACTACGTTGCTCTTTCACCTGCTGGCGAAATTCGATCACACGGCCCGCACGGCGTTCCTGTTTCAAACGCAGTGCAGTTCGCGGGAGTTCATGCGGTTCCTGCTGGCTGAGATCGGCATCGAGAGCGAATCGCAGGACTTTGTTCGCATGCACGAGCAGTTCAACCGGTGCCTGGTGCAGGAAGCGCGAGCCGGCAAACGTTTCATCGTAGTCATCGACGAGGCGCAAAACCTGGATGCCACGGTGTTAGAGACCGTGCGTCTGCTGTCTGATTTCGAAACGCCGCAGGCGAAGTTGCTGCAAATCATACTGGTGGGCCAACCTGGACTGGCGGATAAGTTGGCGAGTCCTTCCCTCACGCAGTTGCGGCAGCGCATTACCTCAGTCAGTGGCTTGAGCCCGCTCACCCGTGAAGAGACTGGACGCTTCATGGACCACCGCCTGCAAGTGGCCGGACACAAAGGCGCACGATTGTTTTCGCCAGAGGCTCAGGAATTGATCGCACAGGTAAGTGAAGGCATCCCGCGGCAGATCAATAACTACTGTTTTCACACGCTTTCTCTGGCTTGCGCGATGCGGAAAAAGACAGTGGACGTCGCCATGGTGCGGGAAGTAACCCACGATCTGGACATCCACCGATTTGTTTCTGATGTGGGATCGTCATCCCACCGGCACTCGGCCGGGAACGGATCGAACGGTTCGAATGGATCGAACGGAGATCCCTTTCATCCGGTTGAGGAGTTGACTGGAGTGGCCCGGGAGTATTCAAGTCTGCCAGCCAACTCAGATAGCGCCGCGAAAGACTACTTGAGTCCGGCCGAAGCGATCGAACACATGCGGGATGTAGCACGGTTGTTGCATAACTGGCGAAACGGTTCGGGCCGTCCCGACCGGCAGCCAGCCTAGCCGCCAAGTAGCGGCGTCCGTAGCAAAAGCAGGGCACCAAGAATCCTAGAGGTATTACGGGACCTTATGAGCAGAAATTTTGAACTGATGCAGAACTTGGGCAAGGAACGGGAAATGTTTCAGGCCTCCACGGAAGCGACCGCCGTTGAAGAACCCGTCAACGTCGCGCAACCGGTTGAACTGCAGCCACTGCAGTTGAAGATGGAAGATGCGCAGCGGGATGAGATTTTCAAACTCGTGCAGCGCGTATTCCTGATGCCGGGAGAGAAGTCCCGCGTGGTCGTGGTCTCGGGCATGGAGTCCGGCAACGGCAGCAGTTGGATTTGCGCTCGCATGGCCGAAGTGCTTGCCGCCCAGACTTCCGGATCGGTCTGCGTGGTGGACGCGAATCTGCGGTCTCCTGGGTTGCACCGGGAATTCGGTGTGCCCAATCACTATGGTCTCACCGACGCGCTACAGGTTACCGAGCCGATCCGCCGATTTGTGACCTCGCTCTCCCGTCCGAATCTCTGGCTGCTGAGTTGCGGCGCGGAAGTCGAAGGCATGCAGACCCTGCTCGGTTCCGACCGTATGCGCGCTCTGCTGCCTGAACTGCAGAGAGAGTTCGATTACGTGTTGATTGATGCGCCGTCCATGGGATCGGGCGACGACAGCGTCATGCTGGGCCGTAGCGCCGAAGGCGTGATTCTGGTTCTGAGAGCCAACTCGTCACGACGCGAGACTGCGCGCAAAGCCGTGCGAAATCTCGAAAACGCCAATGTTCGTGTTCTGGGCGCCGTGCTCAACCACCGCACGTTCCCGGTTCCTGAAGCCATCTACCGGAAACTGTAGAGACCAAAAATGTTCGATAACTTAAATGCAGACCTGAGCAGGGCGATGCGGGAAACCCGCAACGACCCCGACTGGAAACCGAGCTGGCGCCAAAAGGTGAACGTCGCGATTCGGCATGCTACCTGGCCGGTGATTGCCTATCGCTATGGCCACTGGACGCTGGGCGTGCGCATTCCTGTGATCGGCCAGTTATTGCGGATCAGTGGACTGATTTTCCGCAAGTGGACCGAGCTGTTCACCAGCGTACACATTGATGTAAATGCCAAGATTGGTCCGGGTTTTGTCATTCATTCGGTGTATGCGATCAATTTGGGCAAGACCACGATTGGCGAGAACTTTACGATTGCCACGGGATGCCTGATTTCTCACGCATGCCGCGGCATTGGCGACAACGTTTACTTTGGTCCCGGAGCTAAGCTGGTGGGTGACGCGAAGATTGGCAGCAACGTGGTAATCGCGGCCAACAGCTTGGTGCTCACCGACGTTCGCAGCAACATGATGGTCATGGGAGTTCCGGCGCGCATCAAGTTGCCGGGCGGCCGTCCACAACGTTTCGTGAAGAAAACGGCTGTGGCGACGGTTCCCGCGCCAGTCGCGGCGACGCCAACGGCATCGGCGCCAGCGGCGGCGAAGTCGGTCCCCGAGCGGTCCACCGCTTCTGTAACGGCATAAACAAAGCTCAAGGGTACTTGGGCCAGATAGAACGACTAGGAGAAAGACAACCTTGGACTTTGCATGGAACGAAGAGCAGGCTGCATTTCGTAAGGAGGTCCTGCGATTCGCTCGCGAGGAACTTAAAGATGACGTCATCGCGCGCGACCACAATGAAGAATTCTCCCGCCCTCTCTGGGAGAAATGTGCAAAGTTCGGTATTCAGGGCTTGCCGATTCCGGTGGAATATGGTGGCGGCGGCGCTGACATCCTAACTACAGTTTGTGCTCTGGAAGCCCTGGGATACGGCTGCCACGACAACGGGCTGCTGTTTTCGATCAACGCGCATATGTGGAGTTCCGAGATTCCGATCTGGAATTTTGGCACGGAGGAGCAGAAGCGAAAGTATCTTCCAGGTCTGGTGAGTGGCGGTTTGGGATTGCACGCCATGACCGAGCCGGGATCCGGTTCGGATGCGTACAGCCTGAAGACGCGAGCCGAACGCAAGGGAGATCGGTACATCCTGAACGGTTCGAAGACGTTCAGCAGCAATGCTCCGAATGCGGACGTCACGATCGTTTTCGCCAATCTCGATCCCAGCCGTGGTCCAAACGGCGTCACCGCATTCCTGGTCGACAAGGGAACGCCGGGCTTCACCGTCGGCCGCAAGCTGCACAAGATGGGATTGCGCACCTCACCCATGGCGGAACTCGCGCTGCAAGATTGCGAGATCCCGGTGGAGAACCTGCTGGGCAAGGAATTCGGCGGGCAGGCCGTGTTTACGTCCTCGATGGAGTGGGAGCGGATCTGCATCCTAGCCAGCCATCTGGGCGCCATGCAACGGATCATGGAGACCTGCGTGAAGTACGCCAGAGAGCGCAAGCAATTCGGCGAACCCATCGGCAAGTTTCCGGCGATTTCCAACAAGATCGCCGAGATGGATATACGCCTGGAAACCGGGCGCCTGGCACTGTACAAGGCCGCGTGGATGAAGAGCCAGGGCCGGCATCCGTTGCGCGAGGCATCGATCGCGAAGGTCTATGTGAGTGAGGCTTGCGTACAGAGTTGCCTGGACGCGATTCAGTTGCACGGTGGTTATGGCTACATGACCGAGTATGAGCTAGAAAGAGAATTGCGCGACGCGGTAGCGGGCACGATTTACTCGGGAACTTCAGAAATACACCGGGTGATCATCGCGAACATGCTGGGTCTCTGATGGTTGTTTTGGTTTCGTCGTTTTCCTTTTGTCCCCCACACTAAATCCAATTGGGCAGGGTTCTCGATCATGGCATACGTACTGCAGCAATTGTTAAAGAAGAGCGCGAAGGCTTATCCGGAGAAGCCAGCGGTGTGGGCCCGCGGCAAGAGCATTACTTATCGGGAGTTGGACGAGCGCTCGAACCAGTTGGCTCATCTTCTGCGGGCGAAGGGAGTCAACAAGGGCGATCGCGTCGGCCTGTTTTTTCCCAAGTGCGTGGAATCGATTATCAGCATGCTGGGTGTTCTCAAGGCGGGTGGAGTCTATGTCCCACTCGATCCGCAAGCGCCTGCCGACCGCGTCGGCTACATCATCGGGAATTGCGGCATTCGAATTCTGATCACGAACAGCGAAAAGCGCGTGGTGCTGACGCCTGAAACCTTGAGCACGCTGGAGTCCTGCATTTTGACCGAGGGAACTGGTGACGGCGGCGAACTCATTGAGTGGTCGCGGCTCGCTGAATTTCCTGCGTCGCACGCGCCGGAAGTCAACCTGATCGAAACCGATCTAGCCTACATCCTTTACACCTCAGGCTCTACGGGACGGCCGAAGGGCGTGATGTTGTCGCACCAGAACGCGCTGACGTTTGTAGAATGGTGCGCAGAAGAGTTTCAGGTTCGCAGCGAAGACCGGCTCTCAAACCACGCTCCTCTGCACTTCGATCTCTCTGTCTTCGACGTCTACAATACGCTGGAAGCGGGCGCGACCGTTTACCTCATTACTGAGGATCTCGCGGTGTTTCCCACCAGCCTGGCCAACTTCATTGAGACACAGCAGATTACGATCTGGTACTCAGTACCGTCGGCGCTGATGCTGCTGCTGTTGCATGGTCGCCTGACGGCGGAGAAGTTGAAGAGTTTGCGAATCATTCTGTTTGCGGGCGAAGTTTTCCCCATGAAATACCTGCGGCAACTGGCGGAAGTTTCGCAAAACACTGAACTCTACAATCTCTACGGACCCACCGAAACCAACGTATGCACCTACTACAAGGTGGAGCGCGAGCGGCTGGCCAGCATGGAGAAGTTGCCCATCGGAATTGCCTGCGCCAACACGGATACGTTTTCAGTCACGCCGGAAGGCCGGCTGGCCGGCAAGGGCGAGGCCGGCGAGTTGTACGTGCGCGGGCCGGGCGTGACGTACGGATACTGGGCCGATGAAGAAAAAACAAAAAAGATGGTTGTGCCCAACCACTTCCAGGAACACTTTGACGAGAAGATGTACCGGACCGGCGACATCGTCACCGTCGGAGACGACGGCAATTACTACTTCCAAGGCCGACGCGACAGCATGATCAAGAGCCGCGGCTATCGCATCGAACTGGGCGAGATTGAGAGCGCCCTGCTGAGTCATCCCGGAGTCCGGGAAGCCGCAGTGCTCGCGGTTCCCGACGAGATCATTGGGAACCGCATTCGGGCGGTGGTCGCGACTCACATCTCCGGATCTCTTGGAGTGCTGGAGTTGCAGCAGTACTGCTCAGCTCGCGTTCCGAAGTACATGATTCCAGAGTTGATTGATCTCTGCGACGAACTGCCCAAGACCTCGACCGGGAAAATCGATCGAGTCAAACTGGCGGCGGAGCCCGCCGCCGTCCGTTAAAGGGCGGATCGAAGCACGAGACTTCACAAGTTCAGTAATCGGTTTGGAAGTAAATAAACTCACTGCAATGGGGAGAAGAACATGATCGAGTCAGCAGAAGTGAAAGACCGGATCCGCGAATACGTGCTCGAGGAATTTGCCAAGACCAAGGGCATCAACCAGATCACGGACCAGGAAGTGTTGACCAAGAACGGCATCATCGATTCCATGGGTATTTTCCGTCTCGTGGCATTCCTCGAAGAAACCTTTAACGTACGCATTGGCGACGAAGAAATTACTCACGACAATCTGGAAAGCGTTGATGCCATTGAGCGGCTGGTAATTGCCAAAGCGAAAAAGTAAGAGCTGCAGACCCTAATCGTGGAGCGGGCATCGGTCGGGTTGCCCGCATTCCTACGCAGCACCAGAGCATTCTCCCTCCCCTTGGGTTCGCGAAAGACTTGTCTCCTCAGGATCCCTTATGCGCATAGGCCGCAAAGCTTTTACAAACGGTTTCAAACTGTTTGACTTGTTCTTGATGGTGGTCTCCTTCGCGGTGTCCACCCTGCCCCAGTATCACCGGGTGGGGAGGCTGAGTCTTGCCGAGTTTTTCGAGTTAAGAGTGAAGCTCGGAAATTTGGCCTTGTTCGTGAGTTTTCTGCTCATCTGGCACGTCCTGTTCAGCGTATTCGGGCTCTATGGCTCGAAGCGTTTGGCAAGACGCCGGGATGAGATATGGGACATCGCGAGGGCGACAACTCTGGGGACCCTGGTCGTTGCCGTGTTTGGTTTGACTTTTCGTATTTGGGTGGTCAACCGGGTATTCCTGGTTCTGTTCCTGGTGCTGACCACATCGAGCGTGATCCTCAGCCGCTTGGTGATTCGAGAGGCGCTCGCCTATGCCCGGCGCCACGGTCGAAATCTCCGGAACATGCTGGTCATCGGAACGAATGCGCGGGCTCTGGAACTGGTGGAACGCATACAGGGCAAGCCAGAGTTGGGCTACCGCATTCTCGGTTTCGCGGATGAAGAATGGCTAGGGATGGAGGAGTTCAGGAGACAAGGGCACTCCTTGGTTTCTGACCTTGATGCCTTGCCGTCCTACGTGCGCCGCAATGTTGTGGACGAGGTTGTGCTGGCGTTGCCCATTCGCTCGTACCACACGTTTGCCTCACAAATTGCGTCGGCCTGCGAGCAGCAGGGAATTATCGTCAGGTTCCTCCCCAATATTTTTGACCTGAAGGAGGCGCGTCAGCGGGCCGATGAGTTCGATGGCGATGCCCTCATCAGCCATGAAACCACGATCAGCGATTTCTGGGGATTGGCGATCAAGCGTGCGATTGACGTTGTGGTCACGTTTGCGGCAATCACGCTTCTTTCGCCCGTAATGCTGTTGACCGCTCTCTTGGTGAAACTGACTTCGCCAGGCCCGATTTTCTTCGTGCAAAAACGTCTGGGCCTAAATAAGAGAATGTTCCACATTTACAAGTTCCGGACGATGGTCGTGGATGCCGAGCAGCGCCTGAAAGACCTCGAGCACCAGAATGAGGCCAACGGTCCCGTGTTCAAGATCAAGCAGGACCCGCGCATCACGCTGGTGGGACGCTTCCTGCGCAAGACCAGTATCGACGAGCTTCCGCAGCTCTTCAATGTGCTGAAGGGGGAAATGAGTCTGGTCGGTCCGCGTCCGTTGCAGGTGCGGGACTACGAACTGTTCGAGACCTACTGCCAGGATTGGCAGCGCAAGCGCTTCAGTGTTCGCCCGGGAATTACATGCCTTTGGCAGGTGATGGGGCGAAGTTCCACCACCTTCGAAAAGTGGATGGAACTGGACTTACAGTACATTCGCACCTGGTCGTTGTGGCTTGATCTGCAAATTCTGGCCAAGACTGTTCCAGCTGTTCTTAAGGGCTCCGGGGCTGCGTAAGCGTTCCACTCTTAAACTTATGTCTTCCGTCAAATCGTCTACTGCAGTATCTGAAATCCGAATCGGCAGCATGCCGGGCCCGCAGCATATCTGCGTTCACGAATTCGTGTCGCAGCGTGCAGCTGAAACTCCGAATGCACTTGCCGTATCGAGCGGGCAGGAAGAGTTGTCTTATGCCGAGCTTGACCGCCGCGCCAACCGGTTGGCGAATTATCTTCGCTCCGTCGGCGTGGAACGAAACGCTGTGGTCGGCCTCTACCTGGATCGTTCGCCGGCAATGGTTGTCGCAGCGCTGGCGATTCTGAAGGCAGGCGGCGCCTACGTCCCTCTCGATCCAATCCACCCCGTGGAGCGGCTGGCGTTCATGCTGCGTGATTCGAACGCTGGCATGGTCGTCACCAGCGCAGGCCTGACCGCAGGCTTCCCTTCGGGCGCTTGGCGAATGATTGCGCTCGACAGCGACATGGAGACGATTGCTGCCCATACCGAAGTGGCGCCGGAGAGCGGTGTCGGCCTCGATGATCTGGCCTACATCATCTACACCTCCGGTTCGACTGGCCAGCCGAAGGGCGTGGAACTGATTCACTCTGGACTGTCGAACCTTGTGTGCTGGCACCAACGAGAGTTCCAAGTAACGTCCTCCGATCGAGCCAGCGCACAATCCGCCCTGGGATTCGACGCGGCGGTGTGGGAGATGTGGTCGTACCTGGCATCCGGGGCGAGTTTGCACTTGGCTGGTGAGTTGGTCCGAAACGACGCAATCGCACTCCGCGACTGGATTGTGGCGCAGCGCATTACGATCTCCTTTGCCGCGACCGTGATGGCGGAACAGTTACTCCGGCTCAATTGGCCGGCCGAGACGGTTCTGCGAGTCTTGCTGACCGGCGCGGACGCGTTGAAGGTATATCCGTCGGCGCGGTTGCCGTTTGTGCTGGTGAATAACTACGGTCCGACCGAGTGCACTGTCGTCAGCACGTCGGGAATCGTCCCCGCCGGAAGTGCAGCGAGTCAGGCGCCCTCCATCGGCAAGGCTATCGATGGGGTGGAAATCTACATTCTGGATGAGCAACAGCGGGCGGTGAAGGATGGTGCCGGAGAGATCTATATCGGCGGCGCCGGTCTGGGACGCGGGTACAGAAACCGCCCGGACTTAACGGCGGAGCGTTTCGTTCCCAACCCGTTCAGCGCAGCAATCGGGGCGCGGATGTACCGCACGGGCGATCTTGGACGCTGGTTGCCCAATGGCGAGATTGCATTTCTCGGCCGGCTGGACGAGCAGGTGAAAGTTCGCGGCTATCGGGTTGAACCCAGCGAAGTATCGACTGTGCTGGGTCAGCATCCGGCCGTGCAGGCCAGCTTGGTCGTTGCCACGGAGGATGTACCGGGCGAGAAGCAGTTGGTCGCGTATCTGGTCCTGTCGCCGGGGGCCACGGTGAGTGCCACGGCGTTGCGTGAGTATCTGCGGCAGCGGGTTCCGGACTACATGGTGCCGACCGCGTTTGTATCGATACCAACCTTGCCCGTAACAGAGCAGGGAAAAGTGAATCGGGCAGCCTTGCCGAGCGTGAACGGCAACCGGCTCGCGGATGAAGCATACCTCGAGCCCCGAACGCTGGTCGAAGAAGAACTGGTGAAGATTCTCGCTCCACTGCTGAAGTTGGACCGCGTGGGAGTGAACGACAACTTCTTCCTTCTGGGCGGGCACTCGCTGCTGGGAAC
>Ga0209890_10000693_pt1 | contig 15632 bp, 11 predicted proteins | sample OrgsoiDNA2013049_FD_185799 | JGI IMG/M metagenome (GOLD analysis project Ga0209890, IMG submission 185799) | Permafrost soil microbial communities from the Arctic, to analyse light accelerated degradation of dissolved organic matter (DOM) -... | ecosystem: Environmental > Terrestrial > Soil >...
AGGAAGGTTCCCAGTTGCAGCAATTATCAGAACGCCCCACTATTGCCGAGCTTACGACTGTCACGACGTCGCTCTCCGGCTACCAACTTCTCGCTGATCCCCTCCTGAACAAGGGTACAGCCTTCACCGAGGCTGAGCGGGGCATGTTTGATCTTCATGGTCTGTTGCCACCAAACATCGGCGTGCTCGACGAACAAATCTCGCGTCGTCTCCATGCGCTTCGCAACTTCAAGACGGACCTTGAGCGCTATTCATTCCTGCGAGGCCTGCACGACGCCAACGAGACACTGTTCTTTGCGCTCATGGTGAAGAATATTGATGAACTGTTGCCGATTGTCTACACACCAACAATCGGCGCCGGATGCCAGCAATTCAGCCGCCTGTTCCGAAAACCGCGCGGTTTATTTCTGAGCCTTCCACACAAAACGAAGCTCAAGACGATTTTGGACAACCCGCATTTCGACCGGGTCGAGGCGATCGTCGTGACGGACGGCGAACGTATCCTTGGACTTGGCGACCAGGGCGCCGGCGGCATGGGTATCCCGCTGGGCAAGCTCGCGCTCTACACCGCCTGCGGAGGAATTCATCCAGCGACGACGCTGCCAATTATGCTTGATGTTGGCACCGACAATCCCGAATGCCTCGCTGATCCGCTATATGTCGGCTGGCGCCACGAGCGTGTGCGCGGCGCTGAATACGACGACTTCGTCGAGGCGTTCGTGAGCGCTGTTGCCGAACGTTGGCCGCACGTTCTGCTGCAATGGGAGGACTTCGCCAAGGGCAATGCGACTCGCCTGCTCAATCGCTATCGCGACCGACTTTGCACTTTCAATGACGATATACAGGGGACGGCGGCAGTGGCGATTGGCACACTCTTGTCGGCAATCAATGTTACCAAGGTACCGCTCACGGAGCGGCGGGTCGTAGTGTTCGGCGCAGGTTCGGCCGGCTGCGGCATCGCCACCCTTCTTTTGAGGGCTATGAAAGATGCCGGCCTCCAGCAGCGCGATGCCGTAGAGCGCATTTTCATGGTGGATCGCGACGGGCTCCTTGTTGAGGGTATGGGTGACATCGCCTCGTATCAGAAGCCTTTTTTGCAGAACAAATCGGTCGCCGGAGCTTGGAAACTAGATCACCCGGACAAGGTCGCACTCCTGGATGTGGTGCGAAACGCAAGACCCAGCGTGCTGATCGGGGTCTCGGGCCAGCCCAGCGCCTTCTCTGAACCAGTGGTGCGCGCCATGGCGGAACACAATGAACGGCCGATTATCTTCCCACTGTCGAACCCAACCTCCCGGGCTGAAGCGACCCCGGAGGATTTGGAGAATTGGACTGATGGTCGGGCGGTCATTGGCACTGGCAGTCCGTTTCCTCCGCTCACGCGAGGGGGGACCAAATTCAGGGTCGATCTGACCAACAATTCCTACATATTTCCCGGGGTGGGTTTGGGCGTAATTGCAGTCAAGGCCCGGCGCGTCACGGACTCGATGTTCATGGCAGCAGCCAAAGCACTGGCTGCCGTGTCTCCGGCCCGGGCGAATCCCAATGGCAACTTGCTGCCACCGGTGACGTCGCTCCGGGATGTCTCGGCCGCAGTCGCGACGGCGGTCGCTCAGCAGGCCCACAATGAGGACCTCACTGAGGGCATCAATGCCCACGAGATCGAAGGTTTGATACGCGCCCACATCTGGATCCCGCGTTATTTGCCTTATAGACGGGTCAACAAGTCGTAAGCATTGTCTGAATATTGGATTTTGCCGTCTCTCGATGTTGCGAAAACTCCCTTACAAATACTCTTTCCGACGGAACGCCACTTCACAGCCGGATGTTGGCTATCAACCTGCAGCATCTACGGTACGCCGTCGCGGCCAGAGACCAGGGGAGCCTTCGAAGAGCGGCCGAAAGCCCATCAGTTCAGCAATCGACGTTGAGCCGGTGCATTCGCCAGCCGGAGCATTCGATTGGCATGACTATCTTCAAGCGATTGAGTGGTGGCGTTCGGCAACGAACGCGGGGCGTGATTTTCTTCACCTGGCTCGATCGATCCTGGAGCAAGTAGATTCACTCGTGACAAGGGCGCATCGGACCGGCCGTGGTGAAGCTGGCCGGCTCACGATCGGCTTTTACACATCACTGACGGCCGGCAATTTGCGCGCGACGCTTGTGGACTATGCGCGGCGATTCCCGGCGGGATCAAATCGGAACGGTGGGCGAGATCATTCCGGAAGGGTGGGCGGCATCGAGCGGAATCAGCATTCTTGCTGCCCGTTTACCCCGCGCCTGGAGCCACGGCGCCGGGTATCAGAGATGGCAATTCCTGAAAAAACCACTATTAAATCAATGGGTTACGGCCTGGCGGAGAGAGTGGGATTCGAACCCACGGTACGGTTTCCCGCACACACGCTTTCCAAGCGTGCGCCTTAAGCCACTCGGCCATCTCTCCGGATGGCCTGTCTTGAAGGGGCCCGGCGACTTTTGCAAGGGAGGGCGGCCGCGATCCCGGCTATTTCCCCAACCGATTGAATAGTCTTGATAATTCAACGCCTCTTCGCGGCGGCTGGCCTGCGCCTTTAAAGGCCTTGAACCGAAAACCGGTTACAGGCGACGATGCGCGATAGCGCAACCCACCAATGGAGAGCGGCATGGCCATCGATCGGGCGCTTGTGGTCTTGATTCTCATGGCTGCGATCGCCGCGGGCTATGCCGGGCCGACGCTGGCGCAGGCCTGCACGCGTCAAGGCGTCGATGTCGCTTGCGATGACGGCCGGCGCGGCGTCTGGTCCGGCGATGCGATTATCTGGGCAGACGGCACGCGGTCGAGCCTGGCGTCGCCGCATCCCAGCGTCATCATCGGCAACAAGTCATCGGTGATCGTCGGACCGGGCGTATTCGTCGGGCGTGGAAAGGGCATGGTCCCGATGGAGAATCCGAGCGCGCAGCGCTGTGCCGTTCTCGACGGCGTGTCGTATTGCTATTAGTGATACCGCGCGCCGGTATTGACCGAGCGAAGCGGAACCAATGTCGGCGCTTCAGCTACCGGCGACGGGGACTCGGCCTTGTCCTCGGCCTTATCGAGCCGGGTTTCCTGCAGCGCCTCGACGAAATCGGCGAACCATTGCTGGATCGTGCCGGCGCGAAGTTTTGTCATCATCGCTTCCCAGCGCATGCGCCGCTCGGTCAGGGGCATCGATAGCGCGATCGCGATGGTCCGCGCCATGCCGTCGATATCGTGCGGATTGACCAGCAGCGCCGTGTCCAGTTCGTTCGCCGCACCGGCGAATTTCGACAGCACCAGCACGCCGGGATCGGCCGGATTCTGCGCGGCGACATATTCCTTGGCGACGAGATTCATCCCGTCATGCAGCGGCGTCACCACGCCGACCTGGGCGGTGCGGTAGAGCCCCGCCAGCACGGTCTGGCTGAAACCCTTGTTGAGATAGCGGATCGGGGTCCAGTCCACTTCACCGAGGCGGCCGTTGACGTCGCTCACCAGCTTGGCAAGTTCGTTCTGCAGGTTGCCATAGGCTTCGATCGCACCACGTGACGGGGTCGCGATCTGCAGCAGGGATACCGTCCGCTGCAGCGCCGGCTGCAGCGTCCACATGCGGTCGAAGGCCTCGATGCGGTTGATCAGCCCCTTGGAATAATCCAGCCGATCGACGCCGATCGCGAGCTTCTCGCCATTCAGGCTTCGGCGCAACCGCGACACATCGGGATGCGACGCGGCCTTGGCGGCTTGCGTCGCGAATTTCTCGGGATCGATGCCGATCGGAAATACCGCGATCCGCGACGTGCCGTGACGCGACGTGATGACGCCGTTTTCGACCTCAAGCCCGAGATCGCACGAAACATAACCGAGGAAACTTTCACGGTCGTCCTCGGTCTGGAATCCGATCAGATCGTAGGCCAGCATCGCCTCGACCAGTTCGCGATGATGCGGCACCCCCTCGATGATGGCGCGCGCCGGCCACGGCGTATGCAGGAAGAACCCGATCGGCTGGGTGACGCCGAGATCGCGCAACTCCGCACCCAGCGCCAGGAAATGATAATCCTGAATCCAGAACACCGCGTCGGGCTTCTTGAATCGCAGCAGCGCCCGCGCCATGAAGGCGTTGACTTCGCGATAGGACAGATAATCCTGCTGCGAGGCGCGGATCAGATCGGCGCGGGAATGCAGCGCCGGCCACAGTGCCGAGTTGGCAAAACCTTCGTAATATCCGCCGTAATGCGCGGCCGGCAGATCCAGCATCGCCAGCGCGCCCGCGCCCAACGCCTCGATCTCGGCGAACGGTTCCTTTTGGGCGCCGTGGCGCACGCGACCGCTGGAACCGACCCAAATCGCGCCGGATTTCTCCACCACCGGCAGCAATGCCGCCGCGAGACCCCCCGTCATGGGTTCATTGACTTTGCCGCGCGCAACGCGGTTTGAAACGACGACGAGGCTCACCTAGTCCCCTCCTGATGTTCCGCTCGCAAGTTAACAGCCATTCATCAATATGGTTCCCCGTCACCCTTTCAACGAAATCAAACCAAATTCGGGCGATGCGGCGGCGGAACTCGGCGAGTCAATGCAAAAACAATTTTTTGCGGGAACATCTACTGTTCGGAAAATCGCCTGGATTTCACCGCCGCAACAGGATTCCGACGCCGATCATGGTAGGACTGCGGCGTTTTCGTTACCGAGCAGACGCGCGAGCCATTCCCGCACATCGCGCGGCTCATCGAAATGACCGGCCACGCCCTGCGCACGCCTGCCGACCGAGAATGCAAGACCGCCGAGATCTGGCATGAGGGCGAACACCGATTCGTCGGTAACATCGTCACCGATAAAAAGCGGGCGGCGGCCCCTGAAAGGTTCGTGGGCCATCAGTTCCAGCACGCCGGTTGCCTTGTTAAAGCCCGAATGCTTGATCTCGTAGACGCACTTTCCGGGCATCACTTCGATCGGCGCGTTCGGCAGATCGGCTCTGATCAGGGAAATCGCCTCGTAAATCGCCTTTTCGGCGTGCGGGGCCAGCCGGTAGTGAAGCGCCAGCGAATAGCCCTTGTCTTCGAGCAGAATGCCCGGACTGAGTTTGGCAATGGCCGCCAGCCGCCGCTTCAATTCCTTGTCCATCGGCGGAGCATGGGTGGCGACGGCTTCGTTATCCCCACAGATTCGCATTTCCGCGCCGTGGCCGCCAACCGCCGGAAATTGTTCGGGCGCAAAAATCAGATCGATATCGTTCAGCGAGCGCCCGCTGACCAGCGCCAGCGCGCCCGCGGTCTTCTCGAGCAGACCGGTCAGGGTTCTTGCCAGGCCCGGCGGCACCCACACCTCACGCGGCGTCGGCGCCAGATCGAGCAGCGTGCCGTCGATGTCGAGCAAAATGGCGCACTCATCCAGCCGCCGCGGAAAATCGCGGCGCGCCGAAAGCGCGTTCGGCGAGCTTTTTTCCGGTGAAGGACCGTCTTGCTGCGATGGCACTTCGGCGAAATCCTCGACTATCAAGTCCTGATCGACCAAGTCCTGTTTCATTTCATACTACTCCACAAAGGCCAGCGGCCGTGCAACCGATTCCAGCGGCTGCCGCTCGGCTGCGATACAATATCGCCACGCGATGACGGCAGCACCTATCATCAATCCCGACCCCAGCAGATAGCCTGCGAAAACGCTGTTGCGCGATCCGGTATCGACCAGAGCCCCGAACAGCGCGGGGCCGGCGACGCCGCCGATTCCGGTTCCCACCGCATAGAACAGCGCAATCGCGAGCGCACGGACTTCCAGCGGAAAGGTTTCGCTGACGGTGAGATACGCGCTGCTTGCGGCCGGCGAGGCAAAAAAGAAAATCACCATCCAGGCGATGGTCTGGGTCTGCGCGCTCAACGCCCCGATCGAAAACAGGTAGCCGGAAACGACGAGCAGAACGCCCGAAATTCCGTAGGTAAACGTAATCATGACGCGGCGTCCCAGCGTGTCGAACAGCCGGCCAAGCAGCAGCGGACCAAGAAAGTTGCCGACCGCGAACGGCAGAATGTACCACCCGACCTGGTTCGACGCGATCCCGAAGAAGTCGGTCAGGACCAGCGCGAAGGTGAAGAAGATCGCGTTGTAGAAAAACGCCTGCGCGGTCATCAACGCCAACCCGACCAGCGCGCGCTGGCGATAAAGCGTGAACAGCGTGTGCGCCACCTCGCGCAGCGGCGTGTGATCGCGCATCTGCAGTTTGATCTTCGGCCAGGCATGCTGCCGCGGGTCTTGCACCGCGCCGGTCGCCGATCGTTCGATATCGTCGACAATCGCATGCGCCTGATCGGGCCGGCCGTGAATCATCAGCCATCGCGGGCTTTCGGGGATCCACATCCGCATCACGAACACCACGAGGCCGAGACAGGCACCGGTGAGGTAGGCCAGCCGCCAGCCCAGATCGGGTCCGATCAGGCGCGGATCGAGCAGCACGATCGCGCTCACAGCGCCCATCGCGGCACCGATCCAGAAGCTGCCGTTGATCAACAGGTCGGTCCATCCGCGATAGCGCGCCGGCACCAATTCCTGAATCGTCGAATTGATCGCGGTGTATTCGCCACCGATCCCCGCACCCGTCAGAAATCGAAACAGCGCATAACTCGCCACGCTCCAGGACAATGCGGTGGCAGCCGTGGCGGTGAGATAGAGCGCCAGCGTGATGAGGAACAGTTTCTTGCGTCCGATCCGATCGGTAAGCCAGCCGAATCCGAGCGCGCCGAGCACGGCGCCGGCGAGATAGGCGCTGTTGGAAAATCCCACATCGAAATTGGTGAAATGCAGCCGCGGACTTTCCTTCAGCGCGCCTGACAGCGCCCCGGCTAGCGTGACTTCCAGCCCATCCAGAATCCAGGTGATGCCGAGTGCAAGCACGACGCGGGTGTGGAAGCCGCTCCAGCGCAGACTGTCAAGACGCGAAGGAATACTGGTCTCGATGACGCCGTCCTGTGGCCCTCGCTTCGGCGCGGTTGCGACGTCGGCCGAAATGATCGTCGCATCGCTTAAGCCAGCCATTCCGCATTGCTCCAATGCCTGCCGTTATCACTGCGCCACGGCAACACTGCGTCGCGATTCAATCGCCGAACTGCGCGGTGAGTCCATCGGCGACCCAATGAGAAAGGTCCGGAAATCAACTTTCCAGGGCTCTGAGGCAGTAAGCCCAAGGCGCCAACCCCAAGGCGCCGCGCAACCAACATCTTGCTGGCCGCATCTAATAACGCCGCTGGCAGGTTCGAGTTCCCGCATTACGGCAAAGGAACCGATCGCGTCGGCCGTTTTTGCCAGCAACCAACGGCGAGACGCTGCCGAAAACCCAACGCGACCAGTTGCAGCGCGCCAGGACCGAGTTGAGGCGGCGGTTCCATCGCGAGTGAGCGTGGCTTTGTTTGCGTCGTCTCGGGGAACGAGCTGGTGAATGTATCTCCGACCTCATCCTGAGGAGCGCGCTCTCCCGGCAGCGCACTTGCGCTGTCCGGTGCGCCCGTCTCGAAGGATGGCCGCGAGTCCCCACGTTGCGTCCATCCTTCGAGACGCTTGCTTCGCAAGCTCCTCAGGATGAGGTCAGTATCCTTCACAACCTCGTTCGCAGGGACGACGATGGATGACGCTCTAAGCCGCGCGGATGTTGCCCATGAAGCGGTCGAGTTCCTCGCGCAAACGCGCGCTTTCGGTCGACAGCGACCGTGCCGAATTCAACGCATCATCGGACGCCGAGCCGGTTTCCGTGGCGCCGCGATTCACCTGCATGATATTGGCGGCAGCTTCACGGGTTCCTTGGGCGACGCTTTGAACGTTGCGGGCGATTTCCTGGGTCGCCGAGCTTTGTTGCTCCACCGCGCTCGCAATCGACGATGCGATGTTCGATATCTGGGCGATGGTGCCGCCGATCTCCTTGATGGCGGCAACCGATTCCTGTGTCGCGCCCTGCATGCCCAAGATGTGAGACGATATCTCGTCGGTCGCCTTCGCGGTCTGGCTGGCCAGCGATTTGACCTCGGAAGCGACGACGGCGAAACCTCGGCCGGCCTCGCCGGCGCGGGCGGATTCGATCGTTGCATTCAGCGCCAGCCGATTGGTCTGCTCGGCGATCGCCGTGATCAGCTTGACCACGTCGCCGATCTCCTGCGCCGCGCGCGACAATTTGCCGATACGCCCATCGGTTTGCTGCGCCTGCAGGACGGCGGCCTCGGCGATCCGGTTGGATTCGCGCACCTGCGTGCCGATGGCATCGACGGTGGTGGAAAGCTGCTCGGTGGCGGTGGCGACCGATTGCATGTTGCTGGACGCCTCCTCCGATGCGCCGGCGACCTGGCTGGACAGGCCCTGCGTGGTTTCCGCGGTCCGCGTCAACGTACCGGCAGCCTGTTCGAGATGGACGGCCGATGCCGAAACATTCGAGACGATAGCGCCGACCGCCGCCTCGAAATCATCGGCAAAGCGAATGAGCTCGCTGCGCCGCGCCGCGCTGCTCGCCTGGTTCAGAGCATCCTGGGCCGCGGCATCGCGTTCGGCTTTGGCGATGGCTTGCACCTTGAACTCTTCCACCGCGCTCGCCATCTCGCCGAGTTCATCGCTGCGGCCGAGGCCCGGCAGCACGACATCGAAATTGCCGCCGGCGAGCTCGCGCATGGCCTTGCACATCGCCGTCATCGGGCGGGAAATTCCCTTGCCAAGCATCAGCGCCAGCACGCCGCCGAGCAGGAAGCCGCAGGCCGCGAGCATCACGATCAGCCGCTGGGTCTCGCCGATGGTCGCGTCCGACTCCGATTCAAGTCTTTGTTGATCGGAAAGCAGCGCCGCTTTCATCGCGCCCGAGCCCTGTATGATCGCGGTCGCCGACTCGGCCATTTCGATCGTCAATTCATCGATCGATTTCGAATTGTCGACCAGTTTGCCGAGGGATTGCCGATACTCTTCCCGCAGTGCGGAAACCTCCATGAGGCCCTGCACGATCTTTTCATCGCTCGACGATATCGCGTGCAGCGAGTTTTCGACGAACTTGAGCCGCGCCAGCGCGCTGGTCGCGACCGTCATATCGGAATTGATGACAAATGTGTTGGCGAGCGCCGTCACTGCCTGATATTGCGCGGTGACCTGTTTCACGCCGAGTTCAACGGCAGGAAGCTCCGCGTCGGCAGCGTTGCCGGCGAGATCGTCGAGTTTGTAACGCAGCATGGTGCCGCCGCGCGTGAGCTGATTTTGCGTCACCAGCGCGCTGTCGGCCTTGACCTTGAGAATTTCGGCAAAAATCCTGGTGAAGGCGCGGAATTCGCGGGCCACGCGCGTGAGCTGATCGAGCCCCGCCGGATTCGTGGTGCCCTTCATCGATTGATCGATGGCGTCTTTGAGACTGTCTTCGGCCGTCAACGCCGCCTTGCCATCGTCTTCCTTTCCGGTCGCCACGTAATATCGCGCCAGCGCCCGGTACGAAATCAGCTCGCGGTCGATATTGCGCGCCAGATCGGCCTCCGCCACGCTGTGCCGGTAGGACGCCACGCCGGCGGAGACGCGCTCGAAGCCAAGATGGGCGATGCCCATGCTGGCGGCCGAGATCGCCAGCACGACGGCAAAGCCGAGCATGACTTTTGCGCGAAAGCGCAAGGCCGGGAATTTTAGTGATATGGATCGCGGCAAAACACGCCCGGACAATGCCACCTCGACCCTCCCGCTCATTCCCACGACCAGTGAATTCGGGGAACGCGAGTTGCCCGATCCGATACTGAAAACTAGGGCACAATGGATAAAGGCCGGTAAATTTGTGTGGGATCCCCATCCGAAGAATCTGCTGAAGGGGAGAGCAAACAGGGGTCTTTCGCCGTAATGGCCGGTCAGACCCTGCAGGCTCCGGGGAGCGCCTATGCCGCGCGTGCCTTGGGGGCCTCGGGCGGCGCCAGTACCTGGCAATTGGAGGCCAGTTGCAGTTTCGGCTCGGTCAGCGTTTGCAGCTTCTCCAGCGTCATGCCCGCAATCATCTCGATCACGACCAATCCGTGCGGGGTCACATCGACCACCGCGAGGTTGGTGTAAATGCGCTTGACGCAGCCGGCCGTGGTGAGCGGATAGGTGCAAGTTTTAAGGATGCGCGGTTCGCCCTTCTTGCTGGTATGTTCCATGATGATGCGGATTTCCCTGGCGCCGACCGCGAGATCCATGGCGCCGCCGATGCCGGGCGGGAATGCCGGATCCTCGGTGGTCCAGTTCGCAAGATCGCCCTTTTCGGAAACCTCGAAGGCGCCGAGCAGGCTGACATCGAGATGACCGCCGCGGATCATCAAAAACGCGTCGGCGTGATGGACGAAGCAGCCGCCGGGAACCAGCGTCGTCTTGCCGGCGTCGACCATATAGGGGTCTTCCTTGCCCGGCTCCGGCTTCGGACCCATGCCGAGGATGCCGTTCTCGCTGTGGAAGATCACTTCGCGTCCCGGCGGCACGAAGCTCGCCGCCAGGGTCGGAATGCCGATGCCGAGATTGACATAAGCGCCTTCCGGCAAATCCTGCGCGGCGCGCCATGCCATTTGTTCGCGCGTTAAAGCTTGATAGGACTCGGGCTGATGGGATTTGGCGGTCATGCCTGAGCTCCAACAACGACGATGCGATCGACAAAAATGCTCGGGGTGACCACCGCTTCGGGATCCATTTCGCCAAGCTCCACCATCTGGTCGACTTCGACGACGGTCAAATCGGCCGCCATCGCCATGACAGGATTGAAATTCCGCGCCGACTTGATGTAGGTGAGATTGCCCCAGCGGTCGGCCTTGTTGGCCTTGAGCAGCGCGATATCACCCTTCAGCGGCTTCTCGAACACGTGCAGCCGGCCATCGATCTCCCGGGTTTCCTTGCCCTCGGCGAGCTTGGTCCCGGCCGAGACCGGCGAGAAAAAACCGCCAAGGCCGGCCGCATGGCAGCGCATGCGTTCGCTGATGGTGCCTTGCGGGACCAATTCCAGCTCAAGGCTCTTGGCCCGATAAGCCCTAAGAAAGGCGCTGTAGTCGCCGGAGCGCGGATAGGAGCAGATCACCTTGCGCACGCGCCCGGAATTGATCAGCCGGGCCAGGCCGTAATCGCCATTGCCGGAATTGTTGGCGACGATAGTCAGCTCGCGAGCCCCCTGTTCGTGAAGCGCATCGAGCAGATTGTCGGCGACCCCGACGGCGCCAAATCCGGCCACCAATACCGTCGATCCGTCGCGAACCCCGGCTACCGCGTCGGCGGTGGTCCTTACCTGCTTGTCGATCACGTCAAAGGGCTCCTTTGGGCGGCATTGTCGTTTGGTGTCCGTGGCTTATGCCGGGATCAACCGCCGCGAATAGATCATCAACTCCGGCGCCGAGAAAGCCACAAATTTGCAGCCGTGATCCGCATCGCGCCACAGTGGCTCGTCCTGGCGAACGGCGGGACGACGGATGCAACCCAAATGGCCGCACCGCGACCTTTCGCGACGAAAATCCTAGTTGCAAAGTCCCTCCCCGGTGCCTCTAATCGCGCGATTAAAAAGCATCGGGAGGTATCAAGCGTGTCTACCATCAAATTGACGGTGAACGGTAAAGCGGTCGCGGCCGAGGTCGAGGACCGGACCCTCCTTGTCCAGCTGCTGCGCGAGACTTTGAATCTGACCGGTACCCATGTCGGCTGCGACACCAGCCAATGCGGCGCCTGTGTCGTGCATATCGACGGCCGGGCGGTCAAATCATGCACCGTGCTGGTCGGACAGGCCAACGGCGCCAACGTCACCACCATCGAGGGCATCTCGAGGGGAGACGAACTGCACCCGATGCAGGCCGCGTTCCGCGACAATCACGGGCTGCAGTGCGGTTACTGCACGCCGGGCATGATCATGTCGGCGATCGACATCGTCAACCGCCACAGCGGCGGTCTCGACGAGGACACCGTCCGGCACGAACTTGAGGGCAACATCTGCCGCTGCACCGGCTACCACAATATCGTCAAATCGGTGCTCGACGCCGCCGGCCGCATGAAGGTTTTGCAGGCGGCCGAATAGCCGCAGCAGACGTTCGATTATCAGATTTAGACCGCCGAATTTCGATGGAAATGGCGGACAACAAAACTCCGGCAGGGAGATCAGGACATGGGCGTTGAAGGCATTGGCGCAAGCGTAGTGCGCAAGGAAGACCGGCGTTTCATCACAGGCCGCGGCCGCTACGTCGACGACATCAAGCTGCAGGGCATGACCTACGCCCAATTCGTCCGCAGCCCCCACGCGCACGCCAAGGTGAAAAGCATCGACTCGTCAGAGGCGATGAAAATGCCCGGCGTGGTCGGCGTGCTGACCGGACAACAGATCGTTGACGACAAGGTCGGCAATCTGATTTGCGGCTGGGCGATTACCTCCAAGGACGGCACGCCGATGAAGATGGGCGCGTGGCCGGCGATGGCGCCGGAGACGGTGCGTTTTGCCGGACAGGCGGTCGCGGTGGTGATTGCCGAAACCAAGAACCAGGCCAAGGATGCGGCGGAAGCCGTCGTCGTCGAATATGAGGAGCTTCCCGCGGCCGCCGACATCAGCGCGGCGATCAAGCCGGGCGCACCGCAGCTGCATCCGGAAGCCCCCGGCAACGTGATCTACGACTGGGCGATCGGCGACGAGGCCGCCGTCAAGGACGCCTTCAGCAAGGCGGCCAATGTGGTTTCGCTCGACCTCACCAATAACCGGCTGGTGCCGAATGCGATGGAGCCGCGCGCGGCGATCGCGGAATACAATGAAGCCGAGGAGCATTTCACCCTCTACACGACCTCGCAGAATCCGCATGTCGCGCGGCTCGTGCTGTCGGCATTCTACAACATCGCGCCGGAACACAAGCTGCGGGTGGTGGCGCCCGATGTCGGCGGCGGCTTCGGCTCCAAGATCTACATCTACCCCGAAGAGATGGTGGCGTTGTGGGCTTCCAAGAAGGTGCGGCGTCCGGTGAAGTGGACCGGCGACCGCTCCGAAGCGTTCCTGACCGACGCCCATGGTCGCGATCATATCACCAAGGCCGAGATGGCCTTCGACAAGGACAACAGGATTATTGGCCTGCGCGTCAAAACCCACGCCAATCTCGGCGCCTATATGTCGCTGTTCTCATCGGCGGTGCCGACCTATCTCTACGCAACGCTGCTGTCGGGCCAGTACAATATCCCGGCGATCTATGCCGAGGTGGTAACGGTCTATACCAACACCGCACCGGTCGATGCCTACCGCGGCGCGGGCCGGCCCGAGGCGAGTTTCCTGCTTGAACGCCTGATGGAAACCGCGGCGCGGCAATTGAAGGTCGATCCGGCGGAATTGCGCCGCAAGAACTTTATTACGACCTTCCCGCACCAGACCCCGGTCATCATGGCGTACGATGTCGGCGATTTCGGCGGGTCGCTGGATGCCGCCATGAAGGCGATCGACTATGCCGGCTTCGCAGCGCGCAAGGCGAAAGCCAAGTCTGAAGGCAAGCTGCGCGGCATCGGTTTCTCCTGCTATATCGAGGCCTGCGGCATCGCGCCGTCGAAAGCGGTCGGCAGCCTCGGGGCCGGTGTCGGCTTGTGGGAATCGGCGGAAGTCCGCGTCAATCCGGTCGGCACCATCGAAGTCCTCACCGGTTCGCATAGCCACGGCCAGGGGCACGAGACGACATTCGCACAACTGATTTCTGAACGTCTCGGCGTTCCGATCAGCCAGGTGCAGATTGTCCACGGCGACACCGACAAGGTGCAGTTCGGCATGGGCACCTATGGCTCGCGCTCGATTGCGGTCGGCGGCACCGCGATTGTCAAGGCGATGGAGAAGGTCGAAGCCAAGGGCAAGAAAATCGCGGCGCATCTGCTGGAGGCGTCCGAGGGCGACATCGTCATCGAGAACGGCGAGTTCAAGGTCACCGGCACCGACAAGTCGATCGCGCTGCCGATGGTCGCGCTCGCGGCCTACACCGCGCACAATCTGCCCGACGGCATGGAGCCCGGCCTGAAGGAAACCGCATTCTACGATCCCACCAACTTCACCTTCCCGGCGGGCGCCTATATCTGCGAACTCGAGGTCGACTCCGGCACCGGCAAGACCTCTTTCGTCAATTTCGTCGCCGCCGACGATTTCGGCCGGCTGATCAACCCGATGATCGTCGAAGGCCAGGTCCATGGCGGCCTTGCCCAGGGCATCGGCCAGGCGCTGCTCGAAGGCGCGGTCTACGACTCCAGCGGCCAGCTCGTAACCGCGTCGTTCATGGACTACACCATGCCGCGCGCCGACGACCTGCCGTCGTTCAAGTTGAACCACACCCCGACGCTGTGTCCCGGCAATCCGCTCGGCGTCAAAGGCTGCGGCGAGGCCGGCGCGATCGGCGCTTCAGCTGCCGTGATCAACGCCATCACCGACGCCATCGGCAACAACAGGCTTGAGATGCCGGCGACACCCGACCGGGTGTGGCACGCCATTCACGGTTGAGAGGAAACGAGCCATGTACGAGACAACATACCATCGCCCCTCCTCGGTCGACGAAGCCGCAGCACTTTTTGCAAAGGGCGCGGAAGCGAAATATCTCGCCGGCGGTCACACCCTGATCCCGGTGATGAAGCAGCGCCTTGCCTCGCCATCCGACGTGATCGATCTCGGCAGAATCAAGGAACTGGTCGGCATCGAACTGTCCGCCGATGCGCTGACCATCAAGGCCGCGACGACCTATTTCGACATCCTGCAAAGCGCCGACGCCGGGAAGGCGATCCCGGCGATCGTGCATCTCACTTCGGTGCTCGGCGATCCGCAGGTGCGCCATCGCGGCACCATCGGCGGCTCGATCGCCAACAACGATCCGGCTGCGGATTATCCCGCCGCCGTGCTGGCGCTCGGCGCCACCGTCAAGACCAACAAGCGCTCGATCGCGGCGGATGATTTCTTCCAGGGCCTGTTCACGACGGCGCTTGAGGACGGCGAGATCATCACCCAGGTCGCGTTCCCGATTCCGGCCAAGGCGGCATATTCCAAAATGCGGCATCCCGCCTCGCGCTTCGCACTGACCGGCGTGTTCGTGGTCAAGACCAAATCGGGCGACGTCCGCGTCGCCGCCACCGGCGCCTCGCAAAACGGCGTCATGCGGGTGCCGGCGATCGAGGCGGCGCTGAAGGCCAACTGGTCTGCGGCCGCGCTCGACGGCGTGAAGATTTCCGAGGATGGGCTGCTGACGGACATCCACGGATCATCGGCCTATCGCGCCAATCTGATCAAGGTAATGGCGCAGCGCGCGGTCACCGAAGCCGGCTGATCGCTTATCCCGCCCGAAACCATGTAACCGGCGCGCAGCACTGCGCGCCGCTCTGCTTTTAGTCATATTCCGATCAAAAGGCGCTTGCCACGCCGGTCGCAAGGCGAGACAACTTGGCTAATCGGCTAATTAAAGGCTGGTGCATGATCTGGAAAAGCCTGGTCCGCACTTGATGCAGGGTGGACGCCGGTTTTCCCTCGCGACAAACGCGAAGCGTTTACCGGCAGATCGCGCACAAACGACAGGATGGAGCGCCCATGAAATTCGGCATTTTCTACGAGCACCAGTTGCCGCGGCCGTGGAACGAGGGCGACGAGCACAGGCTGTTTCAGGAGGCGCTCGATCAGGTCGAACTCGCCGACAAGCTCGGCATCGACTACGCCTGGGAA
>Ga0209890_10000694_pt1 | contig 15621 bp, 10 predicted proteins | sample OrgsoiDNA2013049_FD_185799 | JGI IMG/M metagenome (GOLD analysis project Ga0209890, IMG submission 185799) | Permafrost soil microbial communities from the Arctic, to analyse light accelerated degradation of dissolved organic matter (DOM) -... | ecosystem: Environmental > Terrestrial > Soil >...
GAGCGCACTTGCAGTTCCAGTTGTAGACTCACCGACCCATCGCCGTGCACCGTCGGCTTCGCTTTCAAGTTCAATCCCAAATCCTCGTAGCTGACGGAGGGAAAGGGCGGAACATAACTCTGGTTCCCTAGAACCGCCGAAATCGCCGGCGAGTTGTAGATAGGCGCATAGCTGGCATTCAGGATTGGAAACTTTTCCCCCAAATGGAACGTAGCATCGTTCCCCTGGCTCGCCCGCATCGTCATGTTCTCGAGGCTGCGCACCCACGATTCGTTCAGCGACAGGACAGCGGCAAACTGATCGAGACTCACGCCGCTGAACGTAAGCCCGCCTCCGAATGTGGCCAGCGGCTGGCTGAAGATCGAATTCCCTTGTCCCCCCAATTGCGCCAGAAGCCCCGACAGAGCTGTACTGCCTGCCTGATTGATGCCACCTGAGGAAATCAGCTGGTTGATGAGCTGCTGAATGTTCTGCCCCGCCAGTCCGGCCAGAGCCACCGCCGGAATGTTGTACATGTTGAAGGTGTTGGGGATGTGTACTCCGATGTTGCGCGTCAGTTGGTGATTGATCTGGAACACGCGGACATCGAGCATGACCTGCGGCCGCTGGTTGCTGAGTTGTTCGAGTAATTTGGAGCATGCCTCAAGCATCGGCTGCGGGCCACGCACTTCCACCGTGTCCGCGGTCTGGCCTGAGTTGACGAAGCGCAGGTCAAACATATTGCGCATCGTCGTGACCAGGTCAGTCGCTTCCTGCGGCGTGGAGTGCGGCGGCAGAATAAAGGTCCGCAGCGACATCCGGTCGAATTGTTTGTGATTTTCCACGTTGTCGGCGGCAAGCAGCAACTGGCGCGAGTCGAGGGCCGCCCACATGGTCTTGCTGACTTGGCACGCCAGCTTCAGCGCGGTGAAGAATTCCACGTCATCGACATTGAAGCGCACCTGTCGAGTCTGCACCGAATCGTCAAACTGCACTTTAACGCCATACGCCGCGGATATCTCGGCAAACAACCCTCGAATCTCTCCGCTGTAGTGGAAAGTCGCCCGGGCAGTGTTTGGCTCGATGTGAATTTCTCCGGAATCCGCCAGCCGGACTGGCAATACTCGGGGCAACGATGGCGCCGCCTCTCGGGTGGCTTCTTCCAGCCGTTCCCGCGCAAACTGGTTTTCCGTGTCGAGGTCGACGGCCGCGCGAAATTCCGCTGCCGCCCGCAAGCGCGCATTCTCCAGGAGCAGGACGTTACCGCGCTGGATGTGGTTGAAGACGAGTTGCGCCTTCACCATTTCGCGCGCGGTCAGGAACTGCAGGTTCTGCGGCGCCAATCGCGTCGCGGTGTCGAACTGGGCGAACGCTTCTTCCAGTCGCTGGTGGTCTTGCAGTTTCACGCCCTCGTGGAAGGCGTTCCGCGCTTCTTTGATCTCTTTCTTCGATGCGATGCAGTTGACGCCGCCCGGAATCCCGTTCCCGCAGGAAACAACCGAGGCGGACGAGCCTTCAGCCGCGGTGGCGAACGCGTACGAAGCCAGCGTTACCGCCAGCCACCCGATCGCGATAGTGAACGCCGTTCGCCTCATTCGCTTGATTTTATCTTGGTTTCTGGGAGTTCGGGTTACGCCAATAGACCTCGTACCTTCGGTCTCAATGGCTCTGGGTGCCCCCAAGGGAAGAACGCGAGATAGGCTTACCCTTGCACCCTGTATCTGTAGAGACGTAGCTCGCTACGTCTCGTCTCGCCACGAGTTGCTTGCCTGTCGCGGCAAGACGTTGCAAGCAACGTCTCTACGACAGCATCAGCCGCTCGATGGTGCGCGCCTTCCCCGTGCTGTCGTCGCAATCAATCACCACGGCACACAGTCGGGCGTCGCCCGTGGCGGGCTCGAACCGGACCGGCATTCCACTCAGGAACTTGCCCACCACGAGTTCCTTTTTCACTCCAATCACGCCGTCGTAGGGACCAGTCATGCCCACATCCGTGACATAGGCAGTTCCGTTGGGCAGGACCCGCTCGTCGGCCGTCGGCACATGTGTGTGCGTCCCCACTACCGCGGTGACACGTCCGTCTAAATACCAGCCCAATGAAATCTTTTCTGACGTCGCCTCGGCGTGGATATCGACCAGAATGACCTTCGCCTCGATCTTCTTCAGGAGTTGGTCCGCAGTGCGGAAAGGATCGTCGTTTGACGCCATGAAAACGCGGCCCTGCAGATTGATCACGGCGTATGGGACTTTTCCCTTAGTGCCCTCATACACACCGGCCCCCGGCATGTCCGCTGGATAATTCGCCGGACGCAAAACGCGCCGCGCCGGCCCGTGTCCATTGCCCTCGACCATCTGAAAGTAGTCGATGATTTCGCGCTTGTCCCAGACGTGGTTCCCGGTCGTGATCACGTCGATATTGAGTTCGAAGAGTTCTTCGGCCAGTGCTGGTGTGATGCCAAAGCCAGCCGCCGAATTCTCGCCGTTCGCAATGATGAGGTTGATGGCATGATCGCGGACAATTCCCGGCAGCCGGTCTTTGACGATATTCCGCCCCGGCCGTCCGAAAATGTCGCCAATAAAGAGAATTCGCATGTCTAATAGGCCAAAATCTGATGGTAACACGCGCTCGGTGGCCTCCTTGGCGGCGTGTGTGGATTGGGAATTGCGGCAGTCTGATTTCTAACAGTCGCCGTTTCCGTCGGAGCCATCCTGACCGGAGCCCGTTTTCAGGCGGAGGGAATCATCCTGCGCGATGATTGGAAGGCGTTCGGAGGGCCCTGACGGGAGCGGGTCAGTGAGGCAACTTCGGTAGATCGGCGCGCGCCAGCACCGAGCCCCACGCATCGAGAACGTAGACATCAGTCCACTGCGCGCCTGAACTCCGGCGGACGGCGGTATCTGCGAGAGTGAACGTCACTGTGGTCTTCGGCGAAGTGCAGCCAGTCAGCTGCCGCGCGTCGGTGTCAGACTCGGGCTGTTCTGGAAGCGGTTCGGGACGCGCCCCCGCTGCCTGCGCGGAGCCCTTACCGAGGACTACTTCAACTGCGCCTGCGAGGTTCTGACACCGCATCGGAATCTGGATCTGCCATTCTTTGCCGTCAGTTTTTCTAACCGTAGGTTCTTCGGCAAACACGACCACCGGTGGATTTCCTCCCGGCGAGGCATACCACTCCGGCCACCGGCGCGCGAATTCGATGCTCGCCGCAACATACGCATGGTTCAAGTCGCGGTCGCGTTGCTCCCAGCACGGATGCATCGCGTACAGCGACGGGCTATTCCTGCCCACGCCCCGCGCATGCAACAGATGATGCAGGGCGGGCACGAAGTCGGGGTGGTAACCCGCGTGGGCCATCATCATCAGGCCTTCCCGGTCAGCTTCCAGTTCTAGTTGTCGGCCGAAACGGCCCATATCCGCGCTAGCCTTCTCGGAGTCTTCCCATGAGCCCGAAGACAAGCCACGATCGCCCAGCACGACAGCACCGCCGCCGCGGTTCTCGAGGTATTTCTGGTACAGATAGCGACGGGCCCAATCGCGGCGCACAATGTGAGCGACTTCATGCGACAGAATGGCCGCCCACAATCCGGCGCTCGAACCGGCCAGTCGTGCCAGACCGCTCTCTACATAGACCGTTCCATCCGGCGAGGAGTAGGCGTTCAGCTGATCGTCATCGACAATGCGCAACTGCCACGCTACCTTGGCGCGCGATGGCGCAACCACCTGGCCCAGCAATCTGTCGAAAACCGCCCGGCTCACCGGATAGCGCCCGGAGACCGCAACGCTCTGTGCCATCAGTTTTGGACGCAACCGCGCTGCCGTTTCCATGTCGAGCTTGAACTGGGAGGGAACTTCAGAGGTGTCGAGGGACTGCTGACCGGCTACCGGAACGGCGCCCAGCAAACAGAGAAACATCGCGAGACTGTAAACCTGCTTGGCCGCACCACTTTCCACGGGGCTCCTCCGCGGAGACTACGATTACTCTCGAGTATGCTCCTTTCGCGAAAGGACGGCACGCAAAATGTTCGCGCGCCGTTTTCAATCTAGTTTCGCGACTCCAGCTCCGCGGTGCGCAGGAAGTCGTAGTTTCCCGCCGGGTTCAATTTCACATTTCGCACCCGCCGCGTATGCACCAGCACATTGTCGAGATACCACAGATTAATGGCAGGCACGTCCTCCGCCAGGATGCGCTGCACATCGTCATACAGAGGCTTACGCACCTTGGGATCGATCTCTCGGCGCGCCTTATCGATCAGCGCGTCGACCTTGGGATTCGAATAGTACCCGCGATTCGCTCCGTTCGGCGGGAATTTCGCGGAGTCAAAGGCATATTCGAAAATGTCGGGATCTTCGTTTCCTCCGATCCAGCGCAGCCCGTACATCTGAAACGCTCCGTGCTGCACATCCGCAAAAAATGTGGCGAACTCGAAGCTCCGGATATCGAGCGCGATCCCCACCTCCCGCAACTGCTGCTGCATCACAGCCACCATCAGACGCGTGTTCTCATCGGTCGACGTCTTCATGGTGACATGAAAACGTACGCCCTCCACCGCCGTATGGCCCGCGGCATCGAGCAACCGATTCGCCTTGTCGAGATCATGATCGTAAGCCGGCACGGCTCCGTTGTAGGCCCAACTCTGTACCGGTAGAACACTGCGTGCCGGTTGCGCCTGCCCATGCCACAGGTAGTCGATCATCGGCCGCCGGTCGAGCGCATATGCAATCGCCTGCCGCACCCGGGCATCCTTCAGGATCGGATCGCGTACGTTAAATCCCAGATACGCCAGCCGCGTCCCAGCCGCGTGCTCCACCAGGAGATTGGGATCGCGCGCCAGAGTGAACACGGTGTCGGGCGTGAGCGAATTGATAGCAATATCACCGCTGCCCTTCCGCAGTTCCAGTGCCTGCGTTGTAGCGTCGGGCACAACCGCAAAACGCACGCGCGCCAGCTTGGCATGCTCGCCCCAGTAGTCTTCGTTGCGTTCGATAATCACATCCCGATCGGTCTCAGCACTGACGAACCTGAACGGCCCAGAGCCGATCGGGTGCCGCGTCATCTCGTCGCCGCTGCCCTCCGGGACGATCCCTATCGCGCCGTCCGACAGATTCCATAGCAACGTCGCGTCCTGCTCTTTCATGCGGAAAACTACCGTGGCATCGTCCGGCGCATCGATCCGGTCCACGAAGCGATAGACAGCCGCCTTGGTACTCCGAATCTTCCCTTGCAGCAGCGAGTCGAAAGTCCACTTCACATCGCGCGAGGTCAGCGCACGCCCGTCGTGAAACTTAACCCCGCGATGAAGATGAAAAACGTAAGTGAGCGGATCGGGAATCTCCCAGCGCTCGGCCAGCCCAGGAGCCACGTTTAAGTCGTCGCCACGTGACAACAAGTCGTCGAAGATCAGATTGTCGATCCGTTCCGACTGCGCGTCGATCCCTACCCGAGGGTCGAGATTCGTCGGACTCGACTCGATGATCATCACCAGCGTGTTGGGATCAGGCTTCGCAGAGCAGGAAAGCAGGGCAACGATCGCGACCGAGCAGAGCACCGCCGCAAGGCCCTTGATAAAACGACGTCGGACCTCAGACCTTGGACCTCGGCAGTGCGCGCCTGAAGTCCGAGGTCCGAAGTCCGAGGTCAGGTCTTCAGGCATAAGAGATCTTCCCCAGAACCGCCGCTCGTTTTGCCCCCGTGGCCGAAGGCACATTCGAAGTCCGCCGGTTCCAGGTCTCGTAAGCCAGCACCGCGAACGCCACCGCCTCCTTGGCCTCGGAAGGCAAGCCAAACTCGTCGGAGAATCGCAACTGGATTCCAAGGGGAGCGAGGCCCTCCGCCAGCATGCTGACCAAAGTGGTATTCCTTGCGCCGCCTCCGGACAGAATCATTTCGCGATAAGCATTTTTCGGGGCTGAGCCCGACTTCTGCGTTACGAATCGCCGCACCGCCTCGACAATCGAGCGCGCGGTCAAGGCGGTGGCCGTCGCCACCACGTCTTCCTTGCGAGCGCGCCCGCAAGCGTGCAAGAACTCGCGAACAAATTCGCGTCCAAATTCCTCCCGCCCCGCGGTCTTCGGAGGTTTTGCCCGGAAGAACTTACGCCGCAGCATCTGCCCAATCAAAGGCTCCAACACCATGCCGGATGCCGCGATCTTCCCGCCGCGATCAAACGCGCGGCCAAACAGCGCATCCGTAACTGCGTCGATCACCATGTTCCCCGGCCCGGTGTCGAAGGCGAACACGCGGCTGGAGACTGCTCCAGCAGGAATCGCCGTGAGATTCGCGATCCCTCCGATGTTCTGCACAATGCGCCCAATCTTCGAATCATGGAAAAGTAGATAGTCGAGGTAGGGAACCAGCGGCGCGCCCTTGCCCCCCGCCGCCATGTCCGCAGGACGGAAATCCGAAACCACGGGCACGCCCACCCGCGCTGCAATCACGGCAGCCTCTCCCGTCTGCCACGTCGCAGCCACCTTTCGTCCCAGAAATGTTTGCGCTTCGCCCTGATGGAACAAAGTCTGCCCATGGCAGCCGACCAGAGCAGCCTTCACCCGAAATTGCCGCTGCGTAGCCAGCACCGCGTCCGCATACAGCTCGCCCAAAAGAAAATTAAGCCGCGCAAGATCAGCTACGCTGGCCTGATTCGCATTCATCGCAGAAAGCACAGCAGCCCGGACTTTGGCAGGATAGGAATATTCCGCATGTCCCAGAAGTGTGAAGATGTGGCGCGGACCTGCCCTGAGCGGTAGTCGAAGGGGCCCCCGCCCGCGACTGCCGGTGGCCAAAGTAGATCTTTCGCGGGAGCCCGACTCGCGTGCCTCGCCGACACGCACCAGCGCAACATTAATCCCGTCGGCAGACGTCCCGCTCATCACTCCGGCCACGGTCATCGCCTTGTTGCTCATGATCGCGGCCACCGCTTGTCCGCCCGTCGGCTGAAAGGCTCCAGCCGCACCTGCTCCCCAAACTCCCACAGCCGCCGCGTCAACTTCTCGACCGTAGCGATCGAGGGGACGGTCACGCGGCGTAGAGTCTTCGCCGACTTCTTCTTGAATGCTCCTATGCGCCGCGCCGCCTCCGCCACACGCCGCGCGAACTTCGAATCCCCTTCTGCCGCCTTGACCAGCGCTTCATACGCCTGAAGAATGTAATCCTCCCGATGGCAAATCAGGCACAGATCGCCGCCCGCCCGCACAAACTCCACCGCAGCCTCCCCGATCGGCGCCGCCGACAGCACCCCGCCCATCTCCAGATCATCCGATACGATCAGATTTCGATATCCGATCCGCTTACGCAGTATGTCCGTAATCCAGATCTTTGACAGCGATGCCGGAGTCCGATCGCGCGTGACCTGTGGATACGCTGCGTGCGAGACCATCACCATCGGCAGTTGTCGCCGGAGCGTCCGGTAGGGAAACAGATCCTCGGTCCACAGCCTCTTCAACGACTTTTCAATCACCGGCAGCTCATGATGGCTGTCGAGGCTGCCCTCGCCGAGTCCGGGAAAGTGCTTGCCGCATCCCAGTACTTTCGCATCGCCAAGGCCCGCCAGAAACTCACGAACGTAAACAATGGTTTCGCGCGGATCCGCCGACACCGCCCGCGACCCCATCACGCTTCGGGACGCCTCGAATGCCAGATCCAGCACCGGCGCGAAATCGACGTTGAATCCCAGCGCACGGCAGTTTGCCCCGATGATTTCCCCGTGTTTGCGATAGAGTGCACGGTCCCCGGTCGCGAAAACATCCGCCGCCGAAGGCGTCGCTCCCAGAGCATCGCGAAAGCGGTCCACCGCTCCGCCTTCAAGATCAACGCAGGTGAACAGCGGCGTGGCGACGCACTTCTGACACTCGTGCAGCAACCGCCAAGTCTGTTCCGGATTCTGGATGTTCCGCGCGAACAAGATAACGCCCGCTGGCTGCACTCGCTTAAGCAGGGAACTGACCTGCGGCGTCATCTCCGTCCCCTCGAAGCCAACGATCAAAAGCTGTCCGATCTTCTCGATACCGCGAGCCGTGCGTAGGGCCGTCATAACTCTGGGGAGGAATTTCCTCCGTGTTCTCAATGTCCTCTGTGGTTAGATTTCTTTCTTCAACTCCGCCAGCAGATTCAGCGCTTCCAGTGGCGTCAACCGGTTCAAATCAACCTCGCGCAGCCTATCCAGCACGGGCTGCGACAGCGGCGTAAAAATCGTCAGCTGCGTCGGCGGAGGCGATGATCCCGGCGACAGATGCGCGGTCGCCTGCTGCTCCGCGAACTCGTGCTCGGCCAGAACCTCCCGTGCCCGCAGAATAACTTCGTTCGGCAGTCCAGCCAACTTGGCGACCTCGATGCCGTAACTACGGTCCGCCGCACCGAGCTCGACCCTCCGCAAGAATACAATCCCGCCGCCGGTCTCTTTCACGGAGACGTGATAATTCTTCACCCCAGAAAGCTGCTCCGCCAGTTCGGTGAGTTCGAAATAATGAGTCGCAAATAAAGTCTTGGCCCGCACTCGCGCGTGCAGATATTCCACCGCAGCCCACGCAATCGCGAGCCCGTCATATGTCGACGTGCCGCGGCCAACCTCATCCAGCAAGATCAGAGACCTCGCCGTCGCCGTATGCAGGATCGCCGCCGTCTCCGTCATCTCAACCATGAACGTCGAGCGTCCGCGCGCCAGATTGTCGCTAGCGCCAATGCGCGTGAACACTCGATCCACCACGCTCAGCCGGGCCGAGCGCGCCGGCACAAACGACCCCATCTGCGCCAGAATCACGATCAGCGCCGTTTGCCGCAAATAAGTCGATTTACCGCCCATGTTCGGACCGGTCAGCAGCATGATGTTGTGGGTCGTACCGTTCAGGTAAAGATCGTTGGGGACGAAGCGCTCGCTGCCACCCGCCATTTCCTGCTGCTCGATCACGGGATGGCGGCCTTCGATGACCTCGATTTCGCCTCCGTCGGCGGACTCCACAAAAGTCGGCCGGCAGTAGTTGCGCAGCGCGGCGATGTGCGCCAGCGACCCCAGCACATCAATCTCCGCCAGTGCCAGGGCAGACTGCCGGATCCTCTTGGCCTCCGCCGCAATCGCCGTGCGCAACTCGGTAAAGAGCCGCCGCTCGATCTCGACAATCTTCTCCTGGGCGTCGAGAATCTTGACCTCATACTCCTTCAGTTCGGGCGTGGTGAAGCGCTCCGCCCCTACCAGCGTCTGCTTCCGTTCATAGTCCTGCGGGACCAGGTGCAGGTTCGGCTTCGAAACCTCAATGTAGTACCCAAAGATGGAATTGAATTTCACCTTCAGCGACGAAATTCCGGTGCGCCCTCGTTCCCGCTGCTCGATCTGCGCCAGCACCTGCTTGCTGTTGCGCGAGAGTTCCCGCAGTTCGTCCAGATCGCGATCCACGCCGGTAGCGATCACCCCGCCGTCCGCAAAACTCAGAGGCGGTTCCGACACGATTGTCTTTTCGATGCGCTCGCGCACGTCCCCCAGTTCATCGAGCGAGCCATGCAGAGTTTTCAGCCGCTCTGCAACGAGCCGCGCGAGTGCGGCCCTGACCGCCGGAATCTTTCTCAGCGACGCGGCCAGTGCGAGCACGTCTCTCGGATTCGCCGTCTCCAGCGTGACCCGGCTCAGCAACCTCTCCAGGTCGAGCACGCCATCAAGCGCCCGCCGCAGCTCCTCACGCGCCACCATCTCTTTCACGCCCGCTTCCACGGCATCGAGCCGACCATGGATCTCGCTCAAATCGAGCGACGGCCGCAGCACCCATGCGCGCAACAACCGCTTGCCCATGGGCGTGACCGCACAATCGATCGACCGAAACAACGTGACGCCCGCATCCGTCCCCGCAAACAATGGCTCAATCAACTCCAGATTGCGAACCGTAACCGCGTCGAGCACAAGGCAACTCTGCCGCTCGTACCAGCCGATGCGGTCCACGTGATCCAGCGACCCGCGCTGCGTCGACCGCACGTAATAAAGGATCGCGCCCGCTGCCGCAGCGGCAGCCGTCCGGCCCGCAAGGCCAAACCCCTCCAGTGACAGCACGCCGAAATGATTCTCCAGCAGCGGGAGGGCATGATCCGGCGCAAAGATCCAGTCATCCAGCGGCGTCTCCGTGCAAGTGATCCCGGCCGCACGAGGCTGCGGAGCAGAACCATGTGGGGACAGCCGCCCCCGGCTGTCCCGCCGAGCAACGCTCAGTTCTTCTTTGCCCCGACTCCCCGCACCGTCGAACAACGGCGCCGCCGACCCATACAGCAGTTCCTTCGGCCGCAGTTGCTCCAACTCCTCCTGTACTCGCCGCATCGCGCCCTTGCCCGAAAACTCCGTAGCCCGGAATTCTCCAGTCGATAAGTCCAGAGCCGCAAACCCCACGCGATCTCCCACCTGCGCCAGCGCCGCCAGAAAATTGTTCTCATCGGAACCCAACGACGAATCCGCCGCGGTCCCCGGCGTCATCACGCGCGTCACTTCCCGGCGCACCAGTTTCTTCGCTTGGCTCGGGGCTTCCATCTGCTCGCAAATCGCGACCTTAAATCCTTTCCGAATCAGCTTCCCGATGTAACCTTCCGCCGCGTGATAGGGCACGCCGCACATGGGCACGGCAATTCCTTTTTCTTTGTTGCGGGAGGTCAGAGTGATCTGCAGCTCTTTCGCTGCGACAATCGCGTCGTCGAAGAACAGCTCGTAAAAATCTCCCAGACGAAAAAACAAAAGCGCGGTGGGATGGTCCTTCTTGACGGCGGCATACTGCCGCATTAGCGGAGTGGACGGCTCGGTCATCTGGGCGGGCTTCGGCGGATTATAACAAAGCGCGCCGTTTTCCTTGTGCCGCATTTCGCATCGCCTGGCCCAAAATTACAGCCTAAAATCCCGGTTGACTCCGGTTCTCTCGCGGTGTTCTCTTGTCCTATGGAACTCCGCAAGGATCCCATCACTCGCTCCTGGATCATGACCGGCGATGATCCCGCTGAAACCAGTCCGCGTCCTGAGTCTGCCTGCCGATTCTGCGATGGCTCGGCGCCGCTGCAAGTAATTGCGAAATCCCCGAACTCGCCGGGCAGTCCGTGGTCAGCGCGTTCCGTCGTGCATCCCAAACCTCTCTACCGCATCGAGGGCGAACCCGATCGCCGCGGCGACGGCATCTATGACCGCATGCACTCGGTGGGCGCGCATGAAGTCTTGGTCGAAAACCCGCGCCACGACCGCCACCTGTGGAGCGCCAGCGACGACGAGATCGCGCACTTCCTTCGCCTGGCTGCCGAGCGCATCCTCGACCTCAAGCGCGATCCCCGCATCAAGTACGTCAGCCTGTTCAAGGACTACGGCAAGAACGCCGGGCAGGAATTCAGCCATCCTACGTCGCAGATTACGGCGACAATGTTCGTTCCCCGCCGCGTCCTCTACGAACTCCGCGCCGGCCGCGATTACTTCGTCAGCAAGGAACGCTGCGTCTTCTGCGACATCCTCCAACAGGAAGAACGGCAGGCCCAGCGTGTTCTCGAGATTCGGGGCGATTATCTCGCGCTCTGTCCCTACGCTCCACGAGTCCCCTACGAAACCTGGATTCTGCCGCGCAACCACGATGCTTCCTTCGAGCGCACCGGATTGAACAAGCCCGGCCTACGTACTAACCTGGCGGCGCTCCTGCGCCGCACCCTCCAACGCGTGCGCTCGGTCACCGAGGACTTTCATCTCGTGCTGCACACCTCGCCGAGCAGCATCCATCCGTCGAAGAACCTGGGTTATTGGAAGACGATTGACGACGACTACCACTGGCACATCGAAATTCTCCCCGTCGTCGGTTCCAAGGCGCGCTCCTACACCTTCAAAGAGGTGTACTATTCCCCCGTCAGTTCCGAGACCGCCGTAAAGCAATTGCGAGAAGCAAAGATCGACGGCTGAAGCTCGAGATAGAATCGTCCATTCGAGAGCAGTGTGTGGGGAGAGCCGCCCTCGGCTGTCCGCCGGGCGCAGCCCGGCGAGGGTTTTAGATCCGAGATTGACAGACTGGCCCGTCGACGGAGGTTCCTCGAATCATGCCCGCCAAAGTCACGGGCCTCATCCCCATGGCGTTCGCCGCCGACGTACAACGCTCCGTCGAATTCTACAAACTGCTGGGGATGGAAGTTCGCGGCAGCCTGCGCAATCCCGCGGGAGAACTGAAATGGCTCCACTTGGCCTGCGAGCAAGCCGATTTGATGTTCTCCTGTGCCTCCGACCCGGTCATCCCCAGCCAGCAGGCTGTATTGTTCTACCTCCACTCGCCGGACCTCATCGCTTTGCGCGAGCACCTTGTGGCAAACGGCGTGAAAGTTTCGGCGATCAGCTATCCCGACTACATGCCCAAAGGCGAGATTCGCGTCGATGACCCTGATGCTACACGCTCCTGATAGGCCAAGCGGACTAGGGGCTCACTTTCCCGACTGCTACAATCCCTGCGGTCAGGAGACCCGTCCCGTGAAGACTTTGCTCTGTTGTGTCGTGCTCCTCTCCCCTTACTTTGCTTTTTCCCAGACTGCAAGTCCTGCACCGTCGAGTCCATCCAGCGAAAAAACAAAGGTTCTCTGGCAGAAACTCGGAGCGGAAATCAGCGACATCGACCAGCGTCTCGACGGCGTGATGGGGGTGGCGATCGAAGACCTCACCACCGGCGACCACTACTTTCTGCACGAGGACGAAGTCTTTGCCCAAGCGAGTTCCATCAAGATCGCCGTTCTGACTAACTTGTATCTGCAAGTTCAGCAAGGCAAGCTCAAGCTGACCGACCCCTACACGGTGCAATCGTCCGATCTGGTTCCCGACAGCGACATCATGGGCGGACTCACGCCGGGCGTCACGCGCCTCACCCTGCGCGATCTGGCGACGATGATGGTCGCGGTGAGCGACAATTCCGCGACCAACGTACTCATTGACCACGTTGGCATGCAGAACGTGAACGCCATGCTCGACTCTCTCGGTCTCACCCACACGCGCCTGCGCCGCAAAATGATGGACCTTCAGGCCGCCCAAGAAGGCCGCGAGAACATCTCCACTCCCCGCGAGATGATGACTCTGCTCGATGCCATCTACCACGGCAAGGTCTTAGATAAAGGGTCGTCGGCCGAGTTCTTTAAGATGCTGAGTACGAACAAAGATTCCTGGATCCCGCGCGACCTGCCCGCCGACCTCAAGATTGCCAACAAACCGGGCGCGCTCGAAGCAGTGCGCAACGATTCCGGAGTTGTGTTCGTCGAAGGCCGTCCTTATGTGATCTGCGTGATGACGTCGTTCCTCCGCCACGAACGCGATGGAGAAGAGGCCATCAGCAAGGTCTCCCTCGAAGCCTGGCGCATGTTCGACCGTCTCAGCCGCGCCACGGAATATGGGAGAGTCGTCTCCCCCGGAAATGGCGCCAGATAAGTTCGTGTAGAGCGGACACTCTTGTCCGCTGCCTTTGCTTTTGATCTTGAATTGGACTACGCAGCTGCGCCCTACTTCGCCGCCCCTTTCGTGCGCGCCGGCGTAACCTGCTGTCGCATGAACCGCTGCGCTGCCTTCGCTTCCATCGGCTGAGAGAAGTAATAGCCTTGCCCGTACTCGCAGCCAAGTTCCAGCAGACGCTCCAGTTGCCGTACGGTCTCGATGCCTTCCGCAATCGCTTTCAGGTTCATCTTGTGCGCCAGCGCGACAATCAGTTCAACAGTGTCGCAGGCGGCGTTGTCCGACTGCATTTCTCGTATCAGTGACCGGTCGATCTTCAAGGCGTCTACCGGAAACTGCCTCAGCCCGCGCAACGAGGTCGTTCCCGTGCCGAAGTCATCGAGAATCACCCCAATGCCCATATGCTTCAGGTGAGAGAGCACGGTGACCGTAAGCTTGGGATCGGCGGCGGCGACGCTCTCCGTCATCTCCAGTTGGAGCCGCGAAGGATCAACGCCCGTCTGTTGCAGAGCATCCTGAATGTCGTTCACCAGCCGCGCGTCGGCAAACTGCCGCGCGGATACGTTTACCGTAATATTCATGGGCTGCTCGGAAGGGTGATTGGCCTCCCAATCGCGCAGCTGCCCGCAAGCCTGCTGGATCAGCCAGTGACCAATGGAAACCAGAATCCCAGTGTCCTCGGCTGCTTCGATGAAGCGGTAGGGAGAAATCAATCCCTGCGCGGGATGGTTCCAGCGCAGCAGCGCCTCAAAACTTACGATGCGCCGCGTGTCCAGTTGCACTACCGGCTGGTAGAAGACGCGGAACTGCCGCTCGGTCAATGCTGCCCGCAAATCCACTTCTAGCCGCAATCGTCCGACGGCGCGAGTATGCATGGCCTCATCAAATACTTCGCACCGCGATCCACCCAAAGCCTTGGCGCGGCGCATGGCCACATCCGCATCCTTCAACACATCCTCGGGCCGCTCGTGTGTGGGCGTGCTTAAGGCAATGCCCACGCTCGCCGATACCCGCATCTCGCGGGCCTCGACAAAAAACGGTTCGGCGATGGCGGTTTGGATGCTCCTGGCCACGCGCATGGCATCGCTGGGATCGCCGACGGCGTCGAGCAGGATGGTGAATTCGTCCGCACCCAGCCGAAACAGCACGACTTCCGCCGAAACGCTGGCGCTCTCGCGGCGCGCGAGGGTGTCGTCCTGCCGCAATTGCGCCGCGAGCCTGCGGCCGATCTCCAGCAACACATGATCGCCTGCGACGGTGCCCATCGTTTCATTGCAGACCTTGAAGTGATCGATGTTCGCGAGCAGCAGCGTGTAGGGTCGTCCCACGTCCCGCCGCGATCGCAGGAACGAGCGCTGCAGCCGGTCGAGAAACAGCCGCCGGTTGGGCAGTCCAGTCAGCGGATCGTGAAATAGATTGTGTTCGAGTTGCTGTTCCGCGCGCTTGCGCTCGGTGATATCGCGATTCACGATCACCAGCTTCGCGACTTCTCCCTTCTCATCCCGGATCGTGCTCGCCAGCGACTCCAGCACCCTCCAACTCCCGTCCTTATGCTTGATCCGATACTCGAGCCGCTTGCCAACGCCCGTCTCTCGTGCCTCTCGCGCCGCTTCGAGAACCTTGAAGCGATCGTCGGGATGGATTTGTTCGAAGGAAGAAGTCTCGCCCAACTCCGCCGCCGAGTAGCCCAGGATTCTCTTGTAGGCCGGACTGTTGTAGAGTCGGCGTCCCTTTACGTCGACCAAGGCAATCATATCGGCGGCGTTCTCGGTCACGATCTTGAACAATTCCTCGTGCGTCCTCGAGTCGCGATGAATCTGGTAAATCCGGAACTGCTGGTAGAGAACCAGAAGGGCCAGCGCTCCCAGAGGAATCCAGAACCATTGCAGCGGCATGCGGAGGTCTCCTGAGAGGATCTATCGGCGGGAAACCGCGGGAGATTGAATCGCAAGTTGGTGCACGGGTTCTGCGCTACGACACACCCACTCCGAAAGGCGCGACTGGAGCCGGATCTGCAAAACGGCCTTGCACGTTCCTAAGTCGCAAAGACTTAGACGGAAGGGACTATCGGCAGCCCAGCGGGCGGCTTGAGTCCAAAAATGCCAAGCGTGCATCTACGTGGGCATGGCAAACTTGACGGACTTCCATCTGGCCGACAGCATCGAGCTTCTCGCCCGCACTCCCGCAGCTTTAGATGCCCTCCTGCGCGGGATGCCCAACCTCTGGGTGCACAGCAAC
>Ga0209890_10000695_pt1 | contig 15614 bp, 16 predicted proteins | sample OrgsoiDNA2013049_FD_185799 | JGI IMG/M metagenome (GOLD analysis project Ga0209890, IMG submission 185799) | Permafrost soil microbial communities from the Arctic, to analyse light accelerated degradation of dissolved organic matter (DOM) -... | ecosystem: Environmental > Terrestrial > Soil >...
AGTTTCGCGTCGTGCTCGCGCCACATCGGTCGCTGCCGCTGTACCCACTCGGCATGCGCCCACCTGCCAAGGCCCCCCACAGGCCACCCCCTTGCGTGACGTTTCACGCTAACGGCGACGCGTCTGAGCCGACACCGCCGTTCGGTTGGTCTGCATCACCCCATCGGTCATTCCCGTCGCGAATCGGCCGGGATCATCCCGGCATCGCGCCCGAAAGGGGCAACGCGATGGTGAACCGGCAACCGGTGCCAACGTTTTCAGCACCGATGCGACCTCGATGGGCGTCGACGATGCCGCGCGCAATCGCAAGACCCAAACCTGCGCCGCCGTCGGGCTCTGGAGTGCGCGCGGGCGCACCGCGATAGGCAACGTCGAACACGCGGTCGATGTCGACATCGGCAATGCCGCCACATTCGTCGCGCACCGACACGTACGCAAACTCGGCGTCATGTGCGGCGGCGATGCTCACAGCGCCATCGTGCGGCGTGTATCGAATCGCATTGCTCAACAGGTTTCCGATCACACGGCTCAACGCGTGCGGATCGATGTCGACGAGCGGGCCGGCCGAATCGAGACCATCGGAGTTGAGCTGCACCCGTTTCGCTTGTGCCACCGGCATCGCGGTCGCTATCGCGTCGCGCACCACGTCGCCGACCATCATGTGGTGCAACGACAAGTGCAACTCCCCCGAATGGATTCTGCTGAGCTCAAAAAGATCGTCGACCATGCGGGCGAGGCGATCAACCTCAATCCTGATGCGCCGGTGATACAGCGAGCGATCGTCGTCGGTTGACACCACGTTGTCTTCGAGTGCCTCGGCCATCGCCCTGATGCCGGCGAGCGGCGTACGCAAGTCGTGACTCACCCACGCGATCAGCTCGCGGCGGCTGGTTTCGATTGCACGTTCGTACCGTCGGGCCTCATCGAGGTTGGCGTGCGCGGCTTGAAGTTCAATCGCGAGCGCTCCAAGCTCGGCGCTGGGCGTGCTGGTCGGGCCCACATAAGGCTCGCCTCGCGACAACGCCTCAGTCGCCACTCGCAGTGCGTCGCTGCCTGCCATGATCGTGCGCGCCAACACCATGGCCGTCACCAAACCGGCGATGCCCGCGAAGACAACCAAGGTGATGAGCACGCCGAACTGTTCGGTTGATAGGAACATCGCGACGGTGGCCAGGGCGGCAGCCACGGTGACGGTGATGACCGGGGTCAGCGCGACGATCAATGCGGCATCGCGAAACGACCGGCGACGGGCTGCACGCAACAACGCGAGGCCCGCGACTGTTACGACAACTGCGCTAGCCGCCGACACGGCGAGCAGTTGACCGACCTCGTGCGGGCGAAGCGACATCAGCCGGCGGTCGGTGTGATCGGGTCGTACCGGTAGCCGACGCCCCATACGGTCGCGATCGGCGACCACGTGCCGCCCGCTGCCAGCTCGAGCTTTTGGCGTAGGCGGCGCACATGCACTGTCACTGTCGACTGGTCACCAAACGACCAGCCCCACACGTCTTTCATGAGTTGATCTCGGGTGAAGGTCTGCCGCGCGTGGCTCATGAGATGCGCCAGCAGATCGAATTCCCGCACGGTGAGTGCCAATGGGACACCGTCGTACATCACGTCGTGCGCAGTCAGATCGACGCGCAGCGGGCCATCAAGCAGCACTGTCGGACTGCTCTTCGGTGGATCAGGAGAAAGCCGCGCCCGCCGCAGGACAGACCCGACTCTCAACACCAGCTCGCGCGGACTAAAGGGCTTGGTCACGTAGTCGTCGGCACCGACTTCGAGACCCATGATGCGGTCGGTCTCGGCGCCCAGGGCGGTGAGCAAAATTACCGGAACAGATCCACGCTGTCGCAGTCGGCGACAGACGGCGAGGCCATCGAGGCCCGGCAGCATGATGTCGAGAACGACGAGGTCGGTTGCGTTGTGCTCAACCCACTCGACCGCGGCAAGGCCGTCACCGACCAAGGTGACGTCGTAGCCGGCACGTCGCAGATACCGCCCCACCACGTCGCTGACCGTCGAGTCGTCGTCTACGACCAAGATCCGAGCGGACGCCGACAACTCGGCGTCCGTCTGGGCTGTGGTCATACGGCCCAGCGTAGAGGCGCAACGCGACCGTGACCGTCGCGCGTTTGCGTGCGTCTCGAGTTCGTAATAACCGCCGGCCCGGCCATGATGGTGAGATGACCTGGATCGCGCCTGCGCCCTCGCCGGACATCAATGGCCCGTTGGCCGGTGCCGAACGACCGATGCTTGAGGCTTACTTGGCCTCAAAGCGGGCGACGGTGCGCGCGATTTGCGCCGGGCTCGACGGCGAGCAGCTGGCTCGCCGCAGTGCGCCGCCGTCGACGCTGTCCCTGCTGGGAATTGTCCGCCATCTGGCCAAGGTCGAGCGGGTGTGGTTCCGTCAACGCGTCGCCGGCGAAGAGAGCCGACAAGCCGACGCCGCGGCCGCCGCCGTGAGTTTGGATCACACGTTCGTGCTGCGGGGCGAAACCCATTCGCTGCGCATGGTCTACCTGCACATGATTGCGGAATATGCGCGGCACAACGGCCATGCCGACCTGTTGCGCGAAAGCATCGACGGCGTGACCGGGGTCTAAGCACGTCGCGGGCGGTCGCCGGTCAGGTGCGCTTCGGCGGCATCCGTAGCCCATAGACGCCGCCATCGACGGCGAGTGCAGTACCTGTTGTTGACGCCGATGCCGGCGAGGCGAGGTACGCGATCGCGTGCGCGATCTCGTCAGGGTCGACCAATCGGCCGAGCGGCTGGCGAGCTTCGAGCGCGGCCCGTTCAGCGGCGGGATTGTCAGCTGCATCGAGCAGCCGGCCGACCCATGGCGTATCGGCCGTGCCCGGGTTCACGCAGTTGACCCGGATACCCTCTCCCACGTGGTCGGCGGCCATGGCCAGTGTCATCGCGAGGATGGCGCCTTTCGTTGCGGAATACAGCACCCTTCTCGGCAGCCCAGACCATGCGCAGATCGAGCCCGTGTTGACGATCGCCGCATGCGAAGAGGCGCGCAGGTAAGGCAACGCTGCTCGACTCACGCGCACGGCACCCATGACATTCACGTCGAGACAGCGATGCCATTCGTCGTCGTCGTTGTCGGCGATGTTGCCCTGCGCGCCGATGCCCGCATTGTTGACGACGATGTCGATGCCACCGAACGCCGCTGCCACCTGCTCGATCGCGGCTCGTACCGACGCGTCATCGGTGACGTCGGCAACCACACCAAGCAGCGGCGGTGACACCGACGTGACCTGCAGATCGAGACAGGCAACCTCCGCGCCGCGGGCACTGAGCAGCCGGGCGGTGTGCAAGCCGATGCCGGACGCTCCACCGGTCACGATCGCAACCAAGCCGTCGAACTCTGCCACTGCCGCTCCGTTCCCGCCTGAGGTCAGGCCTGGCCGATCTCTTGGCGCTGCCGACCGAGTCCGTCGATTTCGAGTTCCACCACATCGCCTGCGCGCAAGAACGGCTTCGGCTCCGGTTGGCCTTGAGCAACACCTGCCGGCGTGCCGGTGTTGATGACGTCGCCCGGATACAGCACCATGAATTGGCTGATGTACCGCACAATTTCGGCTACCGGGAAAATCATGTTGGCTGAACTGCCGTTCTGGCGGCGCTGACCATTGACCCACAAACGCAAACCGAGCTGCTGCGGATCAGGCACGTCGTCGGCGGCGACCAGCCACGGCCCCAGCGGGTTGAAGGTTTCGCAACTCTTGCCTTTGTCCCACTGGCCGCCGCGCTCGAGTTGAAACTCGCGCTCAGACACATCATGAGCGATCGTGTAGCCGGCAACACATTGCATTGCGTCAACAGTGCTGGCGACGTACCGCGCAGTACTGCCGATGACGACCGCGAGTTCGACTTCCCAGTCGGTCTTAACTGACGCGCGCGGTAACAATACCTGATCGTACGGACCGACAACCGTCGACGGATCCTTCATAAAAAGCACAGGCTCGCTCGGCACGGTCGCCCCGGTTTCTGCGGCGTGGTCAGAATAGTTGAGACCGACGCAGACGACCTTGCCGGGCCGCGCGACGGGTGCGCCGACGCGCAATCCAAGACTCTCGAGCGCGCCCATGTGGTCGAATCGACCAGCGGCCAACCCGGCGCGAACCTGCTTGATGCCGCCACGTGCGAGGAACACGCCGTCAATATCCGACGTCACCGACTCGATGTTCCAGACCGCGCCATCAACCAACGCGAAGGGTCGTTCGTGGCCGACATCACCGAGACGCAGGAGTGCAAGCGAGCTCATGCGAGCCCGTACACGGAAACAGCGTTCAGGCCGAAAACCGCATCAAGCTCGGACGTCGACAGCCCGTGCAGCAGCTCCATTGCGAGCTCGTACACGCCTTCGTACGACCGGTAGGGAACGCAGACCGGCCAGTCGGATCCGAACATGACGCGATCGGTACCGAAGCTCTCCAGAATCAGGTCGGCGTAAGGCTGGAAGTCTGCCGTGATGGCACCAGGCTTTGCTTCGCCGACCAGCCCGGACAATTTGCACGCGACGTTCGGGTGGGCCGCAAGTCGGGTGATGCAGTCGGCCCACTCGTCGCAGGCGCCGTCGGCGATCGGCGGTTTGCCGATGTGGTCGAGCACGAACTGCACGTCGGGCAACGACTCGACGAGGTCGATCGCCGCGGGCAGTTCGCGGGTGCGTACGAGAAACTCGTACAACAGTCCCGCCTCGCCGACCGCCTGCAATCCTCGGCGGACGTCAGCGCGCATGAGCCAGCGGGCATCGAGCTCGTTGTGCACCACGTGCCGAATGCCGACGAGAACCGACCCAGCCTCGCTCGCCATGAGTTCGGCGAGAGCGTCGCTGACAGCAGCGTCGGTGAGGTCGACCCACCCAACGACACCGGCGATGGTCTCGGGATTGGCCGCGGCTATCGACAGAAGGTCGAGCGTTTCAGCAGGCTCGGGCACGGTTTGGACGAGGATCGTTCGGTCGATGGCAGCACTGGCCATAGCAATTCGAAGGTCGCTCACGTCGAAGGTGCGCTGGATGAGCGGATTCTGGGTGTGCAGCCAGTCGTAGTCGCGCCTGCTGAGATCCCAGAGATGGTGATGCGCGTCGATCCTCACGACACGGAAACAGGCGTCGGAGCGTCAGCGCGAAGAAGCCCTTCTTGACGAAGGTCATCCCAAAGCGCGGCCGGAATCGGCAGCCGAGCCCAGGCGGCGTTCTCCGCAACCTCGGCGGCCGATCGATAACCCACGACGATGGTCTTGACGGCCGGGTGAGCGAGTGGAAACTGCAGCGCAGCAGCCGGCAACGGGATGCCGTAACGCGCGCAGACAGCATCAAGCCGTTGCGCTCGGTCGAGGACGGCGGGCGGTACCGGGCCGTAGTCGTACCAGCTGTCTGCTGACGGCTTGGCCAAGACCCCGCTGTTGAACACCCCACCCACCACAATCGACGTCGTCGTTTCGAGACACACCGGGAGGAGCCCATCGAGGGCGCCTTGGTCGAGAAGCGTATAACGACCGGCCAACAAGATCACGTCCATGTCGGTCTCTTGGACGAACCGGGTCAGCATCTCGCTGCTGTTCATGCCCGCGCCGACCGACGTCACGATCCCCTCGGCGCGCAATTGTGCCAGCGCGGGCCAGCCCTGGTTGATGGCTTGCTCCCAGTGATCGTCAGGGTCGTGGAGGTAGACGATGTCGACCTTGTCGACACCCAACCGCTCCAGACTGGCGTCGAGCGACCGCCGTATCCCGTCTCGACTGAAGTCAAAGATGCGGCGGGTTGCCGACTCACCGACGAAGCCCTCGTTGTCGGCGTGCTCGGGTGAGACTGTCTCCAGCACCCGCCCGACCTTCGTCGACAAGACCCATTCGGTGCGCGGCTTGTCGGCCAGGTACGCCCCGACGCGCCGCTCGGACAAGCCCGCGCCGTAGTGCGGCGCTGTGTCGAAATACCGAATCCCCTGAGCCCACGCTTCATCGAGGGCGGCCACCGCGTCGTCGCGTTCGACGGAGGCAAACAACCCGCCGAGGGGCGCGCCCCCAAATCCTTGGCGGCCGACCCGCAGACCGCCGCGACCGATCGCGACGACCTCACCCACGGCGCACCGCCGTCACAGGTAGCACCGTGTCTTCACTGGGCGTCGCTCCCGCTGGGCTGGTGGGTCTGGCTGGTCGATGACTGGTCGGTCTAGCTGGACGCGCCACGTCGCGAGTGGAACACGTCACCGCTCCCGCGGTAGGGATGAGTCAGGTTGTTTGCGCCTGGCCAGAAGCGATCCGGCTCACGACGAGCGCGGCCAAGATGATGACGCCGTCGAGGAATTGGATCCAGTTAGCGCCGACGCCACCGAGGGTGAGCACGTTCTGGACGATGTACAGCAGCAAGATGCCAGTGAACGCGCCGAAGATAGTGCCGCGGCCACCGTTCATGCTGATACCACCGATGACACAACCCGCGAACACGGTGAAGATCCAGCCATTGCCGGATACCTCGGCTACGGATCCGAGACGGCCGGCGAGCAAGATGCCGGCGAACGCGGCCAATGCGCTCGCGACGACGAAGATCGACCACACCACGCGGTCGACTCGAATACCGGCCGCCTTGGCCGCCGCCGCGTTTCCGCCGATGGCGTAGAGCGAACGACCGACGCGGGTGAATCCGAGCACAGCTATGCCGACCGCAAACAGAAACAACGAGATCCAGACTGAGGCGGGGAGCCCGAACCAAGATGTCGTGCCGGCACCTAGATACGTCATCGACTTCGGCAGGCCGAAGAACGTCTGGCCTTGCGAAACACCGTTCAACAGCCCGCGCAAGACAATCAACATCCCGAGTGTCACGATGAAACCGTGTAGCTGGAAGCGCACAATCAGCAACCCGTTGAGTAGTCCGACCAAGACGCCAACGGCGAGTGCGATCGGGATCGCCCAGCCACCGTTGAGCAGAGTTCCCGCGCCGTGGTACGGCGACTTGGGCAGGATCAACCAGCAGGCCACACCAGGCGCCAGCCCAACCGTTGACTCGAGCGAGAGATCGAGCCGCGCAATGATGAGGATCAACGCCTCACCAAGGACGACCAACGAGATCTCCGATTGCTGCTGGAGAACGTTCGTCAGGTTTTGTCGAGTGAGAAACACCGGGCTGACGTAGACGCCGATTGCCCCGATCAGCAGGATCGCCGGGATCAGCGCCAGGTCACGCAAACGCGCGATTCGGAGGGCCGACGACCGCGCGCGCGCATCCGGCGGGGCCGGATCCGGCGCAGGAGATTTGAGCGCAACGCTGCTGTCGTCAGTCATGTTCTGATCCAATTCCTTCGGTCGCCGCCACCAGATCACCGTCGGTCCAGCCACGGGGGAACTCCGCTGTTACCCCGCCGTGCAGCATCACCAGTACGCGATCACACGGGCGTAGGTCGTCGAGCTCGTCAGACACGATGATGACCGCAGTGCCGCTTGATCGGACTTGGTCCACCACGGAGATAAGTGTCGCTTTCGATCGGACGTCGACACCGGCGGTGGGATGCATCAACACGAGCAACGTTGGTCGCCTCGCCAACGCTCGACCCATTACCAGCTTCTGCTGGTTGCCACCAGACAAGCTCCCCGCGAGTTGATCGGGGCCGCTGGCTACGAGCGACAGTTCCTTCATGGCCTTTCGGGCGACGAAGTCGCGGCGACGCGGACTAATGAAGCCCCACTTGCCCAACCGATCGGTGATCGTCATGGTGAGGTTCTCGCCGACGCTGAGAAGCTCAACGAGACCTTCACGGTGGCGATCTCTGGGAACGAACCCGATACCTGCAGCCAGCCCACTCGCGACGTCTCCGGGTTTTGGTCGCACGTCGTTCACCGTGATCGTGCCACTGTCGGCCTTGCGCAAGCCCACGATGGTTTCGGCAAATGCGATGCGGCCGCTGCTGCCGCTACCGGTAATGCCGATCACCTCGCCGGGATGTACCTCAAGCGACAGGTTGTCGTAGTAACCGGCCTTGGTGAGATTCTCGACCTTCAGTACCGGGTTGCCCGAACGAATCTTCGACACATAGTCGTCCGCCTGCAGGATCTCGGCTTCGCCCGTCATCGCGGCGACGAGCTGGTCGGTGCTCAAATCGGCTACGGGCGCGGTCACAATGTGCCGTGCGTCGCGAAACACGGTGACCGTCTCGCAGATCTCGTAGATCTCCTCAAGGTGATGGCTGATGTACAGAAAGCTGACACCTTGAGATTGCAGCGTGCGTAGGCGCCCGAACAGACGTGCGACACCCTTCGCATCGAGCTGTGCCGTGGGCTCGTCGAGGATCACGAACCTCGCGCCGAACGACAGAGCCCGCGCGATCTCGACCATCTGGCGTTGCTCGACCGAGAGCCCAGAGGCCGGGTTGGTGACATCAATGGAGATGCCCCACTCGTCGACTATTGACTGCGCCTGGGCGCGCATGGCCTTCCAGTTGATGAGCAGGCCGTTGGTCTGCTGGCGATTCAAGAACAGGTTCTCGGCAACTGTCAGCGACGGAATGATCGTCGACTTCTGATAGACGCAGGCCACCACGCGACGCCACGCGTCGCGATCGTACAGAGGCGGCGCCGGCTCACCGCGGAATCGAACCTCGCCGCTGTCAGGTGGTTGCAAGCCGGTGATGATCGATACCAAGGTTGACTTGCCGGCGCCGTTGCGACCGACGAGGGCGTGCGCTCCCCCGTCGCGAACCACAAGGTCGACCTGGTCCAAGGCCGTGGTGGAACCGAATCGTTTGGTGATATCCACGGCCTCAACCGGGGGCCGGACCCCTACTGGGTCCGGCCCCGCGGCCGCGAGACTGTCAGTACTCGTCATTCGACAGCTCTCACACTTTCTTGTTGCTGGTGTTCAGGTTGCGCTGACGGTTCGACTAGCCGGCGTTGTTGCCCCAAAGTGTCGTATCGGTTGAGGCGATCGACGTCACACCGTTGCCGAAGTCACCGGCCGCCTTGGACACCAGCGGAGCACTGAGCTGGTCTTCCAGGACACCCGCACGTACCTGAACGATATTGCTGTTGTGGTCCGTCGGGCCAGGTGCGAACGTCTTGCCCGCGAGCGCCTGCTGCGCGTACCAGATGCCGTACTTGGCGTACTGGTCAGCCGGCTGCGAGACGGTCGCGTCGATCAAGCCCGATGCGATGTCCTTCAGCTCCTCCGGCACGCCGTCGTTGGAGACGACGTACACGTGCGCAGGGTCGGGCGCCTTGGCGGTCAGACCCGCTTGCGCGAGGTCCTGAATCGTGCCCGAGAGCGCGAAACTCGATTCCATGTAGACGCCACGAATCTTCTTGTCGGCGGTCAACGCCGTCTGTAGCTGGTTCTGGGCGGTCGGGCCGTCCCACTTCGACGGCTCGGCGTGCACGGTGATGTTCGGGAAGTTCGTCTTCATGCAGTTCGCAAACGCGTCAGTACGGTCGCGGCCGTTGATCGATGCGGTGTCGCCCTCGAGCATGACGACCGATCCGGTGCCCTTCATTGACGTGCCGAGGAACTGGCATGCCTTGGTGCCGTAGGCCACGTTGTCAGCTCGCACAACCATGTAGGTGTTACCCGTGTCAGTGGCCGTGTCGACGCTGATCACGGGGATGTTCTTGGAGTTCAGGTCGGAGATCTCCGGGCCGATGGCCGCCGTGTCCTGCGGCGCCATGACGATCGCCTTGGCACCCTGGCCGAGCAACGCCTGGGTGTTGGCGATCAAGGTCTGCACGCTGTTGGCCGAGTTGGTTGTCTTGACGTTCGCTCCCAACGAGCTAGCGAACTTGGGCACGTAGCTGATGTACGACGCCCAGAAGGCGGTGTCTGACCGCGGGAAGTCCAGCCCGATGAGGCCACCGCCGCCAGCGGCCGGCGCGGGCGCGCTGGTCGTCGCCGCCGGCGCAGGTGCGCTGGTGGCGGCAGGAGCGGCTGCGCTGGTGGTGGCTGCGGGAGCCGCACTGCTTGGCGGCGCGGCTGCCTTCTTCGAACTGCTACATGCTGTGGCCAGCAGCAGCGAGGCGGCAATGACCGCCGACGCCTGTAGCCCCTTGTTGAGCTTCACGTTCTCTCCTTAGATGTCACGACGATCCGTGCCCGGGTCGGCCGGGCGCGGGTAGCTCTGTCAGAACGCAGCGGGACCGGTCCCGGTGGGTCTCGGAATCATCAGCAAGTTGACGCGACTCCTCGCCTGCTGGCGCGCGCAGATCGGCTGTCGCACGGTGTGAAAGACACGCAAACATCTAATGTTTGCGAAACTTGCAGCCTTGTTTATAGTCCGTCTCAGCAGGCACTGTAAACAGCCGAGACCACACCGTTACCTACCGATTCTGCCTGTCAGACCTATGCCCCTGCACACGCCGATCTGCACGGTCGGAACGGCATTGACCGTCGTGCTGGCCGGCGCTCTCAGGGCGAGACCTCCGATGACTGTCGACGGCTCACCCGGCAAGTAGGGCTTAACGCGCAGATCTCCCGGCGAGGCCCGCTGAGCGATAAAAGCCCTCAATGTGCCGGGTCGTCACGTGCGCCGCCCGGGTTCCGTCACCGGCAATGATCGCGTCCAGAATCCGCCGGTGTTCACGGCGCAGCTGCCGGGCTGTGGCCGGCCAGTAGGGGAGGTCGGCGACGGCCGCCAGTACGTACCCCTGGATCGATTCGCGCAGTGCGGCCATCATCGCGGCCACCACGATGTTGCCGCTGAGCCGCGCAAGTTCGACGTGAAATTGGGCGTCGAGCCGGTGAAAGTCGCCGGGCGTCAGCTCCGCGTCGTCCATCTCACCAAGCAACCGCTCGGCGTCCGCGAATCGACCGATGCCCTCGGTGCTGCCGATGCCTTGGCGGCGGCCGGGCAGCGACGCTGCGCGGACCGCCCACGATTCGAGCAGCACGCGGGTCGCCACGATGTCGGCGATCACCAGGTGTGAGGTGGCCAGGTGCAGGCGCAGCGCGCCGGCCAGCGCCGTGCCCGGGTCAGCCACGATGACCGCCCCAGCGTCGGGCCCGGAGCCCACCGCCGTGCGAACCACTCCCATTGCTTCGAGCACCCGAATTGCCTCGCGCACAGAGGCGCGGCTCACGCCAATCTGCTCAGCCAGAACCCGCTCACCTGGCAGCCTTTGGCCAAGGGAAACGCGTCCGGCGGACAGTTCTGCTTCGATGTGCGCCAGCACGATTTCGTGCGTGCGCGGTCGCTTGTCGTTCACGCGGCCCACCTTCGCCTCGACCCGCCGATGCTAGCGTGGTCAGACCACACGCGAACGGAGTCGGCAGACCGATGCGCATCGGCCTCTTCGTCACCTGCTTAGGCGACGCAATGTTCCCCGGAGTGAATCGTGCGACGGTGACCGTGCTCGAGCGACTCGGCCACACCGTCGTGTTTCCGGCCGACCAGACGTGCTGCGGCCAAATGCACCTGAACACCGGCTATGCCCGCGAGGCGCTGCCCCTGGTGCGGCACCATGTCGAAACCTTTGAGGCCGCGTTGCAGACGTGCGATGCGATCGTCGCGCCGTCGGGTTCGTGCGTTGCATCGGTGCGCCACCAGCACGCGTCGGCGGCCCGCGACGTCGGTGCGACTGCGCTCGCGGGGCGGGCCGAGGCGGTGGGTGCGCGCACGTACGAGTTGTCAGAGCTGCTGGTCGATGTGCTCGGGCTGACGGACGTCGGCGCGTACTACCCGCACCGCGTGACCTACCACCCCACCTGCCACTCGTTGCGGCTGCTGCATGTGAACGACCAGCCGTTGCGGCTATTGCGGGCTGTGCGCGGGCTCGATCTGGTCGAACTGCCGGCAGCGGAATCGTGTTGCGGTTTCGGCGGGACGTTCGCGATCAAGAATCCGGACGTCTCGACCGCCATGCTCGCCGACAAGATGAGCCACGTGCTGTCGACCGGCGCCGAGGTCTGCGCGGCCAGTGACTCGTCGTGCCTGATGCACATCGGCGGTGGCCTCAGTCGACTGCGCGCGGGCGTACGAGCGGTGCATCTCGCCGAGATCCTGGCCGAAACAGGGGTGGCGACCGGGCCGATGGGCGGAGCGTTGACGCCGTGACCAAGACTTTCCTCGGCTTCCCCACTACATTCCGCGGCAACGCCAGTGGCGTTTCGTATGCGCCGCCCGGCGTCGGGCAGCTTCGCGGCGACGAAAGATTCCCGCGCGCCGCTCGCACCGCGTTGGCGAACGGCCAGTTGCGCCGCAACCTCGGCGCGGCTACGGCGACGATTCGGGCCAAGCGCGCCGCCGTGGTTTCTGAACTACCCGACTGGGAGCAGCTTCGCGACGCTGGCGCGGCCATCAAGGCCGATGTGATGGCGCGGCTGCCCGAGCTGTTGACGCAACTCGAAACCAATGTCATCGCACATGGCGGGCAGGTGCATTGGGCCCGCGATGCGGCCGAGGCCAACCGCATCGTCGTCGATCTCGTGCGCGCAACCGGCGCGACCGAGGTGGTCAAGGTCAAGTCGATGGTGACCCAAGAGATCGGCCTGAACGAGGCCCTGGAGGCGGCCGGTATCGCCCCGACCGAAACTGACCTCGCAGAACTCATCGTGCAACTCGGGCACGACCGGCCGAGCCACATTCTGGTGCCGGCGATTCATCGGAACCGAGCCGAGATTCGCGACATCTTCGCCCGCGAAATGTCCGACGCCCCGGCGGATCTCACCGACGACCCGCGACATCTGGCCATGACGGCACGCGCCCACCTGCGCAGGAAATTCTTGGCCGCCACGGTGGGCGTCAGCGGGGCCAACTTCGCTATAGCCGAAACCGGCACGCTGGCCGTCGTCGAATCTGAAGGCAACGGCCGCATGTGCTTGACGTTGCCGCAGACGCTGATCACCGTGATGGGCATCGAGAAGGTGCTTCCGACCTGGCGCGACCTCGAGGTCTTTCTCCAGTTACTACCACGGTCATCAACCGGCGAACGCATGAATCCGTACACCTCAATGTGGACCGGCGTGACGCCCGGCGACGGCCCGCAGCACTTTCATCTCGTGCTCCTCGACAACGGCCGCACCGCCGCATTGTCGGACGACGTCGGCCGAGCCGCGTTGCATTGCATCAGGTGCAGTGCGTGCTTGAACGTGTGCCCGATCTATGAACGCACCGGCGGCGTTGCTTACGGGTCGGTCTATCCGGGCCCGATCGGGGCGATCCTGAGTCCGCAACTCACCGGCATGGGTGGCCATCACGACCCCAACGCAAGCCTCCCGTTTGCCAGCACCTTGTGCGGCGCGTGCTACGAGGTCTGTCCCGTCAAGATCGACATCCCATCGATCCTGGTGCACCTGCGAAATCGCGCGGTCGACCAGAGCCGCGGACGGCCCGGAGGTCAGCTCATGGCGATGAAGTTCGTCGGCTGGGTCATGCGTAGCCCCCGTCGATTCGCACTCGCTGAACGACTGACCCGGGTCGGACGTCTGCTCGCCGTCCGAGGTCGGATTCGCGCCCTGCCGTGGCCCGGCTCGGCCTGGACGATCAGCCGTGACCTTCCGGCCCCGCCGGCCAAGACTTTCCGTGAATGGTGGCTGGAGGAACGAGGCCATAACAGCCACGACAGCCACGACGGGTCAGATCGATGACCGCGCGCGACGACGTCCTCGCTCGGATCGAGGCCGCGCTAGCCGGAAGCCCGCCGGCCGGCGCTATCCCCCGCGACTACCGCGTCGGTGGCGCTGGCGACGCCGGCAGTCGCGATGTAGTCGATCTATTCGTTGACCGGCTGCTCGACTACAAGGCACGCGTGCACCACACGCCTCCGGCCGATATCGCGACGACGCTGCGGGCAGTGCTGCAACTCGCCACCTCAGTCGTGGCGCCACCCGGCCTGCCGTCGGAATGGCTCGATGCATGCAGCGCAGATGGCCGGTCTGTGCTTGTCGACGGAACACCGGTGACTCTCGCGGCGACCGACCTCGATGCGTGCAGCGCAGTTGTCACCGGGTGTCGGGTGGCGATCGCCGAGACGGGAACGATCGTGCTCGATGGTGGGCCTGAACAAGGCCGACGGGCGCTCTCACTCGTACCCGACCATCACGTCATCGTGGTACGGGCTGATCAGATCGTCGCCAGCGTTCCGGAGTCGTTGCCGTATCTACGGCCTTCGTCGCCGCTGACGTTCATCAGCGGACCGAGCGCGACCAGCGACATCGAATTCCAGCGAGTCGAAGGAGTACATGGTCCGCGCGTACTCGACGTCGTGGTCGTGCAAACTGACGCAGCTCCGCCGCCGCCGGCCCGCCGAAAAGCTCGGCCGCGCTAGATCCGTCAGGTCATGCGGGTAACGCGCGGCCGGCCCGGGTGAGTCGGTCGGTCAACCACTCGGCCTGCCGAACCTGGTGAAATGACTGGCCGCCCTCGTGATTGTTCCAGGGGTACGCCGCGATCTCTTTGTCCATACCTCCGTAGCGGTTGAAGGCCGCGTACACCGTGGACGGCGGGCAGATCTCATCGCGCATGGCGACGCTGAAGTACGCGGGTGCGGACGCCTTCGGAGCGAGCAGAGCAACGTCGACATAGTCGAGCGCCGCGAGCGCATCATCGGCCTCGGCTCGGTGTACCGCCAGCCATTCCGCCAGTTCAGTGAACGGTTTGACAGTGGCGATCCTGGCCGCCCGGCGGATGTCGCACAGAAACGGAACGTCGGGCATCGTGGCGAAGATGTCGTGCCGCAACGCGGCGACGGCGAGGGCGAGCGCACCACCCTGGCTGACGCCGGTCACCGTGACGGCGTCGGGATCGACGTACGGAATCGACCGCGCAGCATCGACTGCTCGCACCGCGTCGACAAAGAGCCGCCGATAGTAGAGGTCGTCGACATTCGGCAGACCCGCCGTAAGAAACCCGGGCACCTGCGGCGAGCCCGCTGCGCCGCGGTCGGGAGTGTCACCGCGACGCCAACTGCTGCCTTGGCCGCGGGTGTCCATGACGACATGCACGAATCCGCAGGCCGACCAGTACAGCCAGTCATGGGGCAAGCCCCGCCCGCCGCCATATCCGATGAACTCCACCACACACGGCAGTCGTCGATCGGCCGGCAGTTCGCCATGGACTGGCAGTTCTTCATGGGCCGGCAGTTCTCGATGCGCAGAGGCGGCGCCACGTGGTGACAGCACCCAGCCGCGGATCGGATGGTCGTCGTATCCGGCGAAGGTCAGGTTATACACGTCGACGTTACGGACCACCGACGGGTAAGGCTGCAGCACTGGAGGTTGGGCTGAATTGCCGACACTGAGGGCTCGATGCCAGTAGCCGTCGGCGTCAGGGGCGGCCACCAGCTGGCTGCCGTAGGCGGTCATGTCGGCGACTTCCATCGGATCGAGAGCCGTCATAGACACTCCTGGAGGTCGGGTCGATGTGCGTGCAGGCAACGGGCGTGCCGGCAACGGCGTCGAGCGTCCCACGACGCCGCGGATCGGTCCGCAGGAGGCTACGCCGAGGGCCTCGCAGCGCGCCGTTGAGCGTACGGATTCGTTTGACGTCTGATCACCCGCGCCATAGGGTGACGCTCAAATTACCCGACCGATCCGAGGTCTTTCTGTGCCTGTGATTACTGGGTTCGACGTTGTTGATGTGCGTTTTCCGACGTCGTTGGATCTTGATGGGTCGGATGCGAT
>Ga0209890_10000697_pt1 | contig 15600 bp, 13 predicted proteins | sample OrgsoiDNA2013049_FD_185799 | JGI IMG/M metagenome (GOLD analysis project Ga0209890, IMG submission 185799) | Permafrost soil microbial communities from the Arctic, to analyse light accelerated degradation of dissolved organic matter (DOM) -... | ecosystem: Environmental > Terrestrial > Soil >...
GCGAGGTCGCCTTCATCGACGACATGCCGATGACCACCACGGGGAAAGTGATCAGGCGGTTGCTTAGGGAGCGGGCGTAGCCGCGCCGCCCATGATGAACACGTGGAAGCCCAACCGCCGCTTGGCCACGAAATAGAGCATGATCGATTCCACCACCAGCGCGGTTGAGGTCGCAACGGCCGCGCCCTCGATGCCGATGCGTGGAATCAGGATCACGCACAGCCCGAGATTGATCGCGAAGGCGGCGGCATAGATGAACACGCATTGCTTGCGCTCGCCCAGCATGTTGAGCAGGCGTTCGGCGGGACCAACGGCCGCACGCGCCAGCATGCCGACCGCCAGAATGAACATCACGCCATAGCCGCGCTCGAAGCCTGCGCCGAACAAGGCCAGCAGCGGCCGGCCCAAGGCGAGGATCAGCGCGCAGGCGGCGAGCGAGGGCCAGAATGTCCACCTGATGGTCTCGGCAAAGAACGAAGCGAGGCGTTTCTTGTCGCCGGCCACGTGATATTCGGTGAACTTGTGCGTCGTGGCGCCGGCGATGGCGAAATAGACGAAGGCGACGATCGCCAGCAGCCGCGCACCGGCATAATAGACCGCCACCTCGTCGGGCGAGCGCAAATGTTCGAGCGCGAGGATATCCACGTAAGTCAGCAGCAGGTAGAAGGCTTCCGCCACGAAGATCGGCAGCGACGTGGCGAACCAGGTCTTGACCTCGTAGCGCTTTGGACCGGCCGGCACGGTGCCCTTGAGGCGGCGGTCGAGCATGACCAACTGGCCGATGGTCACCGCCCAGGTGGTGACGACTGCGACGATCATCGCGGTCACCGCGTCGGTCGGCGCGCCGAACAGATAGGCCGCGCCCATCAGCACGGTAATGGTGAGCTGGCGCCAGATGTAGAACGACATCAGCGCGAGATTGGGCCAGTCATAGGATTGCGCGATGCCGGCCTGCACCTGCACCAGGCCGTAGATCGGAATGGTGAGGCAGGCGAGATAGAGCGGCACCACCGCGAACTGGTCGAGCCAGGGCGCTAGCAAGGTCACACCCACGGCACCGACGGCACCGATTGCACTGGCGAGGCCGAACGCGAGCCAGCGGCTGCCCGACAGGAACCCGCGCAAGCGCTCGAGCGACTTGAGCTCGGTATATTCCGGAATGAAACGCCGTGCCGCCGACGACAGCCCGAAGTCCGAGAGCGCGCCGATCATCAGCACCCAGGTCCACACATATATGTAAATGCCGAACTGGAAGCTGCCCATCCAGCGTGCCAGCAAGACCTGGCTGGCGAGCGCGAGCAGCGCGCTGCCGACGCGCACCAGAAAAACCTTTCCGGCGATGAGCTGCGCCAGCCGGCTGTCGCTGCGCTCGGCGAGCATGGCCTTGATGCGCGCGATGAGGCCCGCCGCCGTCAGCGGCGGCGCAGGGGCGACGTTTTCGGAACCGACCAGCGCCACAGGTTTTCTCCGCGCCGGCGGTGGCCGGTTTGCGAGCGACGGCAACATTCTGCGTGCTTAGCAAGGAACCGTTAACATTCGGTTGGGCGGGGCCGTTTATGCCTATGAATCAAGGCATTTTGAGCTTTGCCACGTCGGCCAAAATGCCCTCGACGACTTTGCTTTCCTCAAGGTTGAGCGCGGCTTGCGGCGGCACCGGATCGCCGACCCCGTAGCCCTGGATCTGCAAGCCGGTCTTGATGCAGGCGGCGAGATTGAAGCGCGCGAAGGCCTCGTTGATGCGCCACAACTCGCGTTGCAGCCTCAAAGCCTCCGGCCATTTCCCGGCGCGGCACAGCTCGTAAAGCTTCACGCTCTGGCGCGGCACGATGCAGGCCGGGCCCGCCATCCAGCCGACGCCGCCGATCAGCATCACCGCCGCCGGAATATGCGCCGAGGCCGAAAACACTTTCATGGCCGGGCAGCGGTTCATGATCGACAGCAGCCGTCCGGTATTGGTGGAGGCGTCCTTGATGTAGCAAATGCGCGGATGGCTCGACAGCCGCGCGATCACGTCGAGGGTGAGATCGCTGCGCTGAAATTGCGGATTGGTGTAGAGCACCACTGGAATATCGACCGCGTCGGCGATGGCGCGAAAATAAGACTCGATCTGCGCGTCATGAAGCGGAAAATAGGCTTCGAGAATGGCGAGGATGCCGTCGGCGCCGAGTTTTTGATAATTCTTTGCTTGATCGACTGCATCCGCCGTCGATGTCGAAGCGACGCCCGCGATCACCGGCACGCGCTTACCCGCGGCTTCGATTGTTCCTTGCACGACCGTCGCGCGCTGCTCGCGCGACAGATAGGCGAATTCGCCGGTTGAGCCGAGCGGCGTCAGACCATGCACGCCGGCCTTGATCAGATCTGACACCAGCCGCCCCAGTACATCGGTGAGGATGCGGCCTTGCGCGTCGATCGGCGAGACCAGATAAGGAAAGACGCCGTGGAAATCGGTCATGCGGCACTCATAGCATGCCCCGCCGCGACGTGCGGCGGGGCTATTCACGCGCCGGCCAATCGTTAGTTCGCCAGCGGATCGGGCCGCAACTGAATGTGCACTGCGCGCGGTCTTGAGCCCTTGCCGCCCTCCTTGAGCCAAGGCGTGCGGTCGCCGTTCGTGCTCCACAGCCCGCGTCCCTTCCAGCCGGCGTTCGGATCATCGATCCGCCCGTCCATGCCCTTGGCGTAGAAGCTGAGCGGGTACGGGATGCGGATCGTGACCATCTTGCCGTCCTTCAGCGCCACGAAACCATCGTTGAGATTGGCGGTGGACATCGGAATGTTCTCGCCAAGCCCGAACGTGTTGTGCTGGTCGACCCAGGTGTAATAGCTCGACTCGGCGCTGTTCTCGCCGATGCCTTCGAAGCCGGGCCCCGGATACTGGTAGAACGACCAGCCCTCCGGACAATGATTGCCGGTGGCGGTCGGCCCGTTGAGCGGGCCCTTGCACTTGCGCCGGTCGAAGCTGCCGAGATGGCCGCTCGACATCGATGCCCACACCACGCCGTTCTTATCGATATCGCCGCCGCGGAGGCCATAAGCGGGCGCCGGTACGTTGTAGATTTCCGACAATTGCGTTGCGGGATCGAAACGCAGGAATGCCGGTTGCCCGCCGAACACGCCGACGGTGTACCAGATCGAGCCGTCGGTCGGATGCGGCATCACCGCGTAGGGCCCCGATCCCGGCACGATCCGTTTGTCCTTGGCCGGGTCGATCGGCTGGTTGGGCTCGACGTAGTCGTCGCGCTTGCCGTTGCCGTTAATGTCGAGCACGAACGGCGACCAGCCCTGCGACTTCGCCGCGTCGCCGGTCTCATCGAACATCTTGGTGTTGACCCAGCCCGCCACCGGACCGGTGCCGCTCAGCCACAGCGTGTCGTTGGCGTCGTAGCCGAGCTGCGGGTGATGGGTACCGAAACAGGTGTCGATGAACGAGTACTTCATGGTCTTGGGATCGAGCATCGCCACCTGACGCGCCGACTTTTCGAGCGGGAAGACTTTGGCCGACGGATGCTCGGAGCCCTTCTTGCAGAACGCCGGATTGTCCATGCCGCGCACGGTCGCGGCCAGCCAAATCCTGCCCTTCTTGTCGAACATGGAGTTGTGGTTGTTCGCCCTGGTATCCCAGAGCTTTTGCTCGCCCCAATAGGCCGATGCTTGCAACGGTTTGATGCTGGCGGCATGCCCGGGCCCGAGCGATTCCGGCATCTCGGTATCCATCACCGGCATCTTGAAGAACGTGACCTTGTTGGTCTTCGGATCCAGGATCGGCATGTTGTCGGTGGAGTATTCCGGCGAGCCGTAAAGCGGCCCGTAAGCGTTGACCGTCGGATTGCGCCGGTCGGAAGAAATCAAATCGTGGAGATACTTATCCGGCGTGGACCACTCCCACGAGGTGATCACGATGTTGCGCTCGACGCCCTGCGGCCGCGGTGGTTTGTCCTTGGGCAGTTCGCCCTTGGCGATGCGGTCGGTCCAATCGCCGTAATATTTGAACGGCGCGCCGCCGAAATTGCCGGCGAGCTGGTTGGTCATCTGCTCGCCCGACTGGCCCGATTGAATGCGCCGCATCCACGCGTCTTCGCCCGAATTGAATTGACCCAAGGCCGCCGGAATCGTGCGGGTGGATTCCTGGCCGAGCTGGTGACAGCCGATGCAGCCGATGTTCTTCATCTGCTTGAGCCAGTCGCTCTGCGTGAGTTTTTCCGGAATGTTGCTCTTGCCGCCGAACTCGCTCTTGTCCGGAATCTTCATCATCGCGTACCAGTAGATGGCGGGATAATAATGCGCCGCGGCGGCGTCGTTCGGTGCGATCGTGGCCGTGAGGTTGAGCGGCTTGCCGGGCTCGCTGTCGACCTTGGCTGAGTCGACGAGGCCATAGCCGCGCACCCAAACTTTATATTTTGCCTTCGGCAGATCGGGAACGAGATAGCGGCCGGAATCGTCGGTGACGACGATGCGCGCGAATGTGGTCGGCAGCTCGCTCGTCTCCGCGATCACCCAGACGCCGGCCTCGGGGCCTTTGGTGCTGGTCACGACGCCGCCGATATCGTTAGCGCCGACATTCACGCGCTGTTGGGCGAAGATTTTTGTGGGAACCGTAGCCACCAGCAGAATGAAGCCGGCAATCGTCATCAAGCGCCGAAACGCTTTGCCGCTAAACATGGGTCGCCTCCCTGGCACGAGGCCGGCTGCAATGGCCGGCTTATTTATTGCCGCAAGTCTAGCAAAGGAGTTGGGCAGCGTCCCGCGATTTCGCGCTAGCCGGCGAACCCGCCGCCGTCGAGGAAGGCCAGCTCCTCCGGCGTGCTGGCTCGGCAGAGCACCGCGTTGCGGTGCGGGAAGCGGCCGAAGCGGCGGATGATATCGGCGTGAATTTCGGCCCACTTCAGGCCGTCGGCGTCATCGACCGCTTTATAAAACGCAATCCCTTTTTCCTGGTCGGCGAGATTTTCCGAATGCTCGAACGGCAGATAGAAAAAGCCGCGCAGGTCGGGAAACGCGCCATCGAAGCCGTTGAGGATGGCGCGGCTGGCAATGGCAAGCGCCAGCGGATCGCTGGCGAAAGCGCGTGCCTGCCCGCGGAACATGTTGCGCGGGAATTGATCGAGCAAAATGAGCAGCGCCAGCGCGCTCTCGGCGTTGCCTTCCCAATTGGTGAGCTTGCCGGTGCTGGCGGCTTCGTGCAGCTTGAGGAAGCGTCGGCGGATGTCGTCGTCAAAAGCGGCGTCCTTCTCGAACCAGCGCTTTGGCCCGGCCGCGCGCCAGAACGCGACCACGTCGGCGGGCGACGGCAGAGCGGGCGCTTCGCTCATGCCTCATCCCGCAACGCGCGGCGCAGGATCTTGCCCACATTGGTCTTCGGCAATTCGTCGCGGAACTCGATCGACTTCGGCACCTTGTAGCCGGCGAGTTGGCCGAGCATGTACTGGCGCAGGTCATGCTCGGTCAGCGCCGGCGAGCTCTTCACCGCGAACAGCTTGACGGCCTCGCCGGAACGGGCGTCCGGCACGCCGACGGCGGCGCATTCCAGCACGCCGCCCTGCATCATCGCCACGTCCTCGACCTCGTTGGGGAACACCTTGAAGCCGGACACCGAGATCATGTCCTTCTTGCGGTCGATGATCTTGACGCGGCCAGCATCATCCATCACGCCGATGTCGCCGGTGCGAAAGAAGCCGTCCGCGGTCATCACCTTGGCGGTCTCGTCGGGACGCCGCCAGTAGCCGGGCATCACCTGCGGCCCGCGCGCGCAGACCTCTCCTTGCTGGCCGAGCGCGACCTCGTGGCCTTGGTCGTCGCGGATGGAAATCTCGGTCGACGGCACCGGCAATCCAATTGTGCCGGTCCATTCGGCGACGTCGCTGGGATTGCAAATGAGCACCGGCGAGGTCTCGGACAGGCCGTAACCTTCGATGATCGGACGGCCGGTTGCTTGCATCCACGCCTCGGCGACCGACTTCTGCACCGCCATGCCGCCGCCGATCGCGCATTTGAGCATGCTCCAGTCGAGCTTGCCGAAATCCCGATGATGCAGCAGCGCATTGAAAAGAGTGTTCACGGCCGGGAAGATGTTCACCTTGTATTTTGACAGCTCCTTGATCAGGCCGGGAATATCGCGCGGGTTCGGGATCAGCAGGCTTAGGCCGCCGCTGCGCACGCCGAACAGGAAGCAGACCGTCAGGGCGAAGATGTGATAGAGCGGCAGCGCGGTAACGAAAACGAGCCGGCCGATCGGCGGCGGCAGCGCCATGGCCGGGACGACCCAGGCCGCCATCTGCAAGACGTTGGCCACCAGATTGCGGTGTAGGAGGATCGCGCCCTTGGCGACGCCGGTGGTGCCGCCGGTATATTGCAGGAAAGCGATGTCGTCGGGCCCGAGCGAAACGCGCGTGAACGGCAGCTTGCCGCCCAAGCTAAGCGCATCGTTGAATTTGGTCGCGGTCGGCAGCGCATAGGCCGGCACCATCTTCTTGACGTGCCGCACCACGGCATTGACCAGCGCGCCTTTCACCATGCCGAGCATGTCGCCCATGCTGGCGATCACCACATGCTTCACATCGGTGTGCGGCAACGCCTCTTGCAGCACCGAGGCGAAATTCTCCAGCACGATGATCGCTTCGGCGCCTGAATCCTTGAGCTGGAATTCTAGCTCGCGCGGTTTGTAAAGTGGATTGACGTTCACGCCGATCAGGCCGGCGCGCAGGATGGCGGCGATCGCCACCGGATATTGCAGCACGTTCGGCATCATGATGGCGACGCGGGTGCCGCGTTGCAGGCCCTTGCTCTGCAGCCAGGCGGCGAAGGCGCGCGAGGCCGCATCGAGCTCGGCATAGGTCATGGTCTTGCCCATGCATACGCAGGCTTGCTTGGCGGCGTTCGCCAGGAAGCTTTCCTCGAGCATTGCCACCAGCGACGGGTAGCGCGACGGGTCGATCTCGGCGGGCACGCCCGGCGGATAATGCTTCAGCCAAGGTCGCTCCATTGGCCGTTCCATGGCGTTTTTCCCCTGCCGCCGGCTCTTTTCCGGCAAGTTTCCGACTTGGCCGGCGGACGGGGATCAGCATGAGTCGAGTCGAGGGGCGGCGCAAGGGCGGCCGCTAACGATCGGCGCCGCCGAAGGGGATGAGCGGATTGTCGGTCAGGGCCGCGCGGTCTGGCCGGTCGATGGCGGCGGTGCCGAGGAAAGCCTCGAACAGCCCAGCGACCGTGCGCTCGGGCAGGTCGCGGGTGATGAACACCAGCCTGGTGCGGTGGTCATCGTCCGGCCAGCGCTCCAGCCGGGCGGTCGGATGGAAGACGTGCTGCACGCCGTGCACCACCACCGGCGTATCGGGCATCTCGACCAGTTTCACGATGCCCTTGAGGCGCAAGAGCTTATCGCCATGGGTCGCGCGCAGCAGTTCGAGGAACATCTCCAGCGTGCCGGCGGGAATCGCGGCATCGGCGGTGAGCACGAACGAGCGGATATGCTCGTCGTGCCGGTTTACGTCGTGATGATGGTGGTGGTGATCGTCCGCATAGGCCTCAGTGGCGAGCCATTTCTTCACGTCGGGGATTTTTCGCTCCGGATCGTACAGGCCGCAGTTCAGCAGTCGCTCCGCCGTCGCCTCGCCCTTGGCGGCGTCGAGGATCGACGCGGCCGGGTTGATCGCGTGCAGGCGCGCCACGATGCGCTCGCGTTGCTGATCGTCGGCCAGATCGGTTTTCGTCAACACGATGCGGTCGGCGACCGCGGCCTGCTTCACCGCTTCGGCATGCGCGTCGAGCGTGGCCTCGCCGTTGACGCAATCGACCACGGTCAGCACGCCGTCGAGCCGGTAGCGCTGCACCAGATAGGGATGCGCCATGGCGGTGTGCAGCACCGGCGCTGGATCGGCCAGGCCGGTGGTTTCCAACAGCACGCGGCGGAACGTGCAGCGCCGGTTGTCGAGATCGCGCAGCAAGGTCTCCAGCGCATCGACCAAATCGCCGCGCATGGTGCAGCACAGGCAGCCGCTTTGCAGCAGCACCATGTTGTCGCCGATATATTCCACCAGCAGGTGATCGAGCGCGACGTCGCCGAATTCATTGATGATGACGGCGGTCTGGCTCAGCGCCTCGTCCTTGAGCAGGCGGTTGAGCAGCGTGGTCTTGCCGGCGCCGAGAAAGCCGGTGAGGACGGTGAGCGGCAGTGGCTCCGGCGGCCGGCGCCGATCGACGCTATGGCCGGCTTCGGGCATCAGAGCATTATCGTTTTGGATTGAATCACGGCGCTGACCTGACATTTTACTTGATTACTTGAGCATGATCTTTTCCGAAAACCGGTTCCCACTTTTCGGGAGCATGCTCTAGTTCGCCGAACTGACCTTCGGCTTCGCCGCACGTTTGGCGTGCTTGGGCGCTTTTGCGGGTTTGACGTCTGTCTTGGCGTCTACCTTGGCGTCGGCCTTAGCGCTGGCGTCTTTCTTGGCGGCGATTCTCTTCTTCTTCGAGCGCGGCTCAGCGGTCTGCACCGCATCCGGCTTGTCGGGTGGGCCGGTGAAAACCTTGATCGGCGCCTCGGTCTCCACCGGCGGGCCGAGCACGAACTTGCCGTTTGGCGGCCGCAGGCTGGACAGCATGAAGGCCTGCGCCGACCCGCTGTCGCCGCTGGCGGCGGCGGCGCTGGCGCCGGCGTCTTGTTGTTCTTCGTCGTTGTCTTCCGCCGGCGGCTTGCGGCGATGGCCGCCGCACATTTCTTCACGCAGGTTGGGCGGCTGCGCATCCATCGGTGCCAAAGCGTCGACGGTGCCGAGCGACGGCGTCAGCCAGGTGAGACCACCGCCGTTGAAGCCGCGCTCGAACAGTTGCGCCGCCTTCTGCGCGCGCACCGCGCCGGAATAGGCGCCGAGCACGATGGCGATCAGCCGGCGGCCATTGCGCGTGGCCGACGCCACCACATTGTAGCCGGAGGCGCAGATGAAGCCGGTCTTCATGCCGTCGGCGCCGGGATAGCGGTCGAGCAGCGAATTATAGTTGCGCATCACGCGATTGCCGTACTGGATCGCGTGGATATGCCAGTAGGAATCGTCTTCCGGAAATTCAAGGATCAGCGCGCGGGCGAGGATACCGAGGTCGCGCGCCGAGGTGACATGGTTTTCCGCCGGTAGCCCGTTCGGATTGACGAAATGCGACTCGGTCATGCCGAGCCGACGGGAGTTGGCGTTCATCATGTCGGCGAAGCCCTCGATCGAGCCGCCGACGCCTTCGGCGATCGCCACCGCCATGTCGTTGGCCGATTTCACCATCAACATCTTCAGGGCGTTGTCGACGGTGAGGCGGGTGCCGACCTTGATCCCCATCTTGGTCGGCTGCTGCGCTGCCGCGTTGCGCGATACGGTCAGCATGGTGCCAAAGCCGAGGCGGCCTTCCTTGATGGCGCGCAGCGTGGTGTAGGCGGTCATCAATTTGGTGACGGAGGCCGGATACCATGGATAGGTGGCGTTTTCCGCGTGCAGCACCCTGCCGGTGGAGGCTTCGATCAACAGCTGCGCTTCGGCCCGGGCCTGTGTCGTGCTGGCAAGCGCCAGCGCTGCCGTCATGGCGAGGCCAAGCATCAGGGAGTGGGGGCTAGCGCAATATGACAATGTTCGCGGTCCGGTTAATTGGCTCCGGCCTCGGAATTGGTCGGGTTCCAAAGGCGGCGACACTAGGCTATCTAAGCTTCGGACTTCAGGCAAAGGCCGCGCGCCTCCCAGGTGGATATATGGTGACTCGACCTGCATTGCCGACCAATGCGACCAAAGTTCGGCAAAGGAGGGTTCAATGACCGCCTGTATCGTCGGCTGGGCCCATACCCCTTTCGGAAAGCTTAGCGGCGAAAGCGTCGAAAGCCTGATCGTGCGGGTGGCCGGCGAGGCGCTGGCCGATGCCGGGGTCGCCGCCCGCGACGTCGACGAAATTGTGCTCGGTCATTTCAACGCCGGCTTTTCGCAGCAGGATTTCACCGCCGCGCTGGTGCTGCAGGCCTCGCCCGAGCTGCGTTTCAAGCGCGCGACGCGGGTGGAGAACGCCTGCGCCACCGGCTCCGCCGCCGTGCATCAGGGGATCAAGTCGATCGAGGCACGCTCAGCGCGCATCGTGCTTGTCGTCGGTGTCGAGCAGATGACGACCACGCCGGCGGCTGAGATCGGACGCAACTTGCTGAAGGCATCCTATGTACGCGAGGAGGCCGAGATCGACGGCGGCTTCGCCGGCATTTTCGGCAAGATCGCCGGACTCTATTTCCAGAAATGGGGCGATCAATCCGACGCGCTGGCGATGATCGCCGCCAAGAACCACAAGAACGGCGTCGGCAATCCTTACGCGCAGATGCGCAAAGACCTCGGCTACGAATTCTGTCGCACCGAGAGCGAGAAAAATCCGTTCGTCGCCGGCCCGCTCAAGCGCACCGACTGCTCGCTGGTGTCGGACGGCGCCGCCGCGGTCGTGCTCGCCGACGTCGACACCGCGCTCAAGCTGAAAAAAGCGGTGGCCTTCCGCGCCGCCGAGCACGTGCAGGATTTCCTACCGATGTCGAAGCGCGACATCTTGAAGTTCGAAGGCTGCGCCCATGCCTGGCATGGCGCGCTGGCGCAGGCGGGGCTCAAGCTCGGCGATTTGTCTTTCGTCGAGACGCACGACTGCTTCACCATCGCCGAGTTGATCGAATACGAGGCCATGGGTCTGACCGAGCAAGGCCAGGGCGCCCGCGCCATCATGGAAGGCTGGACGCAAAAGGACGGAAAGCTGCCGGTGAATCCATCCGGCGGCTTGAAGGCGAAAGGCCATCCGATCGGCGCCACCGGCGTCTCGATGCACGCGCTCGCCGCGATGCAGCTCACTGGGACTGCGAACGATTTGCAGGTGAAAAACGCCCGCCTCGGCGGCATCTTCAACATGGGCGGCACGGCGGTGGCCAATTACGTGAGCATTCTTGAACGGATCAAATAGCGCGTGGCGCTCGCCGCCGGCCGAGATCCCCGCCATAGCGGCCGGCAGCGACCTAAAAAAATCTACGACTTTTGATCCAAAGCAAGGTGGTTTCTTAAAAATCAACCGCAAAATTGATCGTAAAACGGGACGTGCTACAGTTCTAAACTATTAGTCGTATAGATGTTCGTACGCATACGATCCCGCGTCTAAATAAAGCTAGGGCGGAAAATGACCAATATTCCAACCGACTTGCTGCGGACGCTTGTCGCCGTTGTCGACTTGCGCAGCTTCACCAAGGCCGCGGCCAAGCTCGGGGTGACGCAGCCGGCGGTGAGCGCGCAAATCAAGCGGCTGCAATTCCTGCTCGGCGGCGACTTGTTCGATCGCAGCATCCAGGGTGTCAGCCTGACGCCGCAAGGAGAATTGGTGGTCAGTTATGCGCGCCGCCTGCTGTCGATCAACGATCAGATTGTGCATATCGGTGACAGCGGCCCGCGGCCCGAGTTGGTGATCCGCGTCGGGACGCCGAGTGAATACATCGCGTCGATCCTGCCTGGCATCTTGGCACAGTTCCGCGAGCGCCAGCCGGACGTGCGCTTCATCGTACGCACCGATGTCTACGATCCGCTGGTGCGCCAACTGCGCGACGGCGACATCGATCTTATGATCGGACTGTCGATGGCGCTGCCGCACGACGCCCGCCATAGCCGTGCGCAAGAGGTCGTCTGGGTGCACAGCGCCGCAACCCGCATCGACCGCGATCGGCCGGTGCCGCTGGTATCCTATGGTGAGCTTTGCGTTTATCACCGGCTCGCGGTGCAGGCATTGCAATCGGTCGGCCTTGACTGGGAAGACGTTTTCACCGGTCCGAGCACGGCCAGTCTGAGCAACGCGATCGACGCCGGGCTCGGCGTTATGACGATCACCCGCCAGCGGGCGGAAAAAGTCGGTATGCTCGTCTGGGAAGACCCCCCGCTGCCGAAACTCCCGGACCTCTACAGCGGGATCTATGTCCGCGAGGGCGGTGCCCGCGCCATCTATGAGACGCTGGCCGACGATATCGCCGCGGTCTTCTACGATCTGGCCGAAAACCCGCCGGCCACGGCGCGCAAGGCGAACACGGCGGCCTGAGGCAGGCTTGTTTGCTTGCGCATGATCTTTTCCGGAAACCGGCCCCCATCCCGGATCAAGTCCGGGACAGGCTTTTTCGGGATCATGCTCTCCGCTAATTGGCTTTGCGGTCGGCGGCGGGCGGCAGATAGGACGCATCGAAGATGTCGTCCGGCTTCGGCTTGCCCGCCTTGAACTTGTAGGTGAGCGCGATCTGGTCGATGGCGCGCTCAAAACGCGCGCTGTCGATGCCGCCATAGCCGTTCGCCTTCACCTCCGGCGTGACGATGTTGTCGCGGATCGCGATTTTCAGCCGCTCGATTTCCACGTCCTTCCTGGCCAGGTCGTTGCGCCTGAGCACCGAGTCGACCGCGGTCGAAGGCTGCTTCACCGTCTCCTTCAGTCCCTTCACGAAGGCGCGCAGAAAGCTCTTCACCGCGTCGGGATGCTCGGCGGCGAATTTCGGGTTCACCATGATCGCGTTGCCGTAAAGATGGACGCCGTAATCGGCCATCAGCAGCACGGTGATATCGTTGACCGGCACGCCCCGGTCCTTGAGATTAACGAACGATGAGAACGCGAATCCGGTGATGGCGTCGAGCTGGCCGGCGGCCAGCATCGGATTGCGCACCGGGAAGCCGATATTCTCGATCGTCACTTTGGCGGCGTCGATGCCGTTGGCCTGCACGAAGATCGGCCACTGCGCATAGGCCGCATCGAGCGCCGGCGCGCCGAGCTTCTTGCCTTCCAGATCCTTCGGCGTGCTGATGCCGCGGCTCTTGCGCCCGATGATCGCAAACGGCGGCCGGTTGTAGAGCACGAACACCGCCTTGATCGGAATGCCCGGATTGGCGTCGCGGAACTTGATCAGCGAATTGATGTCGCCGAAGCCCATGTCATAGGCGCCGGACGCCACGCGATCGATCGGCTCCAGCGAGTTGGCCGCCGTGTCGATGCTGACGTCGAGCCCCTCGGCCTTGTAGTAGCCCTTGTCGAGCGGCAGCAGGAACGGCGCCGACGGGCCTTCGAAATCAAAGTCGAGGCTGAATTTGATCGCGGTTTGCGCGCTCGCGGCGCCGGTCAGCATCGCCACAAGGAGCATTACCAAAGCCAGACTGCCGGCGCGTCGCGCGCTCATCCTACTCGATACAATTCGCGGCATGCGCATCTCGGCAACGGCTTAATTCCCGACAGCTCAGCAAAGTCTATGCGTCGGTAAAGAGCAAGCTACGAGCGCGCCGCGACGGGCTTTTGTATGGCGTTATGGCTAACCTTGTCGTTTGCCCGCAAGCATGGCCCGCCAACCAGCTTCCTTGGGCAAGGTTTTGCGTTTCTCAAAGCCTGAGCATCGCGATGCTGGTTAGGATATGGACTCGTGAACGGACAGCCGAATGCCGATGGGGGTGTACCGCCCCTATCCGTTATCGGGGGTAAAGCGGACATGCCCCGGACTTGTCGCCATGTCCCTAATGACCCATTGCAGACATTGCGCCGCGCGTTTTTGACGCAGCAGGAAATGCTGCTGTCAGACGTTTAATAAGCACAGGTCCCAAAAGGGAGATTCATCATGCGTATCACTATGCGCCGTTCGCTCGCCGCCGCACTCGCGGGGGCGCTGGCATTGAGCACGATCGCTCTGGCTCCGGCCCAGGCGGCTTCGGACACGACCACCTTCAGCAGCGTCCGCAAACACCGGCATCACTACGGCAACGCGGCTGCGTTCGGCGCGGTGGTCGGCATGTTTGGCGTCATCGCGGGTCTGGCTGCCGCCGACCGCTATGGCGACAACTATTACTACTATGGCTATGACGACGGTCCGTATTACGCGCCCTATGGCTACTATGGCGGATCCTACGGCTACGCCCCGGGGCTTCCGCGGCCACAGCGGCCACAGCGGTTACAGCGGTTACAGCGGTTACAGCGGTCATGGGCATCACCATCGCTGACGGGTCCGGCGGAACGTCAAGGATAATGCCGGTTTTGCCGCAGCTTTTAGCGGTCGTTAACCGGTTTGGCGCGCGGATCGGGTAAACTGCGCGCATGAATGATTCGGTTGCCCGGCTCTATGTCGCCGTGATCGCCGCTCGGGGCTCAGACCCGGCGAAGTCGCGGACCGCCCGGCTGTTGCGCGCCGGCCGCGCCAAAATGGCCAAAAAACTCGCCGAAGAGGCGGTCGAAGTAGTGATCGACGCCATGCACGGCCAGCCCGAAGCGGTGGTCCGCGAAAGCGCCGATTTGCTGTACAATCTCGTAGTGCTCTGGGTCCATTCCGGAGTCCACCCCGACCAAGTCTGGGCCGAAATGAGCCGACGCGAGCAGATGTTCGGAATTGCCGAAAAAGTGCCAAAAAATCTATTACAGTCCCCGGCGCGGCGTAAGGTCGTGGCGCTGGAGACCAGGCGCGTCCGCAAGCGCCGCTGATCCAACCTTTCCCTAACCTAAAGCGTTCCGATGACAGTTGAGGCCGCCAAGCCGATTTCTTTGCTTCGCCGTTTGTACGACTGGTGCGTCGCCGCCGCCGGCAAGAAGCACGCCCTCGGGATATTGACCGCGGTGGCGTTTGTCGAAAGTTCTTTCTTTCCGATCCCGCCCGACGTGATGCTGGTGCCGATGTCGCTGGCGCGGCCCGACCGGGCGTTCCTGCTCGCCGCCTGGTGCACGGCAGCCTCGGTCGCCGGCGGCATCGTCGGCTACGGTATCGGGGCGCTGCTTTATGACTCGGTCGGCGGCTGGCTGATCAATCTCTACGGCTACGGCGATAAGGTCGAAGCCTTCCGTGCCGCTTACGCGCAATGGGGCGCTTGGATCATCCTGATCAAGGGCCTGACGCCGATCCCCTATAAGATCGTGACCATTACGTCCGGATTTGCGGGCTACAACTTCGGTTTGTTCGTCGTTTTGTCGGTTATCACGCGTGGAATGCGGTTTTTCCTGCTGGCTTTCCTGCTCAACCGATACGGGGAGCTGGCGCGCCACATCATCGAGAAACGGCTGGCTTTGTGGACCTCGCTGTTTGCCGCCGTTCTCGTCATTGGCATCGTGGTCGCGCTATACTTAATTTAAGCGAATCGGAATTCCTCATTTTCGCCACCTGTCGGGCCTAAGAAGGGTTGTTGGCGCAAATGCCGTTGGGCGATGCCAAGGCGGCCGCCCGCAAGTCAATTTGACCGGCCATGGGCACCAATCGTATTTCGAAATGTTTCACCGGACGAACGGCAGCTTCCTCGCTGCTGGCGTGCGTTGGCGCGGGCGCGATCCTGCTCACCGCCGCGCTGGCGCTCGCGCAGGAGGGCGCCAATAGCGATCCACGCGCGTCGACCGAGAAGCGCGGCTTGTTCGGCGATATCACGCATTGGTTCGACGAACAGACATCCAATCTCGGCTCCCATTTCCGGGGCGCCCGCTCGGGGGTCGAGAATCTCGGTCACGAAGCCGGCATTGCCGCCAAGACGACCGTCGAAGGCGCCAAGGACGCCGCCGGTGCGGTCACGCGGATCCCCACCGCCCGCGTGGTCACCGGTCACGAGAAATGCACGATCGCGCCGAACGGCGCGCCCG
>Ga0209890_10000698_pt1 | contig 15572 bp, 14 predicted proteins | sample OrgsoiDNA2013049_FD_185799 | JGI IMG/M metagenome (GOLD analysis project Ga0209890, IMG submission 185799) | Permafrost soil microbial communities from the Arctic, to analyse light accelerated degradation of dissolved organic matter (DOM) -... | ecosystem: Environmental > Terrestrial > Soil >...
CATGGGTCCAGTGCATGGGTCCAGTGCATGGGTCCAGTGCATGGGTCCAGTGCATGGGTCCAGTGCATGGGTCCAGTGCATGGGTCCAGTGCATGGGTCGTTCGGCTGCTGGTATTCGGTGGGCAGGGCCGAAGCCCTGCGTCCCCAGCGAGGACGGCGCCTCGACCGGTGGTTGGACGATCGGGCGAGCCGGTCGGCGCGAGGCACCGGGCTGGGTCAGGACGGCCCGGGTCGAGCCGACTGGCTGGGTCACAGGTCGTTGCCCTGGCGGGTCGGGCGCAGTTGACGGTTCTGCGCAGGTTCAGCCATCTGAGCCCGCAGCGGGCTGGCCGGGTAGGTGCCGAGCACCGTGAGGTGAACCGAGAAGAACGCGAGCTCCTCCAGGGCCAGAGCCAGGGCGCTGTCCTGGGGATGCCCCTCGACGTCGGCGTAGAACTGGGTCGCGAAGAAGGTGCCACCGAGCTGGTAGCTCTCAAGCTTGGTCATGTTGACGCTGTTGGTGGCGAAGCCACCCATCGCCTTGTACAGGGCAGCAGGCACGTTCCGTACCCGGAACACGAAGGTCGAGATCATCGGCCCGTCGTCCACGCCGAAGTCCCGGGACTCACGGGCCAGCACGAGAAATCGCGTCGTGTTGTGGTGGGCGTCCTCGACGTCCTCGGCCAGGATCTGCAGCCCGTAGAGCTCCGCGGCCAGCCGGGGCGAGAGCGCCGCGACGCTCGGGTCGGACAGTTCGGCAACCTCACGGGCGGCACCGGCGGTGTCCTCGGCGATAGCCGGGGCCCAACCGTGCTCGCGCAGGATCTGGCGGCACTGGCCGAGCGCGTGGATGTGGCTGCGCACCGTGCGGATCTGCCCCAGCTGGGTGCCGGGCAGGGCCATCAGCTGGAAGTGGATGGGCAGGAAGTGCTCGCCGACGATGTGCAGTCCCGACTCGGGCAGCAACCGGTGGATGTCGGCTACCCGGCCCGCGATGGAGTTGTCGACCGGAATCATCGCCAGATCGGCGAGCCCGGTCTCGACCGCGTCGAAGGCATCCTCGAACGTGGGGCAGGGCAGTGGCTCGAGCTGGGGGAACATCTCCCGGCAGGCCGCGTCGGAGTTGGCGCCGGGCTCGCCCTGGTAGGCGATGCGACTGTCCGGGCCCGGTGCGCCCGCGGTCCCTGATCGCACACCACCGGGCGCCGGACGCGAAGACGGCGGGGAAGCCGGCGCGAGGCCCTGGCCTGCTGACGAAGGGTCGGAGTCCACGACGTCGAGGGTACCGCCCGCGGCGATCAGCTGAGGGCAACGCCCGGCCAGGGAGGGACCCGACTTCGGTTCCACCGCGACCATGGACGTGGACCCGCGTGCGATCGTGCGCCCGGTGTGTACCCGAGCCCGGCCCACGGGTGAATCCGCAGTCTCAGCGCCCAACCCTCGCCGGCCCCCTGGTGGGCGGCGGCGCCCGGCTGATCGCCGGCCGAGCCTGGCACAGCCAGCCGACCGTGATGCAGATGCACCGGCGAAGTGAGCCGTCGGGGGGATTGATCGGTGCAGTTTTGGAGGTGATGCTGTAACTCAGGACCAACCAACCGAACGGTCGGACGGTTCGAAAACCTTCCGAGGGAGAAGACGATGGCACGCAAGCACCCGGCAAGCTCGGCGGTCGGCGCACCGGTGGCTACGGCGCCCGCGGCTGGGGCAAGAGGCCAGGAGGGGCACGGGCAAGGAGCCGGCCCGACCGGCCCGCAGGCTCGCGGGTTGCTCTACGACTGGAACACGATCTCACCGCAGGTCATATCGCTGGAGCGGCCCGAGGCGGTGGTGCTCAACGACGAGACGCTGCGCGACGGGCTGCAGAGCCCCTCGGTCCGTCAGCCGTGCATCGAGGAGAAGCAGGCGTTCCTGCGACTGCTCCCCCGCATCGGCGTCACGGCCGCCGACATCGGCTACGCGGGCGCAAGCCCTGCGGCACTGGCGGACGTGGTCGTGCTCGCCAGGACGATCCAGGCTGAGAAGCTCGGGATCGCCCCGAACTGCGCGGGTCGCACGCATCGCGCCGACATCGATCCAATCCTGGAGGCGCAGCAGCGCAGCGGGGTGAAGATCCAGGCGGCGCTGTTCATCGGTTCCAGTGCGATCAGGCAGTGGGTCGAGGGATGGGACCTGGACGGGTTGGTGCGCACCATCCACGACGCGGTCAGCTATGCCCACGACCAGGGTCTTGACGTGATGTTCGTGACCGAGGACACCACCCGGGCCTGCCCCGAGGACCTCGGGCCAATCTACCTGGCGGCCGTCGAGGCGGGGGCCAGCCGAGTGTGCATCTCGGACACCGTCGGGCACGCGACCCCGGTCGGTGTGCAACACCTGGTCGGATTCCTGCGCTCCAGCTTGGACAGCGCCGGGTTCTCGCAGATCGCCATGGACTGGCATGGCCACCGCGATCGGGGCCTTGACGTGGTCAACGCCCTGGCGGCGCTGTCCGCAGGTGTCGAGCGGGTGCATGGCTGCGCGCTGGGGATCGGGGAGCGGGTGGGCAATGCGGCGATGGACGAGCTGCTTGTCAACCTCGTGCTCATGGGCTGGATGGACCAGGATCTCACGGCGCTCGGCGAGTACTGCTCGCTCGGCAGCTCGATGACCGGGATGCCGATCCCGAGCAACTACCCCGTCGTCGGTGCAGACGCCTTCCTGACGAGCACCGGGGTGCATGCCGCGGCTGTGGCCAAGGCCTATGCCAAGGGCGACACCTGGCTCGCGGACCGCGTGTACTCCTCGGTACCCGCGAGCCTGGTCGGGCGGCGCCAGAGCATCGCGGTCGGCCCGATGAGCGGCAAGTCGAACGTGGAGTTCTGGCTCCAGGCCAACGGAGTGGAATCGACCGCAGAGCGGGTGGACTCCGTGCTCAACGCTGCCAAGGGCGCCAGCCACGTGCTCAGCGACGGCGAGATCACCATGGCGCTGGCCCGTTTCGAAAAGCAGCAGTGCCCGGTCAAGCCGGTATCCAGACGGTCCAGTCGCTCGAAACGGTCCAGACGTGTGGCCGTGCGATGACCGTCGAGGCCACGAAACGCAAAGCCCGCATCCGCCAGCGCGAGGTCAACATCGCGCGTGGGGAGGCTGACCTGCCTGCCGAGCCCGGGCGACTCGGCGGCGAGCTCCTGCTCGGGAACGAGGCCATCGCGCTGGGAGCGTTACACGCAGGTGTGACGGTGGCGACCGGCTACCCGGGGACCCCGAGCACCGAGCTGATCGAGTACCTCGCTCGCATCGCGACCAAGGATGTCCAGGTTGGTTGGGCCACGAACGAGAAAGTGGCCCTGGACGAAGGGATCGGAGCCTCGCTCGCGGGCGCCCGAGCTCTGGTGACAATGAAGCATGTGGGGCTCAACGTGGCCCTGGACGCCTGGATGGTGAGCCCCTTCGTCGGGGTGGGTGGCGGCCTCGTGGTCTTCGTCGCTGACGACCCGGGGATGCACAGCTCCCAGAACGAGCAGGACACCCGCCTGCTTGCTGCCTTTGCCGGTGTGCCGGTGTTCGAGCCGTCGGACAGCCAGGAGGCCTACGACTTCGTGCGGGCCGCCTTCGCGGCCAGTGAGAAGTGGGACACACCCTGCCTCATCCGGTCCACCACGAGGGTCAGCCACTCGCGTTCCCGGGTGGTCACCGGCGACGTCCAGAAGGCGCTACAGCATCAGTTCGAGCGACGGCCGGAAAAGTACGTGATGCTGCCGGGGTTCGCCCGCAAGCGACATGTCGAACACGTCAAGCGCCTCGAGCTGCTCGGGCAGTGGGCCGAAGATCATCGGTTCAACCGGGTCGAGCAACGTTCCCGCTCCCTTGGAGTGCTCACCGCAGGGGCCAGCTACAACTACGTCCGGGAGGTCCTTCCCGAGGCCAGTGTGCTCAAGCTGGGGGTGATGTTCCCGCTACCCGAACAGTTGATCGCGGACTTCGCCGCCACGGTCGATCGCCTGATGGTCGTCGAGGAGCTCGAGCCCTACCTGGAGGACGCGGTGCGCCGTCTTGGCCTGCCCGTCGAGGGTAAGAAGTGGTTCCCGCGCACGGGAGAGCTTTCCCCGGCGGCGGTGCGTGCAGGCAGTGAGGCAGCCGGGGCGCTGGCCACCTCCTCGCCCACCGACACGGGCCAGGCGCCGGCCAGCACACCACGGCCTCCGGTGCTGTGCCCCGGATGTCCGCACACGACACCCTTCCTGGTGCTTCGGGAGCTGGACGCGGTCGTGGCCGGCGATATCGGCTGCTACACGCTGGCCGCCGGTGAGCCGTTGAAGGCGATGGACACCTGCCTGGCGATGGGTTCGAGTATCGGGGTGGCCGTCGGGATGGCCAAGGCCGGTCTGAAGTCCCGGCCCATCGTGGCCACGATCGGGGACTCGACCTTGCTGCACGGCGGTATTCCGGCCCTGATCGACGCGGCCAACAACGACTCCGACATCACCGTGGTGATCCTTGACAACGGCACGACTGCGATGACCGGGGGGCAGCCCAATGCCGCGTCCGGCTCGGTCACAGATCGCCTGGCGCGCAAGGTCGACATCCTCGCGCTGTGCCGCTCGATCGGGGTGAAGTCGGTGGTGACCGTCGACCCCTACGACCTCGGCGGCACCCACCGGGCGCTCCTGGGCGCAGTGCGACAGCGAGGGCTGTCGGTGGTCGTCACGACGCGACCGTGCGTCGAGATGCCCGTGAAGGTTCGAGGGCGGGTCTACGGGGTCGACCCCAGCGCGTGCAACGGCTGCCAGCTCTGCATGGGCCTGGGGTGTCCGGGACTGATCTGGGATCTTGATGCCGGCGATGACCACCGGTTCGTTCGGATCGACCCGGACCGCTGCAGCGGCTGCACGGTCTGCGCCCAGCTCTGCCCCCAGCAGGCGATCCACCCCGTCGTTGCCAAGAGCCCGGTCACGATCGGGGTGATGCCGTGATGGCTACCCAGACCGGGCTCCGACCCGACCCGAGCGACACGACCGGCCCGAGCACGAGTCGTTCGGGCAGCGTAATGATCGTCGGCGTCGGAGGCCAGGGCGTGATCATGGCCAGCAACATCATCGCCGACGTCTGCTTGTCCAACGGACTGGACGTGAAGAACGCCGAGGTCCACGGCATGTCCCAGCGCGGGGGCATGGTGACCAGCCAGATCCGCTTCGGGGCCGAGGTCCACTCGACCCTGATGGAGCCGGGAACCGCGGACTTCGTGCTCGCCCTGGAGTGGGCCGAAGCTGTGCGCTGGTTCGACTTTCTCGCCCCGCAGGGCTTGCTCATCGCGTCCTGTCAGCGAATCATCCCGCCGGCTGCCCTCTCGGACCACCTCAGCGGACGATTCGACTACCCCCTGGATGGGTGGACCGACCCACGCGCGCTGGTCGTGGACGCTCTTAGACTCGCCCAGGGGGCCGGCGACGTGCGCGCCGCTGCGAGCGTGCTGTTGGGTGTGCTCGCGACACGGATGGCCTTCCCCGTGAAGTCCTGGTACGAGGCGCTGCAGCGATGGGTACCGTCCAAGGCCTGGCAGGCCAACGAGCGCTGCTTCGAGCTTGGCCGCGGTTGGGCCCCGACCAAGCCGGCTGCCCCACCACCGAGAACGGCTCGGCCGCCACAGCTGACGAACACCTTCGACGTGTTCGTGCAGGCGAGCTGGTGCAAGGGCGCCGCCTGCAGCATCTGTGTGGATGTGTGCCCCGAGCGGGTCTTCGTCATGGGTCCCGGCAGCTTCGCGGTGCCCGCCGGGCTCCAGCGCTGCACCGGATGCAACCTGTGTATGAAGCTGTGCCCGGACTTCGCGATCGAGGTCGCGACGTTGCAGACCGGTGGGCCCACGGCAGGAGATTCCAGCGTGCGCCACGAGGAGGACCGACATGGTTGAGCGACGCCTGACCCAGGGCAACGAAGCCTGCGCGCAGGGGGCGATCGCGGCGGGGTGCCAGTTCTTCGGCGGCTATCCCATCTCCCCCTCCTCTGAGATCGCCGAGTACATGGCGCGCGAGCTTCCCAAGCAAGGTGGTGTCTTCATCCAGATGGAGGACGAGCTTGCCTCGCTCGGGTCGGTGCTCGGAGCCTCGCTGGCGGGAATGAAGGCGATGACTGCCACCTCTGGTCCCGGCTTCACCCTGATGCAGGAGCACCTGGGCTATGCGACCCTCGCCGAGATCCCCTGCGTGGTCGTGGATGTGATGCGGCTCGGTCCGAGCACGGGTCTGCCCACGAGCCCTTCGCAAGGGGACGTGATGCAGGCCCAGTGGGGCTCTCACGGGGACCGCCCCACGGTGGTGCTCGCACCTGGCACGGTCGAGGAGATCCATGACCTCACGATCCGTGCCTTCAACGTCGCCGAGAGGCTGCGCACACCGGTGACACTGCTCTTCGACGAGACGATGGGCCACATGCGCGAGGGCGTCTGCCTGCCCGATCCCGACCCGGGCTCGCTGTGGAGCAGGCCGGTACCCCAGCAGACTCCCGGACACCTGCTGGAGGCGTTCGTCCCCAATGAGGAGGGCGTGGCCCAGGTGCCCGACTTCGGGCGCGGCTATCGCTTCCACGTCACCGGGCTGATGCACGACGAGCGGGGGTACCCGACCAGCGACGAGTCCGTCGCGGCCGCCCTGCTGGAGCGTCTGGAGCGCAAGCTCGACCCGGTGCAGGACTGGTTCCCGCCCGAGGAGTACCTCCTGGACGATGCCGAGGTGGTCATCGTCGCCTACGGGATCATGGGGCGGGTGGCCAAGCAGGCGGTGGACCGGCTCCGGGCCCAGGGGTCCCGTGCCGGGATGTTCCGCCCCACCCTGCTGTGGCCGTTCCCGACCCGTTCGGTCAGGGGCGCCACGCAGCGGGCCAAGCTCGTCGTGGTGGCCGAGATGAACGCCGGCCAGTGGGCGATACCCGTGGAGCAGACGATGCAAGGACGGGTCCCGACGGTGAAGATCAACAGCTTGGGTATCGACGTGGACGAGCTCTGTGAACAGGTCGCCCAGGCAGCCTTCTGCCAGGCGGGTGTGTCATGAGCCGCGCCAAGGAGCTGCTGCGAACCGAGCTGATGCCCCACATGCTGTGCCCGGGCTGTGGTCACGGCATCGTCATGGGTGCCCTGCTGCGGGTGCTCTCGAAGCGATTCGAGAACCTCGACAACGTGGTCCTCGTGGCCGGCATCGGGTGCTCCAGCAGGATCGTCGGCTACATCGACGGCTGCACTGTGCACACGACCCATGGTCGGGCTCTCACCTTTGCCACAGGCATCAAGCTCGCCCGACCCGACCTGACCGTCATCGTGGTGACCGGAGACGGAGACGGCCTCTCGATCGGAGGCAACCATCTCCTGCATGCTGCCAGGCGCAATGTCGACCTGACCTGCATCCTGTTCAACAACCAGACCTACGGGATGACCGGAGGCCAGCTCGCGCCGACCACCGTGCTCAACGCCTACAGCTCGACGTCGCCCTACGGCAACACCGAGCCTGCCTTCGACGCAGCGAAGATCGCCATCGCAGCGGGGGCGACCTTCGTGGCCAGAGGCCAGGCCTTCCGCACAGACGCACTCGAGGACCTGCTCGGCCAAGCCCTGGACAACGACGGGTTCTCCTTCCTGGACGTGATGACCGACTGCACAGAGTACTTCGTGCGCAAGAACTCCCTCGGTCACGGCTCGGACATGCTCTTCAGCCAGGGCTCGGTCGACGAGGAGATCCAGCGCGACCTCGCGGCGGGCCCGACCCTTCGGCCAGCCGACGGCTGGCCGATACGCGACACCCTGCCGACGGGGGTGCTGCATCAGGGCACCCGGCCCTCCCTGAGCGCCAGACTCGCGCGCCCGCTGGCCGGGCAACCAGACAAGTAAGAGGTGACGACCAAGATGTGGCGCATAGGGATACGACTGGCGGGCGAAGGCGGACAGGGTGTGGGCCTGGCGGCTGCGGTGCTGGCCGAGGCTGCTCTGGCCAGTGGCCACGAGGCGACCATGCTGCAGACCTACGGCCCTGAGGCCAGAGGCGGAGCGAGCAGCGCGGATGTCGTCATCTCCGACCGCCAGGTTGCCAACCCCAAGGTCAATGAGGCAGATCTGCTGCTGATCCTCAACCAGAGCGCCTGGGACAAGTTCGCGCGACCCCCGTGGCGGACCCCGGCAACGGTCATGGTCGTGGAGCAGGGGCGCGTCCAGCTCGAGGCCTTCACCCCCGCAGTGCTGGCGCTCCCCTTCGAACGCCTCGCCCGGGAGGATCTTCGGGAGAAGGTGGCAGCCAACATGCTGGCCGTGGGGGCCGTTGGCGCCCTGGTCGGGTGCCTGACCTCAAGCTCGCTGGTCCAGGCAGGACTGGCCCGCTCTCCGGGCGCGTTCCGCGAGGTGAACAGGGCGGCCATCGAGGCAGGCTGGCACCTCGTGGCGAGCAGCCCGCAGCTGGTGAGCCTGCGCGCGATGCTCGCGGACGTGGGTGCACCGGTCGTGTGGGACAGCGACGAGGCCATGGCGGTGGGTACCCCTTGAGGCAGGCCAACCCCAGGAGGCGAGCCGGCCCACGCAGAGGGTCATCTGCTGACGGGCACAACCCGTGTCTGGGCGAGCCGCCATCGCGGCCACGCTCCGCAGGCCCAGTGGCACACCCTGGCCCCGGGAACCACGACCTGGTCGAAATGAGGGAGACTGTGTTCACGATGAGGGACACTGTGGTCGAGAACACGGGGGTCGCCATGAGCACGCGAGAGCAACTTGTTCGCGCCGCCGCCCGCCTCTTTCGCGAGCAGGGCTTCCACGGGACGAGCGTGGCGGAGATCGCCTCGGCTGCGTGGATCACCAAGTCCAGTCTCTACCACCACTTCGAGAGCAAGCAGGCTCTCCTGGCTGAGATCCTCACGCAGACGGCCTCCCGGGTCACGCCGGCCGTGGAGGCGATCGCCGCGGCGGACCTTTCGGCGCCGGAGCGGTTGCGTGCAGCCGCCAGGTGCCACGTCGTGGAGCTGATCCACGACCAGGACATGGTGGCGTGCTTCGTCGAGGAGGGCAGGTTCCTGGCGCCGGAGTACCGGGACGCTTTCGTCGCCGCGCGGGACCGTTACGAGCAGTCCTTCCGCCAGATCCTGCAGGACGGTATTCGCAGCGGCCAGTTCCGTCCCGTGAGCGTTCGCCTGGCAAGCCTGGCCGTGCTCGGCATGTGCAACAGCGTGGTGCACTGGTACCAGCCGAGCGGCCACCTGAGCATCGACGAGGTCGCCGAACAGTTCGCCGACCTCGCGGTCAGGTCCCTGCTCAGCGGACAAACGGACGGCTCGGCCGGAGCGCGTGAGGCCGAAGAGAACCACCTGACGGGTTTGCGCCCGGGCACCGCGCGGCCCCAGGACCGGCGACCGCCCGGCTCCAAGACCTCCAAGACCTCCAAGACGGTGTCACCGTGAGCGGCGTGCTTGAGGGCGTGAGGATCCTCGACATCTCCCAGGGGGCGGCGGGCCCGACCTGCGGGATGCTGCTGGGGGACCTCGGAGCCGTCGTGGTGAAGGTGGAACCGCCGGGTGGGGAGTGGGGCAGGAGGCTCGGGCCCCCTTTCCTGGGCGGGGTCTCGGCAGCCTTCCTGGGGATGAACCGGGGAAAGCGCAGCATCGGAGTCGACCTGAAGAGGCCGGGAGCGGCGCAGGCTGTGCTGCGGCTCGCCGCTGGCTGCGACGTCGTGCTCGAGAGCTTTCGCCCGGGGGTGGCAGATCGTCTGGGTGTCGGCTACGAGGCCATGGCAGCGCACAACCCTCGGCTCGTCTATGCGGCGATCTCCGCCTTTGGCCAGGACGGCCCGTGGAGGGACCTGCCCGGGGTCGACGGCGTGGTCCAGGCGATGAGCGGTCTGATGAGCGTGACCGGGACAAGTCCGGGCCCACCAGTGAAGGTGGGCGTCCCCGCCGGTGACATGCTCGGCGGCATCTTCGCGTCGCAGGCGGTGCTCGCCGCGCTGCTCGCCAGAGAGCGCACGGGGACGGGTCAACGCGTGGACGTGAGCCTGCTCGATGCCCTGCTCGCGTTCCAGGTCGTGCCGTTCTCGATGTACCAGGCCAGCGGTGAGCCACCCGGGCGCCTGGGCAGCGCGGCCCCCTACGCCTCGCCCAACGAAGCCTTCGCGACCAGCGACGGTCACGTGATGGTGGCTGCCTACACGCCCCAGCGCTGGCCGGCGTTGTGCAAGGTGCTCGGGGTCCCGCAGCTCGCCACCGACCCGCGTTTTGCCACCAACGGCGAACGGGTCGTGCAGCGCCAGCTGCTCCACTCCATCCTGGAGACGATCTTCGTCACACGCAGCACCGCTCAGTGGATGGGTGTGCTGCAGGAGGTCGACATCATCTGCGGTCCCTTGCTGGACTACGACGGGCTCACGTCGGAGGAGCACTTCAAGGAGTACGCACTGACCACCCGTGCCGAGCACCCGGCAGTCGGGGCGCTGACGACCGTGCGCGGCCCGGTCCGGTTCTCCAGCTCACATGCCGAGGTGCGGGAGTGCACGCCGGCCATCGCCGGGGAGCACACCCGGGAGGTTCTTGGCGAAGCCGGGCTGAAGGAGGCGGAGATCGCAGACCTTCTCGCCAGCGGCGCCGTGTTCTTGAACGAAGAACAGGTCGGGCAGCGATCGTGATGTCGAGCAAGACGCCAAAGATTTTGGTCATGACCGGGAGGCAGGTGCAGCGATGGACTCAGAGCTGAGAACAGCACACGATCAGGTCGTGGAGCAACCCGTGCTCTTCGAGCAGGTGGGTGCGGTGGGCTTGCTCACCTTGAACCGACCACAGGCCCTGAACGCGATGAACGTGGAGATGCTGGAGTCCCTCCTGGCGTTTCAGGCCAAGATACAAGGGGATCGCAACATTCGGGTGGTGGTGCTGCGGGCGAGCGGGGAGAAGGCATTCTGCGTCGGTGCTGACCTGAAGGGCCGGGCCAAGGACAACGACTCCGGGTCCAGCCAGGATCAGCTCGGGACCCTGGTGCACAAGGTGTTCGGCGGGTTCGAGCAGCTCGAGACCCCGGTGATCGCGATGGTCCAGGGGTACGCGCTCGGCGGGGGGCTGGAGCTTGCGCTTGCGTGCGACCTGCGGATCGCCTCGGAAAAGGCAAGGTTCGGGTTTCCCGAGTCCAAGATCGGCAGCATGCCCGGCGCTGGCGGTACCCAGCGCATGACCCGTCTGGTTGGTGCCGGATGGGCCAAGGAGCTCATGTTCCTCGGTGAGCAGATCAGCGCAGTCGAGGCCACGCGCATCGGTCTTGTCAACCGGGTCGTGCCGCACGCGTCCCTGACACCGGACACCCTGGCGCTGGCGGTGCAGATCGCCCAGCGTGCACCCCTCTCGCTCGGACGGATCAAGGCGGCTGTGAACAAGGCGCTGGACACGGACCTGGACACCGGACTCGCCTTCGAGTCGGCGTGCCACGCGTTGCTGCGCGCCAGCCAGGACCGCAGGGAAGGCGTGAAGGCGTTCGTCGAGAAGCGCCAGCCCGAGTTCACGGGACGATGAGGACGACGAAATGCAGGTGAACAACCGCGTTGCGGTGGTGACCGGCTCCGGGCAGGGCATCGGCGCAGGGATCGCCCGAAGGCTGGCTCTTGCTGGGGCCAAGGTCGTGCTGAACGACATCGTCGCCGACAAGATCGGGCAGGCTGAGAAGGACCTCGAGGCGCTGGACGCTGTCGGGTTCCCGGTGGTCGCGGACGTGAGCACCAAGGAGGGCGCCGAAGCGCTGATTGCCCAAAGCGTCGAGCGCTTCGGGCGCGTTGACATCCTCGTGAACAACGTGGGGATCGCCCGGGACAACTGGATCGCCAAGATGAGCGACGAGGAGTGGGACTCGGTCATCCTGGTCAACTTGAAGTCGCAGTTCCTCACCTGCCGGGCGGTGGTGCCCCACCTGCGCGGGCAGGGCTACGGCAGGATCGTCAACATCTCCTCGCGGGCCTGGCTCGGCGGCGCGGGCCAGGTCAACTACTCAGCGTCCAAGGGCGGGGTGGTGAGCCTCACCAAGACCTTGGCCCTGGAGCTCGCGAAGTTCGCGATCACGGTGAACTGCGTGGCACCCGCGCTCGTGGACACCCCGCTGTTCCAGTCACTGGGCGAGCAGACCAGGGATCGACTAGCCAGTACCGTGCCGATGGGCAGGGTGGGGACCCCGGCCGACATCGCCGAGGCGGTGCTGTTCTTCGCCTCGGACGAGGCCTCATACATCACCGGTCAGCTCGTCTACGTCTGTGGCGGACGATCCCTCGGCTCCTCCTAGCCGGGCCGGCGAACCCCGATGCAGACGACGACGCGATGAACGTGCACCTCCATAACCTCATGAAAGAGCGGTGGCCCACATGGGTATGACCCTTGCCGAGAAGATCCTGGCTCGCGCCTCGGGCAGGGACCGGGCGCTGGCCGGAGAGTTCGTCGTTGCCAAGGTGGACCTGGCGATGACCCACGACATCTTCGCCGCCCAGGTATTCGACCACCTGGTGGACGCCGGGATCACCCATGTCTTCGACCAGGAGCACACGGTGGTGGTCATGGACCACCTGGTTCCTCCCTCCACCGAGGCTGCGGCCGAGCAGCACCAGAGGATCCGCGAGCACGTTGGACGGTTCGGGATCGAGAACTTCTACGAGGCAGGCAGCGGTATCTGCCACCAGCTGCTGCCCGAGCGAGGGCACGTCTGGCCCGGGATGCTCGTGGTGGGGACCGACTCGCACACCACCACACACGGGGCCCTCGGCGCGGCGAGCACCGGCATCGGCACCTCGGAGATGGCCTACGCGCTGGCGACCGGCACGCTCTGGTTCCGGGTCCCTGAGACGATCCGGTTCGACCTGGCGGGATGCCTGGATGAGCACGTGTCGTGGAAGGACGTCGTCTTGTGGCTAGCCGGGCGGTTCGGCTCCGACGCCGCCCAGTACCGTTCGATCGAGTTTGCCGGGCCCTCCGCCTCCCAGGTGAGCGTCTCGAGCCGGCTGACGATCTGCAACATGGCAGTCGAGATGGGAGCGAAGTTCGGCATGTTCGCCCCGGACGAGGTCACCGCCAGCTATCTCGCCGGCCTGGAAGAGTCAGGAGTGGTCCAGGGGTGGCGGCGCCGCTTTGACGAGAAACTCGTGCAGGCCGATCCGGACGCCTCCTACCTCGCGGTGCACCCGGTCCCGCTGTCGCAGATCGGGCCGCAGGTGGCGCTCCCCCACGAAGTGGACCACGTGGTGCCCGTGGGTGAGGCGGTCGGTACCGTAATCCAGCAGGCTTTCATCGGCTCGTGCACCAACGGCAGGCTCGAAGACCTGGAGGCAGCAGCCGCGGTGCTCAAGGGCCGACAGGTGAACCCACGGGTGCGGCTCATCGTGGCCCCTGCCTCACGCTGGATCTTCCAGGAGGCACTGCGCCGCGGAATCATCCAGACTCTCGCCGATGCCGGGGCCTCGGTGCTGCCGGCAGGGTGCGGTCCCTGTTTCGGCGGCCACGGCGGCCTTCTGGCTGCAGGGGAGCGCTGCATCGGGACCCACAATCGAAACTTCGTCGGCCGCATGGGTAGCGCCAAGGCGGAGATCTTCCTCGCCTCACCCGAGACGGTGGCGGCCTCTGCGGTGGCAGGTCACATCGCAGACCCCCGCGAGATCGGCGGGCAGCATCTGCCACCAGCTGGGCCACCGCGCGAAACCAGAGAGGAAGACAGTGTCTACGCAACCAACCATCAAGGGTAAGACCTGGTGTTTCGGCGACGGGATCAGCACCGACCTGCTCTCACCGGGGCAGTACGCAGTTGATTGCCTGGAAGTTCGCAAACAGCACACCCTGGAGTCCGTCGACCCGCGCTTTGCCAGCGAGGTCAGGGCCGGTGATGTCGTGGTCGCTGGGCGCGACTTCGGGTGCGGTTCAAGCCGGGAGACCGCGCCGGAGAACTTGCTGGCGCTCGGCGTGGCCTGCGTGGTCGCAGACTCCTTCGCCCGGCTGTTCTTGCGCAACGCGGTCGCCATCGGTTTGCCGGTGCTGGCGTGCGCCGGCGCCTCGGGCGCGTTCTCGCCGGGGTGCGACATCGAGGTGGACCTCGCGACCGGCGAGGTGCGCAACATCGAGGCAGGCGCGGTCCTGCACGGCGAGCCGCTGCCGGAGTCCATGCGCCGGATCCTCAGCGCCGGAGGAATGCTTGCGATTCTGAAGTCGGATCGCCTCGCAGCGCTTAGAGTAGAGGATGACAATTCAACGACAGGCGGCTCGTAGCTTGCCTGGGGGCGCCGCGAGCTTGCGAGCCCTACGAGCCGAACCGCCAGAGGCCAGCTACCTGGTCTCTGTCCTGTCCCGGACCGCCGATGGAATGGTCGCCATCGACACCGATGGGTGCATCCTGGGTTGGAATGACGCGGCCGAGGGGCTCTTCGGGTACCCAGCCCAGGATGTGATCGGGCGGGCCTGCCACGAGGTCTTGGACTTCGACGACCGTTGTGGCAACGCCGTGTGCGATGCCGAGTGCTCCATGCAGGCCGTGCTGGGCGACGGCAGATGGGTCGTGCCCACCCGGGAGGTGCTGGCCCGCACGGAGTCGGGCCGACGGCTGTGGCTGAGCCTGACCACGATCCTTGTTCCCGCGGCGGCAGACGAGCGCTGCAGCCGTATCCACCTCATGAGGGAGGTGGGAGTGACACCCGAGCTCGAAGTGGCGATCCTGGAGCGCCTGGCGCAGCCCAAGCGAGGGGAGGTGGACGCATCGGTGATCGACCAGCTCACCCTCCGGGAGAGGGAGGTCCTGCGCCTGCTCGCCGAGGGCCTGGGTACCCAGGAGATCGCCGAACGACTGTTCGTGTCCTCGACGACCGCACGCAACCACGTCCAGCACATCTTGAACAAGCTGGATTGCCACACCCGGCTGGAGGCTGTCGCACTCGCCCTGCGCAACCACATTTAGACCGAGGTCGCCTGTGGAAGCCTGACTGGTCGTGGCCGGCAACCCGCAGGTGGTTGCGGGTCAAGGCTCCGAGGTGGTCCAGCAGGGCGGTGAAGCTGCGGACGGCTGGGTCGTCGGTCCTGGTCCTGTTCGCGGCCTTGGCCTCAGCGGCCTTGGCGTCAGCGGCCTGGGAGCCTTGGGTGGGGCAACGGGGGCCGACCCGGTCGGGTCGGTGCCGGTCGGTGAACGTTGGTAGGCCACCAGCCTGGTAGGTGGCTCCCACGTGAGATACGGGCCCGTGCACCAGCAAGGTCCAGCACGCTCACGGGCCCAGATGCGGTCAGGGTCGGCGATCTATCCTTCCCAAGTGGCGCGCCTCACGAACGCATAACCCTCGGCGAGGCGGCGTGCAGTTCGGGCGTACGCGGCCCGCTCCACTACCAGATTCCCCGCGCTGCCCCGCACGCGCGCCCAGATCGGCATGGTCCCACTCGGATGGCCGACCGTGAAGGTGTCCCCGTCGGTTGGCGCTGCCAGCTCCGCGACGACGCTGCCCGGGATGCGGGCAGCTACCGCGGTACAGACCCCGGCGGTTCCGGGGTAGGCCTTGTGCATCGCCAGGGGCCTTCCCCCGACGACGCGAGCCAGCAGGGACATCTGCTCGGAGCCCACGACCCGCCCGCTCCCGTAGGCCGTGTAGGACGCGGGAGCAGCC
>Ga0209890_10000699_pt1 | contig 15560 bp, 14 predicted proteins | sample OrgsoiDNA2013049_FD_185799 | JGI IMG/M metagenome (GOLD analysis project Ga0209890, IMG submission 185799) | Permafrost soil microbial communities from the Arctic, to analyse light accelerated degradation of dissolved organic matter (DOM) -... | ecosystem: Environmental > Terrestrial > Soil >...
TGTTGTTGGCCGACGAGATCAACCGCACACCGCCGAAGACGCAGGCCGCATTGCTCGAGGCGATGGAAGAACGCCAGGTTTCTGTCGACGGCTCACCGCACCCGTTGCCCGACCCGTTCATGGTGATCGCGACCCAAAACCCGGTGGAATATGAGGGCACGTATCCGTTGCCTGAGGCGCAGCTCGACCGGTTCTTGGTGAAGCTCAACGTGCCGCTGCCGGGCCGCGATGAAGAGTTCGGCATGCTGCATCGGCACGCGAACGGATTCGACCCGCGCGATCTCGCGGGTGCAGGCATAACTGCGGTCGCGGGGGCGGCCCAGCTCGCAGCCGGTCGGGCGGCGGCCCGCACGGTGACCATCGCACCTGAGGTGCTCGCCTACATCGTCGACCTGTGTCGGGCCACGCGCACCTCGCCGTCGGTGTCACTCGGTGCATCACCTCGAGGTGCCACGGCGTTGCTGCGCACCTCGCGTGCATGGGCTTGGTTGTCGGGTCGCGACTTCGTCACTCCTGACGACATCAAGGCATTGGCCCGGCCCACGTTGCGGCACCGGTTGGCACTGCGTCCCGAGGCTGAGCTTGAGGGCGCGACGACCGACGCGGTTCTCGACGCCGTGCTCGCCACGGTGCCCGCGCCGCGGTGAAGCTGAGAGTGGGTCGGGGGTACCGCAGGTGGCGCTGACCCGACGCGCCGCCATCGTGGCGATGGTCGGCGTGCTGGCCGTGTTCGTCGTGCCGCTGGCGGGCGCGACGGTGCTCATCGTCGAGGGTGCGTTGCTCGTGGGCATCGTCATCGACCTGAGCCTGGCCGGCAGCGTTCGCGCCCTTGAGGTCACCCGCTCCGGCGATACTGCCCGCCGGCTCGACGAAGTGTCAGAGGTCGCGGTGGTCATCGTGAATCGGGGCGGACGACGGGTGCGCGGGGTCGTGCGCGACGCGTGGCCGCCCAGTGCCCAAGCAGCGCCGGCCCGCCGGCCACTCGACGTCCCTGCCGGCGAGCGGCGACGGTGGGTGACGTCGATCCGGCCGCAGCGCCGCACCGAGTTGCACGCCGGGCGCATCACCGTGCGCAGCGTCGGGCCGTTGGGGCTCGCGGCTCGCCAGGGCAATCACGAGGCGCCGTGGAGCCTGCGGATCCTGCCAGGCTTCCCGAGCCGGCGCTACTTGCCAGAAAAGCTTGCCAAGCTGCGAATTCTCGACGGCCGCACGGCGGCGCGGGTGCGCGGGCAGGGCACCGAGTTCGACTCGTTGCGCGACTACGTCGAAGGCGATGACGCCAGGTCGATCGATTGGCGCGCGACCGCACGCCGGTCAGCGGTCGTCGTCCGCACGTGGCGACCCGAACGCGACCGTCGCATCGTGCTCGTCATCGATACCGGCCGGACGTCGGCGGCGCGCGTCGGTTCGGCCCCGCGCCTTGATGCGGCGCTCGACGCTGCGCTGTTGCTGGGCACCTTGGCATCGCGCGCCGGTGACAAGGTCGACTTGATTGCGGTCGACGACCGACCGCGGGTGTTGGCCCGCGGGTCTGACTACGACGGCGATGCGTTGGCCGGCTTGCTCTCGGCGATGGCGGGGTTGCAGCCGCGGTTGGTCGAGACCGATGGTCGGCGGCTGGTCGCCGAGCTGTTGCGACAAGTGCGGCAGCGCGCGCTGATCGTGTTGTTCACCACGATCGACGAAGCGGCCATCACCGAAGGGCTGCTGCCCGTACTGCCGTCACTGACCCAGCGGCACGTGGTGATGGTGGCGTCGGTGTCTGATCCGCACGTGCGCGAAATGGCGGCGCGCACCGCGAGTGCTGATGTCACCTTGGATTCGCGAGCCGCCTACGACGCGGCTGCGGCCGAGCAGGCACTGGCTGAGCACCGACGGGTGACCGCGTTGTTGCGGCGACTCGACATCGAAGTGGTCGACGGGCCGCCGCGCGAGTTCGCCAGCAAGGTCTCTGATGCGTACCTGGCATTGAAGGCGGCCGGCCGGCTCTAGGTTCTTTCGACCGCGTACTCAGCCAGTGGCCGCGACGACGTCGGCCCGCAGTGATTCGTCGAGATCGCCGATCTCACCCGCGCGAGCTGCTCGACCGCCGAGCACGACGACGTAAGCGATGAATGCTGCCTCGACTATGACGCCGATGGAGATGCGCGCCCACGTTGGCAACGGCGAGGGCGTGACGAACGCTTCGATGATGCCCGACACCATGAGCATGACGACCAGCCCGAGCGCCATGACGAAACTTGCGCGGCCTTCTTCGGCAAGTGCATCGGATCGCGTTCGCGGACCAGGTTCGATGAGGGTCCAACCGAGCCGCAGACCGGTGCCCGCGCCGATGAAGACGGCGGTGAGTTCGAGCAAGCCGTGCGGCAGGATCAGCGCGAAGAACTCACCGAGCTTTCCGTTCGCGGCCATGATGCCGCCCGAGATTCCGACGTTCACGCAGTTCCCCCACAGCAGGTACAGGGTCGGGATGCCGAGGAAGATGCCGAGGGCCAGACTTGCAGCGGCGATGACGGCGTTGTGGGTCCAGACGTTGGCGGCGAAGTCGGTCGCGGGGTGCGCGGAGTAGTAGTGCTTGAAGTCGTGTGAGACGAGCTGGCGGACATCGTCAGGAGTCGCCAGCGTGTCGATCACCCGCGGGTGCGTCGCGACCCAGATGCCGAAGGCGGTCATCACCGCGACCGACGCGAGTGCTGTCGACACCCACCACCGCGCGGTGCGATAGAGCGCGGCCGGGAAGGTCACGACAAAGAACCGCGACACATCGCGCCAGGCCGGATCGTCCGATCCGGTGATCACCGCGCGAGCCCTGGCGACCAGCGTCGACAGCCGGGAGATCAGATGCGCGTCGGGTGACCGCGACTGGATGACCGACAGGTGGGTGGCGGTGCGCTGGTACAGCTGGATCAGCTCATCGACGTCCGCGCCGGTGAGCCGCGTCGGCCGCTCGGCGCGCCCAACGAGGTATTCGAGGCGCGCCCAGGCTGCCTGATGTGTCGCAACGAACACGTCGATGTCCACGAACCGGCACACTAGGGCACCATGACCGCTGGTGTCGTAACGGGCGAGGCCGTACGCCTCGACGTCCGCCTTGCGCATTGGCCGTCACGGCTGCTCGCCAAGCTGATCGACACCGCGATTCAGTACGTGGCGCTGTTCCTCTTGATCCTCACGCTCGGCCGCATCGCCACCGGATCAGACCCGGCCCTTGCAACTGCCGTCGGCCTCAGCATCGTCGTCGTGGTATTCGTCGGCTACAACGTGGCACTCGAAACGCTGTGGCGCGGCCGCACGGTTGGCAAGGCCGCGCTCGGTATTCGCGTCGTGCGCGACGACGGCGGCCCGGTGCGATTTCGGCATGCGTTGGTGCGCGGCATCATGTGGCCGCTCGAGGGCTGGGGGCCTGCGCTGGTCGCCAGCATCATCAGCAAACGTGGCAAGCGCTTCGGCGACATGCTGGCCGGCACGATCGTGGTGCAAGAACGAATACCAGGCGGGACGTCGATGCCGACCCAAATGCCACCACCGCTCGCGTGGTGGGCGACGACGCTTGACCTGTCGCGGTTCGGCGATGACATCGCGTTGGCATGTCGGCAGTTTCTGGCCCGCCAGCACGAGTTGAACCCGGCGTCGCGCGATGCGATGGGCGGACAGTTGGTGGCGGCAGTGATGGCGTGCACCACCCCGCCTCCACCGCCCGGGACTCCGGGCTGGGCGTATCTGTCCGCAGTGTTGGCGGAGCGACGGCGGCGTGAAGAAATGCGCATGCACGGTGGGGCTGCGTACGGTGGGGCACCGGCCGCGTACGGCGCGGCACCGGGCGCGTTCGGCACGGCATCGGCGGCGTTCGGCGCGGTCGCGCCGGCTCCTGCAGTTGGTGTCGCGCCATCTACCGCGCCGCCGTCTACTCCACCGGCGCATGGTGCCGCGCCGGTATTTGGCGGTGCACCGTCAAGTGGCGCAACGTATGGAGCACCGATGCCTGCGTCGCCTGCGCCCTCTCCCGAATCTGCGCCATCACCTCCGCCGCCGCAACCGCCCGGACCTTTTACACCACCGAAGTAGTCGCCGCCGGTTCCTCCGAAAGTAGTATCCACAGATCCTCTGTTTGCGTGAGGATTCGCGAGTTTTGTCAGCAGCTACAGGTAAATTTGATTCATGGCAACAGAGCTGGCAGAACTCGAATCGATGCTTCCGGGCGCGGAGCTTGCATCGATGCTGAGCACTGTCGCGCCGTCGTCCATTGATGACGACGGCGATCTGCTCGAGACCATCGCGGGTTGGGATCGACTGATTTCCTGGGCGCACGCAAAGCAGGCCGCTGCGATCTCCGAGTTCGCCCGACGTCCGTGGTCGCCCGGTCTCAGCGTCGACGCTGCGCGCGCGAAGTACGGCAAGCTCGGCTCCGCCAAGCGTGAGTTCGTCGACGACGAGATCGCGGCACGGCTTTGCGTTTCATCAACCTCAGCAGGCTTCAAGCTCAATCTGGCTGCGTCGCTCGCGGCCCCGTTCACTGCAACGGCTGCTGCGCTTGAGGCGGGGGCGATCGACGTCCAAAAGGCACGCGTCATCGCTGACGGTTGCCGCGCGCTCGATCCGGCAACCGCAATCGAGGTTGAGGCGCGGGCGTTGCAGCGGGCCGGTGACCAGACCTCAGCCCGGTTGAAGCAAACCGTGCGCCGGCTGGCCATCATCGCCGATCCGGTTGTTGCACAGCGCCGATGCGCCAAAGCCAAGAACGAACGAGGCGTCTGGTTGAACCCACTCGACGACGGAGTGGCCGAGCTTTGCGCGGTGCTCGATGCAGCTGAGGCGGTCAACATCTACAACGTGCTCACTGCGACCGCGCGCGCGGCAAAGAAGGCCGGCGAAGAGCCGCGCACGATGGCGCAGTTGCGCGCCGATTTTCTGGCCGCACCGTTCATCGACGCCGTCGAAACCGGCAAGCTGGCCGGTGCATCGCCCGGCACACTGGCCACGCACGGCGGCAACCGTGGTCAGCTTCAGCTCACCGTGCCGGCCTCAGTCATCCTGGGCATCAGCAACGCACCCGGCGAACTTGTCGGCTACGGGCCGATCACCGCTGAGGCAGCGCGCGAACTCGCCGGCGATTGCACCTGGCGGCGAGTCGTCACCGACCCCGCCGACGGCACGATGATCGCGGTCGACACCGACACCTACCGACCACCAGCCGCATTGGTTCGCCACATCGAAACCCGCGACGGGACCTGCCGATTCCGCGGCTGCGCGCGCCCGTCAACTCGATGCCAGATCGACCACTCTGTGGCGCATCCCGTTGGGCGCACCTGTCACGACAATCTCGGCCCATTCTGCGAACATCACCACCGCTTCAAGCACGCGCTCGATGGCGCATATGCACATCTCAAACAACCCAAACCCGGCGTCTTCGTGTGGACCATGCCGACCGGCCACTGCTACACGGTCAGTCCGCCCGCGCTGGCCCCACCACTGCACGAAGAAATCCAAAGAGCAACACCAAGCCCGGATGACGACCCGCCGCCGTTCTGAGGTTCGCTGATCGCAAACAGTGACCTCAGTCGGCCACGGCTGCACGGCGCAGCGCTCTGACATAGCGATCGGTCATGAACCGTTGCACCAGTCGCGACAACGGACCACCCGCTCGGGCGTACAGCTGCGCTTGCTTCGAAAAGGCGGTGATGTGCAGCACCACGTCGTCATTCGGCATCAGCTCGACGACGAAGGATTCTTCGCCCGACTCCGGGTGGCCGGGGAGCGTGCCGTAGGCAAACCCACGCCGACGGTCCTCTTCGATCTCGTACATGACGCGGCACGGCAGCCGAACCACCGACCACGACGGACCGAGCCGCATCAACGCCACAGCATCGACCCGAGCTCGCTCGTCCGATGCGTCCACATGAAGCCCGGCGCGCCGATGCATCTGCCAGGTCATGAGCGCCTCAGCGCCGGCCGCGAACGCGCCGCGCCCATGACCGATGAGGTCTGACCGCCGCACATGGTGGTACCCCGTCGGCAACACCGACGCAGTTGCACCGACCTCGCGATAGGTGAACGGTTGGCGCGCGAGCGAACCGAGGATCTCGTCGCGCGGCCGACCGGACACTCAGTAGCGGTACGCGTCGGCCTTGTATGGTCCGCCGATCGGTACGCCGAGGTAGCCAGCCTGCTCAGCCGTCAACTCGGTGAGCCGAACCCCGAGCGCATCGAGATGCAGCCGCGCAACAGCCTCGTCGAGATGCTTCGGCAACACGTACACCCCGACTGCGTAATCCGCGGTCTTCGTGTACAACTCGATCTGGGCCATGACCTGGTTCGTGAACGAGTTGCTCATCACGAAGCTCGGGTGTCCGGTGGCGTTGCCGAGGTTCAGCAGCCGGCCCTCGCTCAACACGATGATCGCGTGGCCATCGGCGAACTTGAACTCGTCGACCTGCGGCTTGATGTTGATGCGCTCGATGCCAGGCAGCTTCGTCAGCCCGGCCATGTCGATCTCGTTGTCGAAGTGACCGATGTTGCCGACGATCGCCTGGTGCTTCATGCGCGACATCTGGTCGGCGGTGATGACGTTCAGGCAACCAGTCGCGGTGACGAAGATGTCGGCGGTCGAGACCACATCGTCAAGCGTCGCCACCTGGAAGCCATCCATCGCCGCTTGCAAAGCGCAGATCGGGTCGACTTCGGTGATGATGACGCGCGCGCCCTGCCCGCGCAGCGATTCGGCGCAACCCTTGCCCACGTCGCCGTAGCCACACACAACCGCGACCTTGCCACCGATCAACACGTCGGTGGCGCGGTTGATGCCGTCGATCAGCGAGTGCCGGCAGCCGTACTTGTTGTCGAACTTCGACTTCGTCACCGAGTCGTTCACGTTGATTGCCGGGAACAGCAGCGCGCCCTGTTCCTGCATTTGGTACAGCCGGTGCACACCGGTCGTGGTCTCTTCGGTCACACCGCGCAGACCGCCGGCGATCGTCGTCCATCGTCGTGGGTCTTCAGTCAGTGACCGTTGAAGCACCCGCAGGATGACCTCGAACTCCTCCGAGTCGGCGGTCGACGGATCGGGCACGACGCCCGCCTTCTCGAACTCCACGCCCTTGTGCACGAGGAGTGTCGCGTCGCCGCCGTCGTCGAGAATCATGTTCGGGCCGTCGCCATCGGGCCACTGCAGCACCTGCTCGGTGCACCACCAGTACTCCTCGAGGCTCTCGCCCTTCCAGGCGTAGACCGGCACACCGGCAGGAGCATCAACCGTGCCGGTCGGCCCGACCGCGATCGCCGCGGCGGCGTGGTCTTGGGTCGAGAAGATGTTGCAGCTCGCCCAGCGCACCTGCGCGCCGAGGGCGACAAGCGTTTCAATCAGGACGGCGGTTTGCACGGTCATGTGCAGCGAACCGGTGATGCGGGCTCCTGCCAACGGCTTGGTCTCGCCGTGCTGCGCCCGCATGGCCATGAGACCCGGCATCTCGTGTTCGGCCAGGGAGATTTCCTTGCGCCCGAAGGCGGCCAGGGAAAGATCGGCAACCTTGAAGTCGAACGTCATCGATACAGCTCCCTGATGTTGCGGGCTTGATGGTGCGGTCATGGTGTCGCGGGCAGGTCAGGTCTCACGCCTCAGGATAGTCGGCGTCGGGATCGGCACCGGCCTCGGCCAGCGTCGACGACTCGTCGTGATCGACAACGACGTTCGGATCGGCCGCCTGCTCGATCGGTTCAGCAAGATCGCGCGGCCCCCGGTCGAGGTCGGGTTCGAGATAGATCACCGTCGCGATCGGAATCGCTGCGCGCACCCGACGCTCGGCCGCATCGATCCCTCGGGTTACCTCGGTTGTGGTGTCGTCGCGGGCCACCGCAATCTTCGCCGCCACCAGCAGCTCGCTAGGGCCGAGGTGCAGCGTACGCAAGTGGATCACCCGTTCGACCTCGGGACCGTCGAGCAGTGCCTGCACGATCCGATGCTCAACGTCGGGACCAGCCGACTCACCGATCAACAAACTCTTCGTCTCGATCGACAGCACCACGGCGACGCACATGAGCAAGGCGCCGATCGCGAGCGTCCCAACGCCGTCCCATCGCGGGTTGTGCGTCACCACCGACAGGCCGACACCGAGAAACGCGAACAGCAACCCGATCAAAGCGGCAGTGTCTTCGAGCAGCACGACCGGCAGTTCAGGGTTCTTGGTGCGCCGGACGAAATCCACCCACGACTGCTCGGCGCCCTTGAGCTTGGCCGACTCTGTCAACGCCGTGCGAAACGACAACGACTCGAGCACGATTGCGATACCGATCACCGCGACCGCGATAGGCGCGTGCTCGATCTTGTGCGGGTGCGCCACCTTCGTGACACCCTCAGCGATAGCGAACAATCCGCCCACACTGAACAGCACGAGTGAGACCACAAACGCGTAGAAGTAGCGCTCGGGTCCGTAACCGAACGGATGCTCCCGGTCGCGTTCTTTGCGCGCGCGCCGGCTACCCAGTAGCAACAACCCCTGGTTGCCGGTGTCGGCAACCGAGTGCACGGCCTCGGCCAGCAGCGACGACGAGCCGGTGAAAGCGAAGGCCACAAACTTCGTGACTGTGATGCCGAGGTTGGATGCCAGCGCCGCCAGTACTGCCTTGTTGCCGCCCGAAGTGCTCATCCTTCGCGGTCGCGGCGCGCCGACTCGATGCGCTCCTTCATCTCCAACACCGAACGCGTGGGAGACGGATCGATGCCTAGACCAAGCGCGAGATACACACTCGCGAAGTCACCCAACGCGATGAGCTGGGCCAGTCGCTCAACCGGATGTCCCGCGTCGGCCATCACCGTGCTGGTGCGAACCCCGCGCTCACCCGCCAGATACTCCGCGGCGCGGCGCAGCCCGGCGTCCTTCTCGGCTTCGTTGTCGGGTGCATCGCGCATCAGCACGACGCGCAGCGGCATCGTCGCCGGCGTCGTCTCATCGTCGAACGGGTCGTGAAAGACGTCGGCCGACGCTGTGGCCGCGAACGGGCCGTCGAACAACGCGACGCTGCCGTGCGCCGCTTCCTGCAGGCCACCATCGAGAGCGGGGTACTTCGCGTTCGCGTGCAGCTGCCGGGCGAACCTCTTCGCCGCCACCCGACAGAGCGCACCCGCGCCCCAGATCACCGGCAGACTGCCAGCGATATCGAGAGCCAGCCGTTTTGCCGGGTTGACGAATGAGTCGCTCGCGGGCCGGCACACCTCGGCGATCGCGTCGAGACGATCGGCGACCAACGCCAGCTCCCCCGGCGAGACCGAGACCAGCCCAAGAGCATCAGCCACCGCAATCAGTGGCACTGTCAGCGACCACAAGCTCGCGCGGGTGTGCCGCGGCGCCTTGTCGACCGGCAAGGTCAGCCCGCGAACCTGATCTCCGAGGACGTCGAGTGGCGAGCGCGGTGCCGCGATCGTGACGATCCGACAACCGCGGCGGCCGGCTTCAGTGACGGTCTCGAGCGTCGGCTGCGCGGTGCCCGACCGCGAGACCGCAATCACCAGATCGAGCGGGCCGACCCACCGCGGCAGCCCTGGGCCGGACGCCTCGACCAACGGCAGCGGCACATCGTCGGCGATGAGCGCCCGCAGCACTTCACACGCAGCCGCACTTGACCCGACCGCCGACAACACCACCGACCGCGGTCGCTCGTCGGATAGCACCTCGACGCCGGCCTCGGCCGCATTCGTCGACGCCTCGCGCACCTGCGCGCCCGAGCCCGCGATCGTGCGCAACATCGCGCCCGGGTCTGCGGCGGCCAGCGCGTCGGGGTCGTCGAGCAGGCGCTCGTCGAACTGCGCCATCATTAAGCGGCAACCATCAGCCAGCGACCGGCAGGATCCGCGCCTCGTCGATCAGCAGCACCGGAATGTCGTCACGCACCGGATACGCCCGGCGGCACTCGCTGTTCGTGCACACCAGCTCTTGCGCGTCGGCGTCCTTCGGCGCGTCGGCCAGCGTCTCGATGGTGAGCGGCGAATGGCACGCAGGACACGCGAGAATCTCGAGCAACGATGGTTCGATGTTCACGTTCCTCCTGGCAGAGCGCAGTTGGTGGGGGCGAACCGTTCTACCCGCGGATGATCGCGAGAACCTCGTCGCGCACGCGGTCAAGAGTCGGCTGGTCGTCGGCCTCGACGTTGAGGCGCAGCAACGGCTCGGTGTTCGACGGCCGCAGATTGAACCACCACGTCGGTGCAGTCACCGTCATGCCGTCGAGGTCGTCGATGGTGACGTCACTCGCGCCCGCATACTTCGCACGAACCGCTGCAATCGCGCCGCCCTGGTCGTCGACGGTGGAGTTGATTTCACCCGACGCCACGTACCGCGAATACTCCGCGAGCAGGTGCGACAACGTGGTGCCTTCGGCGGTCTCGCCCAACGCCGCCAACACGTGCAGCGCGGCGAGCATGCCTGAGTCAGCCCGCCAGAAATCGCGGAAGTAGAAGTGGCCCGAATGCTCACCACCAAAAACTGCATTGGTCTCGCCCATCATGGCCTTGATGAACGAGTGCCCGACCCGGCTGCGCACCGGCGTGCCGCCGTGCTCGCGCACGATCTCGGCCACGGCCTTCGAGGTGATGAGGTTGTGAATGATCGCTGAGCCCGGGCTCTTCTTCAATTCGCGGACGGCGACCAGTGCGGTGATCACGGACGGCGACACGATGGCGCCACGCTCGTCAACGACGAAGCAGCGGTCGGCATCGCCGTCGAACGCCAGCCCGACATCGGCCTTGGTCTGGAGCACCTTCGCCTGGAGATCAACGAGGTTCTTCGGGTCGATCGGGTTGGCTTCGTGGTTGGGGAAGTTGCCGTCGAGCTCGAAGAACATCGGCACGACCTCAAGCGGCAGATTCTTCAACACGTGCGGCACGGTGTAGCCGCCCATGCCGTTACCGGCGTCGACGACAACGTGCAGCGGCCTGATGTTGGTGAGGTCGACCAACTCGCGCAAGAAGACCGTGTAGTCGTCGACGAGATCATGCTCGGTGATCGTGCCGGGCACGCCGTCGAAGGCCGGCAGACCGTTTTCGGCAAGCGCACGAATCTCGGCAAGGCCGGTCTCTTGGCCCACCGGCTTCGCACCGGCCAGGCACAGCTTGATGCCGTTGTACTGCGCCGGATTGTGGCTGGCGGTGAGCATCACGCCGGGAATGTCCAGGCTGCCCGCGGCGAAGTAGATCATGTCGGTACTGGCGAGCCCCGCCAGCACAACGTCAGCGCCTTGGCTGGTCGCGCCATCGGCAAAGGCCTGGGCGAGCGGGACGGACGATTCGCGCATGTCGTGCGCGATCACGATTTTCGGCGCCTTGGTGAAGGCGATGAACGCCGCACCAATGGCCTTGGCTGTGTCGGCGTCGAGTTCGTCAGGAACGACCCCCCGAATGTCGTACGCCTTCACGATCTTCGAAAGGTCGCGCACTCGCCCTCGCTAGGTCTGGCCGCACCGTAGGTGCGCGCGTACGCAGCCTAGCGAGAAGTGGTGCAGGGGGCCTCGTGGGTCAGTGGATCTCGTGGGTCACGCAATCTTGCGGGTCTTGGCGATAACGTGGTCGAACGTCAGCGGCGCTTCGTCCTGGAGCCACCAGCGGTTCTCGCACAGGTGGCACGAGGCGAAGTGCACCGGCGAACCGTCAGTCAGCGTCATCGCGATCGCGGTGACGCGCTCGCTGCCACAGATCCGGCACTTGGTGAGGTGCCGCGCCTCGGCGTTGACCAGCGAAGCCGGACCGCTGAGCTCGGCGGCAGCCTGACGTGAGGTTCGGTAGGCGCTAGACAACTTCGGCACGGATGCTCCCCAAGGCTTGACCGGCAAACCAAGGCTGGCCGGTTCGATTAAGGCTTCCATGTCACCCGGATGGCCGCAGGCCGTATGGGTGACGTTCCCCCTATCGGCCTAACAGGGGCAAAACCTTTAGCGCCCCGCTTGTGGGCGGGGCGTCGACGGGCTAGCGCCCCGCCTGGGGAGGGGCCCGGCGAGCGGTCAGCGAGCGTGAATTCAGGAGGTTGGCGGGTGCAAAACCCGAAGATGCCCGCGCCGACCCTGACTCCCCCCACCACTGCCGACACCCACTTCTGGGTTCTGACGTGCACCCGGGATCGGACGGGCCGCCTCGCGCACGGCGTCCGCCAAGGCTTCAAGATCATCGGACGACGGGCCCGCGGGTTCGGCGATCTCGAGCCGCACGACGTCCCAGCGAAGCGGAGCCGTCAGGCGGGCCGAGTGCCGGGCGCACAGGTCGTAGCAGTGCGGCTCGGCGTACATGGCCAGCGGGCCGAGCACGGCGGTCGACTCGGCGTAGACATAGGTGAGGGTCGCCACGGCGGGCTGGCCGCACGCGGTGCGGCTACAGCGGCGAAGAGGACTCACGAGCGCGAACCTAGTCGTCGGCTGGCGTGAAGGAGGCCAAGCACGAGCAGATGTGCGCGCGTGTCGTGCGTCCACAACTAGGCTCCGCAGTTGTGAGGCAGTCGTGAAGCAGGCGTCAGGCACTCGTGGAGCAGTCGTGAGGCGAGGCGTGAGGCCGTCGTGACGCAGCCGTGACGCCGCCCGCAGCGCAGCCCAGGCCCCGCCGGCGCGATCGCCGTGGCCGCGGAATCCGGGGCCCGATCGCCCCCATCGGCGTTCCCCTCAACCGGTCGCGGTCGGCCACTTTCGACGAGTTGGTGCTCGAAGCGGTCGAACACATCGAGCGGCGTTGGTCGGCCCAGCTCGAGCATGTGCAGGTTGCGGTTGAAGAAGTGCCGCCGCTGGCGCTGCTCGGTCGCGACGCGGCCGACCCGGTGCCCCTCGGCGTCCTCGTCAACGCGACCGCGAGCACGCCCGCGCAGATCGTCATCTACCGGCGTCCGATCGAAGCCCGGTCGACCGGGCTCGATGAGCTCGCCGAGCTGGTGGCCGCGGTGGTGGTAGAGAAGGTCGCCGAATTCCTCGGCGTCGAACCAAGCGAGGTCGACCCCGAATACCACGACTGGGAGAACGGGCCGGACGCCGACTAGCTAGCGCACCCCGACAGCAGGGTCGAACATCACTGTTGGGCGCACGAGCGCTCGCACCGGCGCTGACAGCGCGATCTCGCTGACGTCGCCGGTCACATCGGTCGAGGGCCCATCTTCTTGTACGACCCAGGCCGCGTACACCGCGCCGCCGCTGCCGGGGGTGATGACCACCGCCGGAGCTGGGTCGGATGTCAGGTCGGTCAGATCGACCGAGCTGGTCATGCTGTCGGCGATCGTCATCGGGAACGTCGAGGGCGCCGGCGTTGGCAAGCTCGGGTCGAGCGGTGCCGTCGGCAACACCGTGACGGTCAGTTGCGCATCGCCGTCGGGTGCCGTCAACAGCAAGACCGTGTGCTGAGTGTCAGACACTTCGCCGCCGGGCACGACGACCGATCCCGACAGCGGCGGCACGGCAGCGGTGAACGCGACATCTGTCGCGCCAGTCGGGTCGAGCGGCAGCGTCGAAATGCCGCCCGCCACCACCGGCTCAGTGGAGTTGATGACAATCGCGGCCGCTGCTTGTTGAAGCACCGGGTCGACGTTGATCTCGGTGACACCGCCGGACTGCACGGTTTGCGCAGCGAAGTCGGTGGGCGTGAACGAGCCATCAATGGTGATGACCGTCACCGAGAACGAGGCGTCGAGCGGCCCTGGGTCGGCCACGACGATCTGTCGCGTTCCGTCTCCGGCCACCAATCCCGGCACCGTTTGCGTGGTGGCAGGTGCAGCCGTGCGCGGCAGCCAATCGGTGCCGACCGGGATCGAGCCGTTGGCCGCCTCGTAGCGCACGGCCGGGACGACCCGCCCCGACGATGCGAGTATGTGCGCGACTCCGGCGGTCAGGCCGGGGGCGAATTCATCGAGTGAGATCGTGACCTGCGTCTGCGGGTCGACCCTGATGCCGCGCTTGGTATCAACCGCCCCGCCGAGGTTGCCCCAGACCGACACATCGAGCGTCGCCGGCACCAAGTCGACGTTGCTCAAATACAAGGTGGCGTGGGTGCCAGCCTGGCTACTGAAACCGGCGAACCACGCATCGGTGGTTGGGCCTTCACATGGCGCAAGTGCGAGTTGCGGCACCGAGCCGACAACCGTGCGGGTGAACTGCACCGCCCCGAGCGACTGGGCAATCGGACCACTCACCCCGAGTTCGATAGCCGTCTGTTCCGTCGGCCCGTGCACCGTCCATGCATGGCCGGGCTGCAAGGTGATCGGCTCGGGCGCGTACTGCGGGCCGAGCACACCAGCGGTCAATACGGATCCGTCGGAGTTCGCGACTGCAGGCGCCGAGCTCGTTGCGGGTGCGGGGCTGGCAGGTGCGCTGCTTACGAGTGCACTACTCGCGGGCGCACTAGTCGCCGATGCGCTCTTCACGGGCGCAACACCCACCGCCGCCTTGCTCGCAGACGCACTGCTCGCAGACGCACTGCTCGCAGACGCACTCGGCACCGATGCAATGCGGGTCGCGGGTGAACTGCTCACCGGTGCACTGCTCAACGCCGCCGGCGTGAGCGAACTCGACGCCGGTCCTCCCTCGACGACCCGCGAGTCTGCATAGGCGATCTGCGTCAACCCGCCCGACGCGGTCGGCCCACCCGCCTGCGGACACACCAACGTCGCCTGCCGCACCGCGACCACCGACGACCGGGTCGCGACCGCGCCCTTCGGTGATGGCAAGGTCGCAGCCGCTATCCACGTCGTCGCAACGATGGCAAGCACAACGGGGACGGCGATCAGCCGCGGGTCGCGCCTCACCCGTCGACCTCGTTCTGCGCGTCATCGAGATCCTCGTATCGCGGCGCACCCTCGTCGTCCACTTCGGTCAACGGCCCGAAGGTGCGGTGCGGCAGCTGAGCCGCTCGACGTCCGGCCGGCACTGCGCCCAGCAGCACCACCAGCAGCGCGCCGAGCTGGAACAGCAACCAGTCGGCGCGTCGGTCAGGGGCACGCGAGACCGTCACCGTCGTTGCCGTTCTCGGCAACACGAAGGCCTGCATATCGGCGACCGTCGTGGGCGCGAGGGCGGTACCACCCGAGTGCGCCTGCCACTGCGGCGATGGTGCTTCGGCTAGCACGAGCAACTGACCCGCAGGCGAAAACGGGACGACGACCGGCGGAGCATGGCGACCAACGCCGACGGGGTCGGCCGGCAGCTGCCACTCGTCGCTGCCGCCTGCGGCGAAGGCGAGGCGGCCGGCGGCCGACTCGACCTGCCAGACCCGCCACGCGCCCGAGGCATTCTGCGGCAGCACGCCGCCGGCCACGCCGAGCTGCTTGGCCAAGTCGGTCGCGCCGACCGGCGCGAGCACGTACCGAATGCCGGCGTGCGCGAGTTCGATGGCGGCCCGTTGACCGATGCCCGCGGCCAGATCGGAGACCGCGGTGTCAACGGTGCGCACGTGCGCCGGATCGGGCGGCAGGTCGGCGTCGCCCAGTTGCGGCTCGCGACTGCGTACGAGCGCGTACTCGACGCCGCCGCCAGCCGTCGGGCGCAACACCACCGTGCGCGCGTCGTCGTGTGCTTCCGATTGCGCCACCAAGAAGGCCGGCAGCAGCACCGGC
>Ga0209890_10000701_pt1 | contig 15557 bp, 13 predicted proteins | sample OrgsoiDNA2013049_FD_185799 | JGI IMG/M metagenome (GOLD analysis project Ga0209890, IMG submission 185799) | Permafrost soil microbial communities from the Arctic, to analyse light accelerated degradation of dissolved organic matter (DOM) -... | ecosystem: Environmental > Terrestrial > Soil >...
CGCAAACGAGGAGAGAGACACTGATGGCGGAGCTCACGATCCGTCCGGAGGAGATCCGGGACGCGCTGGACAACTTTGTTCAGTCTTACGAGCCCGGCGAGGCCTCGCGCGAAGAGGTCGGCCGGGTCATCGACGCCGGTGACGGCATCGCGCACGTCGAGGGCCTGCCCTCGGCGATGACCAACGAACTGCTGCAGTTCGCCGACGACACGTTGGGTATCGCGCTCAACCTTGAGGCCCACCAGATCGGTGTGGTCATTCTCGGTGACTTCTCCGGTATCGAGGAGGGCCAGGAGGTCAAGCGCACCGGCGAGGTCCTGTCGGTTCCGGTCGGCGACGACTTCCTGGGTCGGGTGGTCAACCCGCTCGGTCAGCCGATCGACGGTCTGGGCGACATCGTGGCCGAGGGCCGTCGCGCGCTCGAGCTTCAGGCGCCCGGTGTGATGGACCGCAAGTCGGTGGACGAGCCCCTGCAGACCGGTATCAAGGCCATCGACTCGATGATCCCCATCGGCCGTGGCCAGCGTGAGCTCATCATCGGCGACCGCCAGACCGGCAAGACCACAGTTGCGGTCGACACGATCATCAACCAGAAGGCCAACTGGGCCTCCGACGACCCCGCCAAGCAGGTCCGCTGCATCTACGTGGGCATCGGCCAGAAGGGGTCGACTATCGCGGCGGTTCGTGGCGTGCTCGAAGAGGCAGGTGCGCTGGAGTACACCACGATCGTGGCCGCCCCGGCCTCTGACGCCGCCGGCTTCAAGTACCTTGCGGCATACACCGGATCGGCCATCGGCCAGCACTGGATGTACGCCGGCAAGCACGTGCTCATCGTCTTCGACGACCTGTCCAAGCAGGCCGAGGCCTACCGCGCCGTCTCGCTGCTGCTGCGCCGTCCGCCGGGTCGCGAGGCCTACCCCGGTGACGTCTTCTACCTGCACAGCCGTCTGCTGGAGCGTTGCGCCAAGCTGTCGGACGAGCGCGGTGGCGGCTCGATGACCGGTCTGCCGATCATCGAGACCAAGGCCGGTGACGTCTCGGCCTACATCCCGACCAACGTCATCTCGATCACCGACGGTCAGATCTACCTGCAGTCCGACCTGTTCAACGCCAACGTCCGTCCCGCGATCGACGTGGGCGTCTCGGTCTCCCGAGTCGGTGGGGCGGCACAGATCAAGGCGATGAAGTCCGTGGCCGGGCGGCTCAAGCTCGACCTCGCCCAGTTCCGTGCCATGGAGGCGTTCGCCATGTTCGCCTCCGACCTGGACCCCGCCTCGCGTGCCCAGCTCGCCAAGGGTGCTCGTCTTATCGAGCTGCTCAAGCAGAAGCAGGCCTCCCCGATGCCGGTTGAGGAGCAGGTCGTGGTCATCTGGGCCGGCACCACCGGTCAGCTCGACGACATCGCAGTCGGGGACATCAAGTCGTTCGAGGAGCAGTTCCTGGACCACCTGCGCCGCCAGAAGGCCGGTCTGCTCTCGGCCATCGGCGAGTCCAAGAAGTTCGACGACGACACCGAGGCCGGGCTCCTGGAGGCCATCGACGCGTTCAAGGAACAGTTCCTGGCCGGTGGCAAGGATCCCGTCCCGGTCGGTCACGAGCCCGAGGCTGGGGCCCTGGCGCCCGAAGAGGTCGAGCAGGTCCAGATCGTCAAACAGAAGCGATGAACCTACCCCGGGTGCTCACCTTCTGAGCACCCGGGCCGGCTCACCGACGGTGAGCACAGCTCAGGCCGGATCGAACGTTCTACCAGGAGAGGCGGGAACACATGGGAGCGCAGATGCGGGTTTATCGCCAGCGCATCCGGTCCGTCCAGGCGACCAAGAAGATCACCCGTGCGATGGAGCTCATCGCGGCCTCGCGGGTCGTCAAGGCTCGTCAGCGGGTCACAGAGTCCACGCCGTACGCACGCGCGCTCACCCGGGCCGTGTCCGCTGTGGCGACGTTCTCCAACGTCGACCACCCGCTGACCACCGAGCACCCGCAGGTGCGACGAGCGGCCATGGTGGTCATCACCAGCGACCGCGGGCTGGCCGGGGCCTACTCCTCGGCTGTGCTCAAGGAGAGCGAGAAGCTCGCCGAGAAGCTGCGCGAGGAAGGCAAGGAAGTCATCCCCTACCTCGTGGGTCGAAAGGCGGTGGGCTTCTACAAGTTCCGCCGTCGCGAGTACGCCCAGGAGTGGTCGGGTTTCTCCGACAGCCCGAAGTTCGAGATCGCCCACGAGATCGGGCAGCGGATCACCGAGGACTTCATCAAGGACTACGACGCCGATGGTGTCGACGAGGTCCACGTGGTGTTCACGCGCTTCGTCAGCATGGTCTCCCAGGAGCCCGAGGTCATCCGGCTGCTGCCGCTGGAGGTCGTCGAGGGCACCGAGGCCCCCGCCGAGGACGAGGTGCTGCCCCTGTACACGTTCGAGCCCAGTGCCGAAGAGGTGCTGGACGCACTGTTGCCCAAGTACGTCACATTGCGTCTGTTCAACGCGTTGCTGCAGGCGGCGGCCTCCGAGCTTGCTGCTCGTCAGCGCGCGATGAAGTCCGCCACGGACAACGCCGAGGAGCTCATCCGCAAGTACACCCGGCAGGCCAACCAAGCCCGCCAGTCCGAGATCACTCAAGAGATCAGCGAAATCGTGGGCGGCGCCGACGCCCTCGCGTCCGCCAAGTAAGAGGGTAGAGAGAGCTAATGACTGCCGTAATCAACGAGGGCGCCACCACGGCCCAGCACGAAGGAGGGGCCGGTCGCGTCTCGCGCATCATCGGCCCGGTCATCGACGTAGAGTTCCCCGCCGACGCCATGCCGGCGATGTACAACCTGCTCACCGTCACGGTCGAGCTTTCCGGGGAGAAGAAGAGCCTGAACCTGGAGGTCGCCCAGCACATCGGCGACAACATGGTCCGCGCCATCTCGCTGCAGCCCACCGACGGTGTGGTCCGCGGCGCCCCCGTGAAGGACTCCGGCGGCCCGATCACGGTGCCCGTGGGTGACGTCACCCTTGGTCACGTGTTCAACACGACCGGCGACTGCCTCAACCTCAAGGACGGTGAGAAGCTCGAGGTCAGCGATCGCTGGGGGATCCACCGTCCGGCGCCGGCCTTCGACCAGCTCGAGTCCAAGACGGTCATGTTCGAGACCGGCATCAAGGTCATCGACCTGCTCACCCCCTACGTCCAGGGTGGAAAGATCGGCCTGTTCGGTGGTGCCGGTGTCGGCAAGACGGTGCTCATCCAGGAGATGATCGCCCGCGTCGCCAAGGACCACGGTGGCGTGTCGGTGTTTGCCGGTGTCGGTGAGCGCACCCGCGAAGGCAACGACCTGATCGTCGAGATGGACGAGGCCGGCGTTCTCGGTCAGACCGCACTGGTGTTCGGCCAGATGGATGAGCCGCCGGGCACGCGTCTTCGGGTCGCCCTCTCGGCGCTGACGATGGCCGAGTACTTCCGCGACGTGCAGAAGCAGGACGTGTTGTTGTTCATCGACAACATCTTCCGCTACACCCAGGCCGGCTCGGAGGTCTCCACGCTGCTGGGCCGGATGCCGTCCGCCGTGGGCTACCAGCCCAACCTCGCCGACGAGATGGGTGTGCTCCAGGAGCGCATCACCTCAACACGCGGGCACTCGATCACCTCGATGCAGGCGATCTACGTGCCGGCCGACGACTACACCGACCCGGCGCCGGCCACGACATTCGCCCACCTGGACGCCACGACCGAGCTCTCGCGCGACATCGCCTCGCTCGGCATCTACCCGGCCGTGGACCCGCTGACCTCGACCTCACGGATCCTGGACCCGCGTTACATCGCCCAGGACCACTACGATACGGCCGTGCGGGTGATCTCGATCCTGCAGCGCAACAAGGAGCTGCAGGACATCATCGCGATCCTGGGCATCGACGAGCTCTCCGAAGAGGACAAGATCCTGGTCAACCGGGCACGTCGTATCCAGCGTTTCCTGTCCCAGAACACCTACGTCGCCAAGCAGTTCACCGGCCTTGACGGCTCTACGGTCTCGCTGGCCGACTCGATCGAGGGCTTCACCAAGATCGCGGACGGTGAGTTTGACCACGTCGCCGAACAGGCGTTCTACATGTGCGGTGGCCTCGACGACGTCGAGCGTCAGTGGGCCGATATCCAGAAGAAGCTCTAATCGTGACCTGAACCGGCATGGGGCACTATTGCCTTGACCTGGTTGTTGGGCGAAACTACCCAATCACGCGGTTGCCGCGGGTTTGGGTGCTCTCCAGCGGCCGTGCCATGGCGGACCCGCCGTCGGGGCGACGTGCCCGTGTGAGCGGTCATCGGTTTGTGCCCGTTAGACTTCTTGAACACGCTCGTGAGCGGAGGAACCCGTGAGTCAGTTGCATGTCGAGCTCGTTGCCGCAGATCGCAAGATCTGGGAGGGCGAGGCCAAGCAGGTCAGCGCGCGCACCGTCGAAGGTGAGATGGGAATCCTGCTGGGCCACACCCCGCTGCTGGGGATCCTGGTCAGCGGCGACGTGCGGATCGAGTCCATGACCGGTCAGATCCACGCCGCCGCGATCGACAGCGGCTTCCTCTCGGTCGACCATGACCGGGTCACCATTGTGGCCGAGGCCGTCGACGCCTCCCGGATCAACGCCTGACACCACGGTGGAGGAACTGCGGCTCACCAGCGAATGGCTGGTTGGCGGCTGCCTGTTCATCGTCGTAGCGGTTCTGGGTGCCGTCTTCGCCCGGCGACGGCTGATCGCGCGGGGCAAGCCCCTGACGGTCTGTGCGCTGCGGGAGTCCGGCGATCGCCGATGGCGCTTCGGGTTGCTGCGCTACGGTACGAGCGGGCTGGAGTGGTTCAAGCTCGCGGGGCTGTCGGTGCGGCCGGCCAGGCGGTGGGAGCGCACGTTACTTGACATCGCGGCTGGTCAGCCCCTCAAGAGCGGCGAACAGCCCGAGATCATGATTCCGGCGGCCATCAGGCTCGACTGTGGTTACCGCGAGACGCGTTTCGAGCTCGCTCTCGCCCGGGCTCCGTACACCGCCCTGCGATCCTGGGTTGAGGCCTCCCCGCCCGGGCGCAACGTTAACGTCGCCTAGCTCGCACCCTCTGACTGCGCCCGGCCGCCGCCCGGCTGCCAGAGCACGTCCCCGCCGATCTGCAGGTTGGCCACCCGTCCCAGGATGAACAACAGGTCCGAGAGACGGTTGAGGTACTTGGCGGTGAGCGGGTTGATCCCGCCGACTCCCTTGGCGCTGCCCTGCGGCGCCGGCTGATCGCCGTAGGTCTGCAGCGCCGTCCATGCGGAGCGCTCGGCGCGACGGGTCACCGTCCGGGCCACATGCAGGTAGGCCGATCCGGGGGTGCCGCCCGGGAGGATGAAGGAGCGTAGCTTCTCCAGCTCGCCGTTGAAGCGGTCGCAGTCGGCCTCGAGCTCGTCGACCCAGAGGTCCTGAACGCGCAACGGTGGGTACTGGTAGCTGGCCGCCAGTGGTGTGCACAGGTCCGCGCCGACATCGAAGAGGTCATTCTGGATCCGGACCAGCACGGTGCGGACATCCTCGCGCAGGGCGCCGCAGGTAAGCGCCACACCGATGCAGCTGTTGGTCTCGTCGGTGTCGGCGTAGGCCACCAGACGGGGGTCGGTCTTGGTGGTGCGGCTGAGGTCCCCCAGGGCGGTGCTGCCGTCGTCGCCGGTGCGGGTGTAGATCCGTGTCAAGTTCACCATGGACACGATCCTGCCAGACGTGGCACCGGTAGGCTTCACGCCGTGATGGAGCGGTTTCGTGTGGTCGGTGGCACCAGCCTGCAGGGAGAGGCGTTCGTCGTGGGGGCCAAGAACAGCGCCCTGAAGCTCATGGCGGGGGCCTTGTTGGCCACCGGCAGGACTCACCTGTCCAACGTGCCGGCAATCCTTGACGTGACGATCATGGCTGAGCTGCTGCGCCGGCTCGGGTGCCTTGTCGACTACGACACCGCCGCCGGGGTCGTCCAGATCGATGTGCCCGAGGCCATCAGGTACCGCGCCGACTACGAGCTGGTGCGGGCGCTGCGCGCCTCCATCTGTGTCCTTGGCCCCCTGGTGGCCCGGTGCGGCCGGGCGGATGTGGCCATCCCCGGTGGTGACGCGATCGGGTCGCGCGGTCTGGACCTTCACACCTCGGGGCTGGAGACGCTGGGTGCCACCGTGCACGTCACCCACGGCTACCTCATCGCGGAGGCACCCGCCGGCCTGCACGGCGGAGACATCCGACTGGGTTTCCCCAGTGTCGGGGCCACCGAGAACCTCCTGATGGCGGCGGTACTGGCCCGAGGACGGACCAAGGTCAGCAACGCCGCGCGTGAGCCTGAGATCGTCGACATCGCATCGTTCCTGGGCAAGATGGGGGCCCGGATCGAGGGCGCGGGAACATCGGTCATCGAGGTCGAGGGGGTCAGCGCCCTGACCCCGGTGTCCCACGAGGTGGTGCCGGACCGTATTGCGGCTGGCACGTGGGCGTTCGCGGCGGCCACGACCGGCGGCGACGTCGAGGTGGTCGGCGCTGTGCCGGGGCACCTGAGCATCGCTTTGGACCTGTTGGCCGACGCCGGAGCCGACATCACGACCACGGGTCGCGGATTTCGGGTGAACGGTTCAGGTCGTCGGTCGGCGTTCGACGTGGCCACCTTGCCGTATCCCGGTTTCCCCACCGACCTTCAGCCGTTTGCCCTGACCTACAACGCGGTGGCCCGGGGCAGCGCCATGGTGACCGAGAACGTCTTCGAGGCGCGCCTGCGCACCGTGCAGGAGCTTGCGCGCCTCGGCGCCGACGCACGCGTGGATGGTCACCACGTCATGCTGCACGGTGTCGAACGGCTCTCCGGAGCCCCTGTTCAGGCCAGCGACATCCGGTCCGGGGCCGCGCTGGTCATCGCCGGTCTGGTCGCCGATGGAACCACGACGGTCAGTCGAGCCCATCACATCGACCGCGGCTATGCGGGCTTTGCCGAGGCGATGCGCCGACTCGGAGCTGACGTCACCCGCGAACCGGACGAAGCGCCATATATCTGACATCGGATCTGGCTCGCTGCTGACCCTGGGCCGAGTCGTGTCGTGACCGAATCGTTACGTTCCGCTCACAGCCATTGCGCAGGCTTCACAGCCATTGTGCATCTGGAAGCGCCATTATGGGGACAAGCCACGGCCGGTCCGCGGCGGGCACGACACGTCGCTGGAGGGGAGCGGGAGATGGCCTTGACCGCTGGCAGAGGGCAACCTGTGCAGGTGGCGGAGATGTGCCCGGGCCAGGAGGTCTCTGTCTCGGGTCGGCTGGACGAGAACACGGTGTCCGAGGTCAGGTCGGCCCTGCATGACATCCTGGATCGGGGAGTCGGCGACCTGTTGGTCCATCTTGCCCAGGCCGAGGTCCATGACGCCACCGGACTCGGAGTGATCGTCGGGGTCCATCATCGCGCGCGTCGGGTGGGGCGCCGGCTGGTTCTGGTCGATGTCTCACCCCGCCTCGATCGTCTGTTGCGGTCCTCTCGCCTGCATCGGGTTCTCATCCGTGGGCTGGACGAGGGTGCGGTCACTGTGGTGCCTTTCACCGGGTAGGACCTCCCTTCGAGGTGATACCAGCCGGTACATTCAGCGGTATGTCACAGGCCGAGACCGATCGCCCCAGCAGGGACCCAGCGTGGGTCATGCGCACCTATGCCGGCCACTCCAGCGCCGCCGCGAGCAACGATCTCTACCGGCGCAACCTGGCCAAGGGGCAGACCGGTCTCTCGGTCGCCTTTGACCTGCCGACGCAGACCGGTTACGACCCAGACCACGCCCTGTCCAGCGGCGAGGTCGGCAAGGTTGGTGTGCCTGTCTCGCACGTCGGCGACATGCGGGCGCTCTTCGCGGACATTCCCCTGGCCCAGATGAACACCTCGATGACCATCAACGCCACCGCCATGTGGCTGCTCGCGATGTACCAGGTGGTCGCCGAGGAGCAGGCTGTCGCGGCCGGCCGCGATCCCGTTGCCGCGGTCAGGGCGCTCACCGGGACGACCCAGAACGACATCATCAAGGAGTACCTCTCGCGCGGCACCTACGTCTTCGCCCCGCAGCCCTCCTTGCGGCTGATCACCGACATGGTGGCCTACACGGTCGCGGCGATCCCTCGGTGGAACCCCACCAACATCTGCAGCTACCACCTCCAGGAGGCCGGCGCGACGCCGGTGCAGGAGATCGCATACGCCATGTGTACGGCCATAGCGGTCCTTGACGCCGTCCGCGACTCCGGACAGGTCCCGCCCGAGCGCTTCGGCGAGGTCGTCAAGGCGATCTCGTTCTTCGTCAACGCCGGCGTGCGCTTCGTCGAGGAGATGTGCAAGATGCGTGCGTTCGTGCAGCTCTGGGACGAGCTCACGCTCGAGCGGTATGGGGTGAGCGACCCCGCTCAGCGTCGGTTCCGCTACGGCGTCCAGGTCAACTCGTTGGGCCTGACCGAGGCCCAGCCGGAGAACAACGTTCAGCGAATCGTGCTGGAGATGCTGGCCGTCACGCTCTCCAAGGACGCACGGGCCAGGGCCGTACAGCTGCCGGCGTGGAACGAGGCGCTGGGGCTGCCCAGGCCCTGGGACCAGCAGTGGTCGCTACGGATGCAGCAGGTGCTGGCCTTCGAGTCGGACCTGCTGGAGTATGAGGACCTGTTCACCGGCTCCGGCGTCGTCGAGGCCAAGGTGGCCGAGCTGCTCGTGGGGGCCAGGGCCGAGATCGACCGGGTCCAGGAGATGGGCGGGGCGGTTGCGGCTGTCGAGTCGGGCTACATGAAGTCGGCGATGGTGGCTTCCCATTCGCTGCGGCGCCAACGGATCGAGGCCGGCCAGGACATCGTGGTGGGCGTCAACAAGTTCGTCACGACCGAGCCGAACCCGCTGACCGCCGACCTCGACGAGGCGATCCAGAGCGTGGACCACGACGTGGAGGCCAAGGCTGGCGCAGCGGTGGTCGCGTGGCGCACGCAGCGCGACTCCACCGAGTCCGGCGCTAGGGCGGCCGCGTCGGCGCTCGCCCGCCTGGTGCAGGACGCAAAGTCTGGGGCCAACCTGATGTCGGCGTCGCTGGAGGGTGCCCGTGCCGGTCTGACCACCGGCGAGTGGGCACAGGCGTTGCGGGACGTCTTTGGTGAGTATCGTGCGCCCACAGGGGTTTCCGGGTCCGTGGGGGTCAGCGAGGCTGCTGTGGGCGGTGAGCTGACGCGGGTGCGCGAGCGGGTCCGCGCCACGGGTGAGGAGTTTGGCGTCCGACTGCGCCTCCTGGTGGGCAAGCCCGGCCTTGACGGACACAGCAACGGTGCCGAGCAGGTCGCCGTTCGGGCTCGCGATGCCGGTTTCGAGGTCATCTACCAGGGAATCCGGCTCACCCCCGAGCAGATCGTCGCTGCCGCTGTGGCCGAGGACGTTCACTGTGTGGGCCTTTCGATCCTGTCGGGCTCGCACATGGAGCTTGTTCCGCGCGTGTTGAACGGCCTGAAGGCAGCCGGCGCCGCTGACCTGCCGGTCATCGTCGGCGGAATCATCCCTGACCGAGATGCCGCGAGGTTGCGCGCGATGGGGGTCGCGGCCGTGTTCACCCCCAAGGACTTCGGGCTGACCCAGATCATGGGCGGCATCGTCGACGTGATCCGGGCCTCGCATGGCCTGGCCAACCCCTAGCGCACGCCCGGGCGCCGGTGGCGCCCCGCGAGGCGCAGGTCGCTAACCCCCTGGTCGCCGGCGGAGACCACGGCGCCCTCTGGGACCACGACATGCGTGCTCGTCGAGGCGACCCGAGGGCACGCCGGGTGCTGTGGCGAATACCAGGATCGGGCCGGGGAAGCCTCGGCGGACACGTCGGGGAGTGGCTTGGGAGGTTGAGTCTGCACTCGCCAAGATGGGGCCGTGAGGACGGCGTCCTTGCTCTGAAGCAGAAACCTGTGGGCGCGAGCCCACGCCGGGATATCCGGCGCTCACGGGTCCGGGATTTGTCAAGAGATGGACACGGGCTCCCAATCGAGGCTGACAATCCGTATAGTTGACGCCAGGTCATGAGTCCCAGCGACAAGCCCCGGCTTGCTGGGCGGCAACCCTCCTCCGCGGTGGGGTGCCCCGGGTGATGACCCGGCCGGCTCGAACAGAGCCGGCAAGCGCGGGCCCTGACCCCCAAGGCGGGCCCAGATCTTTCGGGAGCTGATCGTGACCGTCACCTCAGAGCGTCACCGAGTGCGAAAAGTGAGTCCAACAACCCTGCCCCCGCCCGGTGCTGACGGCGGCGAGTCATCGCCCTGGTCGACCGGAGCCTGGCGCGAGGGCTCCGCGCAAGGTTCGCGGCACTTTGTGGACATCGGCAGTCTTCGGTTCGAGGCCGGCGGAGCACTGCCTCAGGTACGCATCGCCTACGAGACGTGGGGGACCCTCAACGCGGCGCGGGACAACGCAATCCTGGTCGAGCATGCCCTCACCGGTGACAGCCATGTCACGGGTCCGGCAGGTGCTGGACATCCGACACAGGGGTGGTGGGACGGCCTGATCGGCTCGGGCAGCCCGCTGGACACCGATCACTGGTTCATCGTGTCGAGCAATGTCATCGGCGGTTGTCAGGGCACCACCGGACCGTCCTCCCAGGCCCCCGACGGGCGCCCCTGGGGGAGCCGGTTCCCGTTCGTGACCGTTCGCGACCAGGTGGCCGCTGAGGTTGCTCTGGCCCGCGAGCTGGGGATCTCCGTCTGGGCGGCGGTCCTGGGAGGCTCCATGGGCGGCATGCGGGCGCTGGAGTGGGCCGTGACCTACCCTGAACGGGTGCGCCGGTGCATCGTGCTGGCGTGCTCGGCATACGCGTCGGCCGAGCAGATCGCCTGGTGCCAGCCGCAGCTGCTGGCCATCCGCCAGGACCCCGACTTCGTCGGCGGTGACTACTACGGTCGGCCGCGGGGACCCGACCGCGGACTGGGGCTGGCTCGACGGATCGCGCATGTGACCTATCGCAGCGAGCCCGAGCTCGACACCCGCTTCGGCCGTCAGGTCCAGGGTGAGGAACAGCCTCTCGGCGGGGGTGGTCGCTTCGCCGTGGAGAGCTATCTGGACCACCAGGCGGACAAGCTGGCGGCCCGGTTCGACGCCAACTCCTACGTCGTGCTCACCGAGTCGATGAACTCCCACGATGTGGGTCGCGCACGAGGGGGCGTGCAGGCCGCGTTGGAACGGGTGAGGGCCGACCTGGTTGTCGTGGCCGTTGATTCCGACCGGCTCTACCCGCCCCGGTTGTCCCACGAGATCTCACAGGCCAGCGCCAGCTCAGGCCCTACTCACGTCATCACCTCGGAGCACGGTCACGACGGTTTCCTGCTCGAGATCGGCCAGGTTGGCCAGATCGTGCGCGAAACGTTGTCTCGCACTCTCTGGCGCTGAGGACGATGACTTAGATATCGGATAGCGTGACCATGTGCGGCAGTGTCGTCGCGCACGTGGTGACCAAGGAGGTTCCAGGTGTCCGTTGTTGTGGGTTATGTGCCGACCAAGGAAGGCCGGGCTGCATTGCGTCGAGCTTGCGAGGAGTCGCTGTTGCGGCGCACCAAGTTGATCGTGATCAACTCCAGCCGTGGCGGTAAGGACTTCGACGCGGATGAGGCCCGCCGGTTTGAGGAGGAGCTCGTCATCATCCAGACCCAGCTCGACGAAGCAGGTGTCGAGCACGAGGTCCGACAGCTCGTCCGCGGCAACGAACCTTCACAGGATCTGATCGAGGTGGCCGACGAGGTCAACGCAGACTTCATCGTGATCGGCCTGCGCCGACGCACTCCGGTTGGCAAGCTCATCTTGGGGTCGAACGCCCAGCGCATCCTGCTCGATGCCACCTGTCCGGTGCTCGCGGTCAAGGCCGGGGCCAACATGTGACTCGACTTTGAGCTGGTGACTTCTGGTGGCGGCGTCCGGGACTGGGGCGAAGCCGGCAGTCAGGCCCAGAGCCTTGGCAGGTGATGAGCGCTGGAGCGGGGCCCGGCCCGCGGGAGGCGGCACCTACACGCCGTCGAGCGTGTCCAGCGGCGCCCTGCGGTCTTCGGCTGGCCAAACCCGGGGTGCGTCCCGGATATCGGCCCGGGGAAGGGTTCGCGCCCGCTTTGCGTTGTGCCCTCTGATATGAACTCAGTTGCGCTCACTGCCGGATGCCCAGACGCCGACGCCGTCGCGGGACGCATTTCAGAGGCTAGCGGCACACGCGCTGCAGGTCGGCGCCCTGGGCACGGCAGCGTTCTGGAGCACCGGATCGGGGCACTGAGGCGTTAGCATGTCACCAGACGTTTACAATGGTCATTAGCACGACCGGAAAGCCCACCCGCCGGGCCGGTCATCGCGAACTCCTCCGCCCCATCATTGGTCATCGTTGACGCTCCTGCGCCGGCGACGGACTCACGCGTTGCAACGGCTTCGCGACGAAAGGTAGTCGGTGTCGACTGTGTCTAGCGTTTCATCCCTGTCTGCGGTAGTCCCGCCAACCAAGGTGCCAGCCGAGTTCACCCACCCCGCCCTTCAGGAGCTGGTGCGGATCGGGAAGACTCACGGTTCGGTCGACAGCGAGCAGCTGCGGGTTGCGTTGTTGCAGGCCGAGATCAGCCCGAGACGGATGAAGGTCGTTCTTCGTTCGCTGGACCAGCAGGGGATCCACGTGACCCTGGATGCAGCGACAGCAAATAGGGCTGTCGGTGCGGCCGCAGCTCGTGCCACCGCGGCGACCAAGACTGTGGCGACGAAGGCGGCAGCCAAGACGGTGACGGGCCCCGCCAAGGCGGCCGCGGCCAAGAAGGCGGCCGCAAAGACGGCAGCCAAGACGGTAGCCAAGACGGTAGCGACCCCCGCCAAGAAGGCGGCGGTCAAGACCGCAGCCAAGACCGTAGCGGCCCCCGCCAAGGCTGCCGCGGCCAAGAAGGGGGCACCGGTGAAGACAGCAGCCAAGGGGGTTGTGGCGCCGACCAGGGCCAAGGCACGCACAGCCAAGGCTCCTTCGACCGAATCGGCTGCGGTTCCTGAGCCCGAGGTGGCGGCACCCAAGGCGCGGTCGAGGAAGGTGGCAGCAAAAAAGGTAACGGCCAGGAAGACGACGGCCAAGAAGGACGGCAAGAAGGCACCGGCCGACTCCGGGGTCGACGAAACCGACCTCAAGGGTGAGGGTGAAGAGGGCAAGGGCAAGGTCGCCGAGGACGAAAACGAAACCGCCGGTTTTGTCATCCGTGATGACGACGAGGATGACGCGCCAGCCCAGCAGGTCGTCACGGCGGGCGCGACGGCTGACCCGGTCAAGGACTACCTCAAGCAGATCGGCAAGGTTGCCCTGCTCAACGCCGAGCAGGAGGTCGAGCTTGCCAAGCGCATCGAGGCCGGTCTCTTCGGCGAGGAGAAGCTCAACGCCGGCGGCAAGATGGACATGAAGCTCAAACGCGAGCTGTGGTGGATCTCCCAGGACGGCAAGAACGCCAAGAACCACCTGCTCGAGGCCAACCTGCGGTTGGTGGTCTCGCTGGCTAAGCGCTACACCGGGCGCGGCATGCTTTTCCTGGACCTGATCCAGGAGGGCAACCTCGGTCTGATCCGTGCGGTCGAGAAGTTCGACTACACCAAGGGCTTCAAGTTCTCGACGTATGCCACGTGGTGGATCCGCCAGGCCATCACCCGCGCCATGGCTGATCAGGCCCGCACCATCCGCATCCCTGTGCACATGGTCGAGGTCATCAACAAGCTGGCCCGTGTCCAGCGCCAGATGCTTCAGGACCTGGGTCGCGAGCCCACACCCGAAGAGCTCGCCAAGGAGCTCGATATGACCCCCGAGAAGGTCGTCGAGGTCCAGAAGTACGGCCGTGAGCCGATCTCCTTGCACACGCCGCTGGGTGAGGACGGCGACAGCGAGTTCGGTGACCTCATCGAGGACTCCGAGGCTGTCGTGCCTGCGGACGCCGTGTCCTTCACGCTGCTGCAGGAGCAGCTGCATTCGGTCCTGGACACCCTCTCCGAGCGCGAGGCCGGTGTGGTCTCGATGCGTTTCGGCCTGGCCGACGGCCAGCCCAAGACCCTCGACGAGATCGGCAAGGTGTACGGCGTGACCCGCGAGCGGATCCGTCAGATCGAGTCCAAGACGATGAGCAAGCTGCGTCACCCGTCGCGCTCACAGGTCCTGCGCGACTACCTGGACTGAGCCTCAACTCCTGAACCAGCGTTTCTGCAACGCGAGACCGGGCAGCTGGCTAGATCCGGACAGCTTGACCTGCTGGCAGTCCCCGGATCTGCCGGCGTCGGGTCGGGGTGGACTGGAGCCAGGCCAACGGTGCCATCGGGGGTTGCCGAAACCCCCGCGGTGACCCGAGGACAGGGAGCGGAGACGACCGGGTGCACGACCGGTGTCACCGGCGAAGTAGCCACGACATACTGAGCTGGCCGCGATGGCACATGCCAGGAGCAGGATGAGGACGGAAGGCACACACGCTGTGCGAAGCTCTTGAGTCAATAGTAATTCCTCACAGCACAAGGCTTTCCTGACAGACGGCTTCGGCAGGCTTTGACTGACGATTGTCGACGCTCGTCGAAAAGTAGGCCGGTGTTGACGGTGCTTTCACGGCGAATCCTGCCGTGTGCCGGACCGCCAATTCGCCAAACACAGCAAACCCCTTTCGGACGATCGCGGTGGGCAAGGCCTGCCCCGTTCATCAAGCAGACGCCTGTCCGCAGTGGTGCTTCGCACGCCACTGTGTGCATCAACGAGATGCGGACTGGACCGTTCCCGGTTGCTGGACACAGAGGTTAGCCGCCTGAATTAATCATGAGCCGCGAGAATATGTTCGACTCGCTTAACCTCCTTGAGGAGTACCAGGCACCGGCGTTCACCTTCGTAATTGATGGGCGACCATCGGTCGATGGCACAGACCCCGCGCCATCTTGGGTGCACGACATCACGTGAGGCAAATGGGTGGGAGGAGCAGGATGTCAAGGAAGCCGAGCGCCGCGTTGTAGGCCCTGAGGGCGCGCAAGGAGACCGGCAGAGCGCCCGCGACGGTAAACGTCATGCCATTGCGCGGTCCGCAGAATCATGCTCGGCCCTGGCGAGCCGTCGAAACCGCCGCCCGGCGACGCTTCCACGTCCGGTTGTCAGGTCGATTCGTTGGACCAGGACCTAGCCGGTCGTGCCGTCGCTGATTACCGGAGGGCGGTCCCTGGGGTCGACGTCCTGGACCGCCCTGGTCAAGTCGGTCGACCACCGCCAAAGAGCAGGTAGGGCGCGACACAACGACGGTCGCGTGAACGGTGCGACGGTGGACGCGACCGACACCATGCGCATGCGCCAAGGTGACGGGGTCGGTGATGGCGCCGACCCGGCGAGGCGCTGACGCCTGGGGCGGAGCAACCGGCCACGAGGGCTCTCACGGCGGCGTGCGCCGAGCTCAACAGTCGTATGGCCCGATAGCGGAGGTAAAGCCCGTCAGGGACCGGCGACGCTGCGGTAGTAGTTTCGCCAGACCAGCCGGTGGATGGGGATCCATCGGGGGATCGAACGTAGCCCCGGGATGAATGGCACCAGTGCCAGGATGAGGGTGAGT
>Ga0209890_10000702_pt1 | contig 15552 bp, 10 predicted proteins | sample OrgsoiDNA2013049_FD_185799 | JGI IMG/M metagenome (GOLD analysis project Ga0209890, IMG submission 185799) | Permafrost soil microbial communities from the Arctic, to analyse light accelerated degradation of dissolved organic matter (DOM) -... | ecosystem: Environmental > Terrestrial > Soil >...
GGTCGCATTTCGTGCCCGGTCGGGCGAAGCGGGCGCGACGCGATCGTTAAGCGTGAACGTAGCCCGCTACGACCAGCAAGCGGTCCTGATGGCGAACATTGAAGAGGCTCGCTACCAGGTGCTGATGAGCGCGGACGGCAAGGAACTGGTGCAGGCACGCTACGCCGTTCGCAACAACCAGCGGAACTTCGTCAAGGTTACACTGCCCGCGGGCGCGACGGTGTGGAGCGTGTCGTTGGCGGGACGACCGGTGCGTCCCGGACAATCGCCCGACGGCAGTTTGCTCTTGCCGCTTGAGAAATCACGGGGAGGAGACGATGCGCCTGCGTTTGCCGTGGAGATTCTGTATCTCACCAAGGCGGCAGCGTGGAATGACAAAGGCCAGGAGAAAGTAACGCTCCCGGCGCTGGATCTTCCCATTTCCCGCACCGGCCTGCTGCTCTACTACCCGCCTCTGTTCAAGGTTTCGGCCGAGCCGGGTACTTTTCGCACGCAGGAGTACGTGAACCCAACCTCGGCGGTACTCGCACCCGTGAGCGCCGGGTTCGGCGGCAGCGTCGGAGGCCCAATCGGTTCTGCCGCGCCGGCGAGCCCCCAACAATTCGATCGACTAGAACAGTTTGCCCAGTTGCAGAGCATGGATGCGAAGGAGAAAAAGGACGCCACCCAGGCTCTCCTCGACACCTTCAAAGCGAAATCACTGGGCGGGAAGGTGACCGGCATTCTGCCAATCAATGTCTCCTTCCCTGCATTCGGACCGTCGATCTTTCTTGTTTCCGAACTCACCAGCGAGAACCAGTCTCCCGCTGCCGAATTCAACTTCCAGCGCGACAAAAAGGCAGGTGTGCGATGAAGAATATATTTGTGGTATTGCTGCTCTGTTGCGTGTGTGCTGCGCCTGTGCTCGCGGCGCAAGAAAAGTCCACGCTGCCCTTGCCCGATTCCGGCAATGTCACGCTGACCCTCGACGAATACAATAAGCTTGTAGAACTCGCGGCCAAGACGCCGAAGAAGCCCGATCTCGCGCCGCTTCCCTACTCGCTCAAGCATGCTGACGTGAAGCTGCGGATTGAGAACGACGGAGTACGCGGCACGGTGCAACTGGAGGGCGAAGTCTTCCGCAAGGGCGTCAGCAAAGTTCCGCTGACCACCGGAATGACCGTGCTCGACGCGCACCAGAATGGTAAGGGACTTCCCTTGCTCCAGGAGAACGGCACGCACATGGCTCTTCTGACCGGACCGGGCGAATTTTCTGTCGCGCTCGATACCGGCCTGCCGCTGCGAATCGAAGCCGGCCGCGCCTCGTTCAGCCTGCCCGCTCCGGCCGCGGGCAGCGTACAACTTGCAATGGTGATTCCTGGCGACCATACATTCGCCAACATCAACCCCGGCATCATTACCAGCCGCAAATCCGAAAACGGACACACCACGATCGAAGCGACGCTGGTTCCGGGACAACCCGCAACCATCTGGTGGGCCACGCGCGAAGCCGTGACTCCAACCGTGCCTCGAGAAGTGCGGTTCCTCTCCGATGCCAAGACGCTGATTTCCGTGAGCGAAGCGGAGATGCGAGTGGCCGTGCTCGCCGACATCACGGTCGTGCAGGGCGAGCCTTCACAATTCCAACTGGATTTGCCTGCGGGATACGAAGTGACCGGCGTGACCGGAGCGACCCTCGATCCCACAGAAACGAACTCCGGAGTTTTAACCCTCAAAGTGAACGCTCCCAACCGGCGTAGCCACCAGTTCCTGATCTCTATGGAAAGATCGATCAGCGGCGCAAAGGCCGACGCGCCATTCCTGAGTTTCAAGGGAGTTCAGCGCGAGACCGGCGAAGTGTTGATCGAGGGCGCTGGCACCATGGAACTCACGGCGACCGAAGGCGGCGGCCTCAAGCGTATGGACGTGAAAGAAGCGAATCCCTATCTGCGGTCGCTGGCGCATTTCCCGGCACAGGCGGCGTTCCGCTATCACAAGCAGACCAGCGAGACGCCCACGCTGGCGCTGCAATGGGTGCGCTTCCCCGACGGAAGCGTGATCGCCGCAGTTGCCGAGAGTGCAGTCGTCACCACCATGGTCACGTCGGAGGGCAAATCGCTCACCGAAGTAAAGCTGATTCTCAAAAACCAGGCGCAGCCGTTCCTGAAAGTCGTATTGCCCGCCGGCGTCAGCATTCTCTCCGCCGACGTGGGCGGCGAGCGCGTGAAGCCGGTACAAGGCCCCGATGGAAACCGCGTACCGCTTCTGCGGCCGGGGTTTCGCCCCACAGGTACGTACACAGTTTCGTTCGTGTTCATGCACCTGGGCGCGCCGTTCGCGAAAAAAGGCGGCGCCGAACTCACCCTTCCGAACATGGACATCCCCATCAACCTGTTGAGTTGGGAGATTTTCCTGCCGGAACAATACAAAGTGAAGGATTTCGGCGGCGACGTGATTGCGGCCAATCTCGTGCCGCCAGCTTTTCGTGCCGACACCGTTGCATACCAGTTCGAAGAGAACCGAGAGGCGGAACTCGCCAGCAACGTAAGTATGGGTGCTCTGCTTCCGGGACAGTTGGGTGGGATCGTCGCAGATCCGTCCGGCGCAGTCATCTCGAATGCGCGCGTAACGGTTACGCAATCAGGTACGGGCTTCTCAATGACAACGATGACGGATCAGCAAGGCCGCTGGGTTGTATCCAACCTCCTGACCGGGCCGATCAAAATCAAGGCTGAGTCGTCCGGTTTCAAGACGACCGTTCGGGATGCCGTTTACGATGCGAGCAGGCCTTCGACCTACAGCTTCGCCCTCGGCCTTGGAGCCGCAACAGAAACCGTGGAGGTGACCGCGGCTGCCCCTGCACTCAACGGACGCGATTATTCGGAACTGGAACAACTGAAGAAGAACGCGCCCCAGCAGAATACGGCTTCCGTCAATGTGATGAACTTGCAGCGTCGGGTAGCGGGTGTCTTGCCGGTGGCGATCGAAGTGCCGCGAGCCGGCACCTCATTCAGTTTCGTCCGCCCGCTGGTTCTCGACGAAGAAACGAAGGTGACTTTCAGCTATAAGAGCAGATGAGCTGCTTCTTAGCCCTGAGCGGCGCCCGCGAAAAGCCACTGGATGTACCGGTTTTTTGCCGATGGCATAGAATGTCTTTTCGCGGGTAGCCGCTTATGAGCAATGCTGGGGTATGGAAAACGTGGGAAGGCCGCACGGTCGATGGGAAATTTCCCCTTCGACGGTGGCTGGGTGGCTCCGAGCATAGCGCTGTTTTTCTCACCGAGAGACCCGGGCAGGCATCCGAGAAAGCCGCAATCAAACTGATCGCCGTTGACGCCACGGAGGCCGACCGTCAACTCTCACGCTGGCGCGCCGCGGCGCAGCTCTCTCATCCTCACCTGATGCGCGTCTTTGAATCTGGCCGTTGTAAGCTCGACAGCACTCCGCTTCTCTATCTCGTCATGGAGTATGCGGAAGAAGATCTATCGCAGATCCTTCCTCAGCGCCCGCTGGCGCCTGCCGAAGTGACGGACTTGCTGCCCCCGCTGCTGGACGCTCTCTCCTATCTGCACGGCAAGGGATTTGTACACGGTCGCATCCGGCCCTCGAATGTGCAGGCAACCGGCGATGAATTGAAGCTTTCCACGGATCAAGTTTCGCCGTTCGCAGAGTCGAGCCCGGCGCGCAGGCGGCGCGATGTCTACGACGCACCCGAGACCGCGGCCGGAATTATCTCGCCCGCGGGCGATGTGTGGTCCGTCGGCGTCACGCTGGTGGCGGCACTGACGCAGAATGTATCTTTTGAGGGAGATCCATCGCAAAGCGATCCCAATCTACCCGAAACCATTCCGCAACCGTTCCGCGGCATTGCGCGCGAGTGCCTGCATCTCGATCCCAAGAGGCGATGCTCTTTGGCGGAGATCCAGGCGCGACTGCAGCCGGCTGGGCGTTCGGTTCCGGCCGAAACGGCGGCGCCTCCGCGTCCCCGACAGCCCGTAAAACGCGGGCCCATCGTCGCAGCCTTGCTAGTGGCTGCGGTTGTGGTCGGATTGATCGTCTTCTTCTCTCGTTCGAAGAGCGTGACCGCGCCCGCTGCAGCCCCAACTGAGCAGGCTGCTGCGCCACAAACTGCAACGGCGCCCGCGCTGAAGTCCGCCGCCGCAGCTCCCCAACCGGCCGAGGCTCCGAAAAAGCCGGTTGCGTCGCACGGCGAAGTCGTCCACCAGGTTCTCCCCGAGGTTTCTCAGAGCGCGCGGAATACCATCACGGGCACCCTCAAAGTCACCGTCCGGGTCGAAGTGGATCCGTCGGGTAAGGTAACCTCGGCAAAATTCAAGTCCGCCGGTCCCAGTAAATATTTTGCCGCTTCGGCTCTGAAGACGGCGCAGCGCTGGGAATTCTCTCCACCCGAAGTTGACGGAAAGCCCACGGCCAGCGCGTGGCTCATCCAATTCCGTTTCAAACGAACGTCAATCCAGGCTTCGTCAGAACAAGTCACCCGCTAGCTTTTGGCCGGCAGCCGCAACTTCCAAACAATCTGCCTCACCATCCCGAGCAGCAGTTTTGCGTCGTAGGCTTCCAGGTTCAAGCGAAGAATCAGGCTGCGCGCTTTCTTTTCGAACAGGACGTCCGTCCCCGGCTTCACGTAGCCGCTGATCCGCAGTGCTTCGAGCAGAACCTCGGTAATTTGCTCGGATTCCCCCGCAGTCGCGAGAATGACGTCCTCTACCGCAGCTGGTATCGGCACGCTCCGCGCCAGTTCGTAAAGGCAGACGGCGACGGACTGCCCCAGGTTCATCGAGATGTTCTTTTCCTTCGTCGGGATATTCAGCAACCAGTGACAGTGGCTGAAGTCTTTGTTCGTCAGTCCGATTTTTTCAGAACCGAACAACAGCGCCACCCGCGCAGTCTGCAGTTGCTCACGAATCGTACTACCGGCCGGTTCGTCGAGCCGGCGCACTGGAAGCTGCAATGCACGATGTCGCACCGCCGTCGTCCCAACGACCAGGGCGCAATCGGCGACCGCCTCAGCGACGGTTTTGTATTCTTCCGCCTTCTCCAGCAAGTCAGAGGCGCCCACGGCGGAGCGAGCCTCGCGAAATCCATCCGCGAAGGGATTCACCAGACGCAGCCGGTGTGCACCGAAATTGCTCATGGCACGAGCCGCTGCGCCAATGTTCAGAGGATTGCGCGGGCGCACCAGCACCACCACGAGACCGTCTAAATCCGAGAGGGCAGGCAAGGGCTCAATTTTACGACAGATTGACTTGCGGGCAAGCTAAACGGTTGCAATCCGCCCGGCGGAAATCGTCCCCGAAAGGAAAATGCCCGAGAATTCTGCGGGCGTCTTATTTCTTGATTTTCTAGTCCGGCAGCCTTGGGTTTGGAAATGCTTCTGCATGCAAACACACTTCCGTAACCCCTTTTGACACCAGCGTGAAATTGTAAAAAGAATGTCAAAACAGCTGGCTTTCGGTCAGTTTTGCGTGAAAATCGTTGTAAGCTTCAAAGGTCGAGCCGATTCCGGCAGTTGCTCGTCGGACCGGAAGCTCCCCCGATTACAGGACGCTTTCTATTATGGGGAACCTTGCTACGCCGCTGAGTACCGCAAAATCACTGAACCCTTCGGGTACAACCAAGCCCGCCGGCCGCATCCTCGTGGTTGAGGACGACCCGGCGGTGCAGAAAGCCCTCCGCCGGTTGTTCGAGACCGAGGGCTATGCCGTGGAAACGCAGTCGGATGGCAGGTCGGCGCTCGACAGCTTCCAGTCTTGCCCGCCTGCGGCTATCGTGCTGGACCTTCGCCTTCCCAAAGTAACCGGTCGGGATGTGTGCAAAGAGATCAAGGCAATGTCTCCGACGTTACCGATCATTGTGCTCAGCGCTGCCAGCGACGTTTCCGACAAAGTCTTGCTGCTCGAGTTAGGCGCGGACGACTACGTCACCAAGCCCTTCAGTCCCCGGGAACTGCTGGCGCGCGTCCGAGCTGCTCTGCGCCATACCGCACGCACTCCCGACGTGCAGGTTGTCAGCTTCGACGACATCTCCGTCGATTTCAAGAAGATGGAAGTCAAGCGAGAGGACAAGGTCGTTGTCTTGACCGCCCAGGAATTCAAGACATTCCAGTTTTTGGTGCAGAATGCCGACCGGGTCATCAGCCGCGACGAACTGCTGAACGAAGTCTGGGGCTACCAGAACTATCCTTCCACGCGCACTGTCGACAATCACATCCTCAAACTCCGCCAGAAACTGGAGAAAGACCCGTCGAGCCCGGTACATTTCCGTACGGTACACGGCATGGGATACAAATTCGTTCGCTGATTCCCGTGACCTTGCCTCCTAAGTCCGCGCCGCGTTCTTCTCAGATCAAGTCTGCGGGTGCGCTTGTACCCCGCTTGCGCCTGCGAACGCGGTTCCTGCTCTCAATGCTGCTGATCACGACGTGCCTCACCACCACGAGTCTGCTTCTCGTGCAGCGCAGCATTCGCAGCAATGTTCGGCAGAGTATTGCAGTCAATTTGAAGAACTCCGTCGCCGCTTTCCAGGACTTTCGTCACGAACGCGAAACCATGTTGACCAGCGACGTGGCCTTGCTCGCGGATCTTCCCATCACGCGCGCCATCATGACCAGTCCCGATCCCGTCACCATCCAGGACGCGTCGCAAAATATTTCGCAGATCGCGGCCAGCGATCTTTTCGTGCTGGTCGATCGCGGCGGTCAGGTGGTCGCGCTGCATACGAAGACTCCTGGATTTACCAAAGAGGCGGCCGAAAAATATTTCCAGCAGTCCCTCGATGAGGATCGCGGCGAAACCAGCCACTGGTGGCTGGGAGAGCATCACCTCTACCAGACTTTTATCGAGCCTATCTATCGCGGATCGAGGACCGACGGAACTCTGCTCGGCTTCCTCGTGATCGGGTACGAGATTAACGACCGCCTTGCAGCGGAAGTCAGCAAAGTGGCCGGCAGCCAGGTGGCTTTTTCCTGCGGAAACGAAATCGTAGGTACGACACTGATGCCGGCGCAGACCGAAGGCGGGAGCATTCAGGATCTGATCGCGGGCTCGGTCCATGACGAGCCAAAAGATGTTGAGATCGGCAGCGAACGCTTCCTGGCCACTTCCCTTGTCCTGTCTGGTTCGCGGCCCACCCCAGTTCGCTTGAGTGTGTTGGGGTCGTACGACCAGGCGACAAAGTTTGTCGATCAGCTGAATCGTTATCTTGTTCTGCTCGGCCTGGCCGCAATTCTGGTAGGCAGCGGATTGGTATTCTTCATTTCGCACACTTTCACGCGGCCGCTCGGCAGTCTCGTTGCCGGTGTGCGCGCCCTGGAGGGCGGAGACTTCCATCATCCGCTCGATCCCCGCGGCGGCGACGAAGTAGCCGAGTTGACGCGCGCCTTCGACCGCATGCGCACCAGCCTTCTCAAAAGCCAGCGTGACCTGCTGGAGTCCGAACAACTGGCCACCATCGGACGCATGGCCAGTTCGATCTCGCACGATCTGCGTCATTCCCTGGCCGCCATCGTCGCCAACTCTGAATTTCTTTGCGACAGCCACCTCACGCCTGTGCAGCGCGAAGAGTTGTATCAGGAAGTTCGCACCGGCGTGAACCTGATGACCGACCTCATCGACTCCCTGCTCGAATTCGCGCGCACGCGCGAATCGTTGAACCCCGCCTTCGCCAGCGTCGCGGAAACGATCCAGCGCTCGGTTCTGGCCGTCCGTTTGCATCCCCGGCATCACAATCGCGCAATCGATGTGCTGTGCAGCGTTCAGGTTTCGGGCTGGTTTGACCAGCGCAAGCTGGAGCGTGCTCTGTACAACCTGCTGCTAAACGCCTGTGAGGCCGCTCCCCCGCTCGGCGGCAAAGTGGACGTCACCGCGGCCGAAGTCGCCGGCTCCATTACAATTTCGGTCGCCGATAACGGTCCCGGCATCGCCGAGTCTATCCGGGAGCGGCTGTTTCATCCCTTCGTCAGCTTCGGCAAAGAGAATGGCACTGGATTGGGACTGGCGGTCGTGCACAAAATCGTTCAAGATCACGGCGGCGAGATTGTGGTGGAACGTACGGCTCAAGGCAAGACAGTCTTCAGAATTGTGTTACCGCAACGTGCACAGGATACCCCCCGCGGCGCCAGCGAGCCTGACGCGGACATGTCGTCACTTGTGCCCGCACAGCGGGAGGAAACCAGACAGAATTCGATTTCGCATCCGGGTCCGTAGGCACGTCCCTCTCTTCACCAAGTGCCTGATCCTGGATGGTGTAGGAGGACGGTGTGAAGAGCCTTAGGATTTCTGCGGGTCGCGGAGCCGCATTGGCGGTTGCCGCTTTCGTCTTATGTAGTGCACTGAGCCGGGCGCAGGCGCCCGCGACGGCTGCCTCACCAGGTGCCAGCGAACCCGCAAGCGCGGTTCGTGACCTACAGGATCAGGTTCGTCAGCTTCGAAGTCTGATGGAAGAGATGCGCGCCGAAAACGTCCAATCCCGCGCCGAGATGCACCAGTTGCGCCAGGATCTGCAGGCCACGCGCGCGCTACTGGAGCGGCCTGCAACCGCCACCGGCGCAGACTCCGAGACAGTCGCAGCCAAAGCGTCAACGGAGGAATCGAGTGCCGCATCCGGCTCAACGGTCCAAGCATCGCTCCCCCTCGAGGAGCGCGTTCAAAAGCTGGAAGAATCCGCTTCGCTGATCGGCTCGAAGATCGATGAACAATACCAGACGAAAGTCGAGACCGCTTCCAAATATCGCGCTCGCCTTCACGGCATCGTCCTGATGAACGCCTTCCGCAATCTCGGCGGCTCCGATAACCTGGATTTCCCCAGTTATTCCCAGGCCGTCCCGGTGGGCTCGCCCCGAGCTACTCTCGGCGCTACGCTGCGGCAGTCTGAAATCGGATTTGAAATCTTCGGCCCAAACCTTGCGGGGGCGAAGACGTCGGCCGACGTGCAGCTCGATTTCGCGGGAGGGTTTCCCGGAACCGGCAACGGCGTGAACTTCGGAATCGTCCGCCTGCAGACCGCCAACCTGCGATTTGATTGGGGAAATACTTCGGTCGTAGCAGGTCAGGATTCCCTGTTCATCTCGCCGCTGTCTCCTACGTCGTTCGCATCGCTGGCCACACCAGCGTTCGCCTTCGCCGGGAACCTTTGGGGTTGGACGCCGCAAGTGCGAGTCGAGCACCGCTTCCTGCTTTCCGACCAGCAAACCGTAACCGTGCAGGCGGGAATCCTCGATAACCTCGATTGGGAGTATCCCAACAATCCGTTCTACCGGTCGGCGCAGGCCGGAGAACTGTCCGGGCAACCCGCCTATGCAGTCCGTACGGCGTGGTCGCGTCCCGTGCGCGAACATCCTCTCAGTTTCGGTATCGCCGGCTACTATGGCCGACAAAACTGGACGTGGGGCCGTTACATCGACGCCTGGGCGGGGATGGCAGATTGGCAGATTCCCATTGTGCCGCGCCTGGCTCTCTCGGGTGAGTTTTATCGCGGCCGTGGAATTGGTGGCCTGGGCGCCGCGATCGGCCAGACCATCGTGTACGGCGGCGATCCAACTGCGCCCTTCACCCCGATCCGCGGCCTCAACACAGCGGGCGGATGGACCCAACTCAAGTTCCAGTTGACTCCGAAGCTGGAGTTGAACGGCGTAATCTCCGAAGACGATGCATTTACGGGCGACATACGCGGTTTCGCCATCGATGCGAACAACTTTGGCGAAATTCTGGGACGGAATCGCGGCGCTCTGGGCAATGTTGTCTTTCGTCCTCGCTCCGATCTCGTGCTCTCCGCGGAGTTCCGGCGATTGCACACCTTCCCGGTTTACAGCAGCAGCACCACCACGAATCAGGTCAATCTATCTGTGGGGATCTTGTTTTGAAAACTCGCTCGATCCATCGCGGATGGTTGCTCTTCGTCGTGCTCGCGACAGCAGCGTACACACCGGCACAGCAAACCTTGAAGGGCCACGTGCAATTGACCAGGAACGGTCATCCCTTGTCGAACGCTTCGAGCGCGGTCGTCTGGCTCACTCCGGTCGGCGCCGCCGTTGAAACACCCAGGCAAAAGCCCTCCGAGATTCCGCAACTGGTGCAGAAGAACAAGAGCTTTCAGCCTTCGCTTCTCGTGATCCCGGTGGGCGGCAAGGTGGAGTTTCCCAACCACGATCCGTTCTTCCACAATGTGTTTTCGTTGTTCGAGGGCAAGCGCTTCGATCTGGGGCTCTACGAAAGCGGAAGCACGCGCTTCGTCCAATTCGACAAACCCGGCGTCTCGTTCATCTTCTGCAACATTCATGAGCAGATGAGCGCCGTGGTCGTTGCCGTGGCGACACCGTACTATGCCGTTTCCGATGCGCGCGGGGACGTCACGATTCCCAACGTTCCGCCCGGCCGATACAACGTGCAGGTCTTCCATTCCGCCGTTGCGCCCGACACTCTTCGCACCCTGAACCGCGAGATTACGGTTGCTTCCGGCGACACCGCACTCGGAACCTTCACCTTGACAGAGACGAACGTCTCTCTCGCCCACAAAAATAAATATGGACGCGACTACGACCGTCCCGATCCAGACAGTCCCGCGTACGCCAGACCGTAAAGGCAAAGTTTCAAGGTTTCGGGGAATTGGGTTGAGGGTTCAGATCCGAACAGGTGTTGAAACTTTGAAGCTATGAAACTTTGAAACTTCTCTGGAATGAAAAAGGGCGTGCCGTTTAGCACGCCCCTTCCCGCCTCTGTCTTCACTTCGTTTACGGCAACTCGTTGCTGAGACGTTGCTTGCAACGTCTCCCGCTTCTAGCGATGACCGCCGCTGGAGTGGCCACCGCCGCCGCTCGAAGCGTGTCCGCCTCCACCCCCGGAAGAGTGGCCGCCGCTCGGAGCGCTGGAATGACCACCACCACTCGGGGCGCTCGAATGACCGCCACCACCATAGCTCGGAGCTCCGCGCGAGCCACCGTAGCTGGGAGGTGCTCCGCGCGATCCGCCGTAGCTCGGAGCGCCGCGATAGCCACCACGCGGATATCCGCCGTACGAAGGGGACCGCACGATCGGCTGCCGCATATCCAACTGCGGACGGGACGATGATCCGCGGCCGTAGCTGCCCGAGGGCGAACTGTTGCCGCGCGATTCCATCGAACTCGGCGCAGTCCGGTTCCAGTAGCCGCCGCTGCTGCCGCGCGCTGCCGGCGCGCTCGATGGGCCTCGCGACGCTTCGTTGCCCGAAGGCGGCGTGAACGGACGGAATCCTTCACGGTTGCCCGCAGGAGCAGATTGCGTGCCGCCGCGCTGCGGTTCCATGTTGCTGGAAGAGCCCATGTTTGTCCGTTCCGAACTCGCAGGACTCGATGGACGAGTACTGCTGCTCGGCGGAGTGAATGGACGGAGTCCGCCATGGTTTCCATTCTGTATGGCGGACGGCTGATTCCCGGCGCTCCGGTTCGCGGAGTTATTCATCTCCCGGTTCGACAGGGTGCCGGCGCTCGGCCGCTGCAAATTACTGTTCGCCGTCGCGCCACGGAACCCGGCAGATTCACCGGCGCTCACGCGGCCACCCGCGGGAACCGCGCCGACGTGACTCTGTTGCATCGTCTGCCGCAGACTTGCGGTCTGCTGTTGGAACGAAACCGGACGCGCCACGTTGTTATGTGCCGTTCCGAAGAACTTCTCCGATCCACCGTTGCGCACCGTGGACGGCGCTGCCGCTCGTCCGCTTGCCGACAAACTCGCGCGTGAAGGAACCACGGGCAGATTGCCCGCCATCATGCGCGCGCCGTTGAGCTGTTCCCGGCTCGCTGCCATGGCAGTGACGCGGCCTGTGCCAAAGTGCCCCGCATTCACCGTCGACAGAGCGCGGCCAATGTGGTTGTCATGAATATTCGCAATGTTTGAGAAGCGTGTTCCGCCATGCAGGGGGGCAAACCCACCGAAGCGGTTAAACCCGCCACGGAAGCCGACTACGCCGAAGCGGCCGCGGTACCCACCCCACCACGGATGGAAATAGTCGCAAGGCCCGATCGGAAGCCAGCCGAAGCCGCCCCAACCGCCGTACCCGAAACCAAAACCGAAGCCGCCGCCCCAGCCGAAGAACGATACATAGGCAGGCGACCAGAACGGGCGGTAGAATCCGCCGCCATAGATGGGACCAGGCCACCACGCCCACGCGCCGCCGTAGGGGAACCAGCGACCATAATGATAGGGCGCCCAGCCCCAAGGCTCGGAGCCAACCCAAGTCCAGCCGTAGGAGGGCTCATAGGTCCAGTTGCCGTTGCGATACGGAGCCCAGCCCTCGGGCTCGTTGGGAACCCACACATCGCCGTAGTCCGGGACGTTCTGCCAACGGCCGTTGGCGTCCAAATCCTGCGACCCGGTGTAGTAGTGATTCGTGTGATGCCAGGAGCTGGCGTTGCGGATCATGTGATCGCGGTCGCTGTTCCATTGATCCCAAGCGTCGCGATCGGGAGCCGAAGAGATCTTGTACTGCGCGGAATCGGCGTTGCCCCGCACGGTCGCCATGTCTCCAGCACGGAGCTCGGTGCTGCCCTGCGGAGTGGCGATCTGCGCTTCGCCCTGGCGAACGATCACGATGGTGTCGCCATCCGGCCGCACTTCGATGCGGAAAACGCCATCATGATGCGCGGGATGGACCGATACGTTGGGGGTATCGATCTCGGGCTCAGCTTCGCTGTCTTTCGAGACCGTGAAGTTCGCGATGCCCTGGCTCAACTGAATCTGAATGTCTTTCTTCGTAAGGTTCTCGATGTTGGCCTTGGAGTTCGGTCCCAGGCGAAGTATGTTGGCGAAGTCGAGCTGTAACTCGGTACGCGCGTTGTCGCCGGTCGAAACTTTGTCGCCGGTCATCACCGGCTGATTCAACGTGGCTGCAGACCAGTCTCCCGAATCACCGCGCTGTGTGGAAACATCTCCGTGCATCAGGCTGACTCGCGCCACGCCTTGATCGGTCTCCGCCGGAGCTTCGCCGGATGGTCCACCTGGCTGAGCCTCTGTGGGCTGGGCATCGGAGGCCTGCGCGTCCATCGGCTGTCCGTTCGTTGGGCCAGTCTGTCCCATTTCCATTGGCGCGCTGGGCTGATCGGAGGGCGCTGGGCCCTCATCGGTCGTTTGCGCCAGAGCGCTGATCGAGAATGCGCCCGAAAGCGCCAAAGTTAAGACTGCAAAGCTTGCTAAGAATCTGCTTTTCATAACCCACCTCTCCGAACCAGCCCTGACTGCATAAACCCGCATATTGAGGAATCTCTCTGCCAGAAGGAGAAGCAAGTGCCGTGCCAAAGAGGCACCAGGGGAAATGGTGCAACTCGTTTGTTTTCAGCGACAAATCGGATAATTCAACAGACGAAAACGGTGACTTCGCTGAAGTTGGCCGACCTCGGCCAAAGGTGGTGGTTTTCGGCCACTCGCCAGAGCGAGAAGTCCCGCAAACCAGCGTGAATATGGGACTCAAGAACCCTTCGAAGCGCACCTCCCGCCTCGTCCCGATCGCTGTTGCAAAGCCTCGACCTCGGAAATTCCGGAAAAATATTCAGAAAGTGCTTGCATTTTGTCCATGTGATATAGTTAACTATATCACCATATGTACAAGCGGAATGGAACGCCTCTGTTGGAAAACGGAAGGCTAGACCAAAGAATTTCCGCTCTACATCGACAAAAGGAGAACACCGAAAATGAAATCACGAATCGCACTCGCAGTTCTATTCGTTCTGATGGCCGCCGCCGCTTTTGCCCAGTCCGACGCGCAAAAATCCTCCGTGGCGCCTGCGCCATCCGAGGCGCAGAAATCCTTCGCCACCATGAAAAGCATGGCGGGAGAGTGGGAAGGTCCCGTCACCGTCCCAGAGATGCCAGAGATGTCAGGCGGCAAGCCGATGCACGCCTCGTTGCGCGTGACCTCGCGGGGAAACGCCCTGGTGCACGAGTTCCAGGAGGCCGGAACGCCGTTGGATGCGACTAAGTACGACCATCCGATCACGATGCTTTACGTGGACGGAGACCAACTCACGCTGGTTCACTATTGCGACGCAGGGAACCGGCCGCGCATGACCGGCAAGATGTCGCCCGACGGCAAGACGGTCGACTTCGAGTTGAAGGACATCAGCGGGAGCACTGAGATGCACATGCACCATGGGGTGTTCACCATCATCGACGCCAACCATCACACCGAGGATTGGACGTTCATGATGAACGACAAGCCGATCCACGCGCACTTCGACCTGCGCCGGACGAACTAACGGAAAACTCTAACGAAGCTTCAAGGAGGATGGAACGTGAAATCCCATCGACTTGCAGCGCTCAAAGTGACGCAGTCTGTCGGGTCATGTATCGTGAGGAATCCGAGGAGGTGCAGCGGTCGATTCGAAGCGATCCCTCGCACCTCCCTCGGCACAGCTATCCGGAACCCATAATGGATCATGAGTGGAACGACAATCAGCCGATTTACCGCCAGCTGCGCGATCGCGTGGTCGCCATGATTCTCGACGGCGTGCTCAAAGAAGGCGATCCGCTGCCGTCGGTGCGTAATGTCGCGGCCGAATATCGGGTGAATCACCTCACGGTTCTGAAGGGCTACCAACAACTGGTGGACGAGCAACTGGTCGAAAGTAAGCGAGGTCGCGGCATGTTCATTAATGCAGGCGCGCGCAATCTGCTGCTGCGGGGCGAACGCCAAAAATTTCTTGCGGAAGAATGGCCCAGGGTCTACGCCACCATTCAGCGGCTCGGACTGAAGGCGGAAGAACTTCTGGATGTGGCTCCAACCCGCCGACCTCCGCAAGAGGAGGCACCATCGAAAACCGAAGAAGAAGGGGAGCGCTGAAGCCATGGCATGCATCGAAGCACGCGGTCTCCGCAAGGCCTTCGGCAAAACCATCGCCCTGGATGGCCTCGATCTTCGCGTCGAAGAGGGCCGCATCCTCGGACTCATCGGTCCCAACGGCGCGGGCAAGACCACGGCGCTCAACGCGATTCTGGGCCTCACGCCGTATCAGGGAGAACTGAGAGTGCTCGGACGCGATCCCTGGACCGAGCGCGATCAGCTCATGCGCGATGCCTGCTTCATTTCCGATGTCGCCGTGCTACCACGGTGGATCAAAGTTTCGCAGGCGCTCGACTATGTCGTCGGCGTGCATCCGCGATTTGAGCGCGCGAAGGCAGAGAGTTTTCTGGCGAAGACGAACATTCGGCTTGCCAGCAAAGTCAGGGAATTGTCGAAGGGCATGGTAGTCCAGCTGCACCTTGCGTTGGTCATGGCCATTGACGCCAGACTGCTGGTGCTCGACGAGCCCACGCTGGGTCTCGACATCCTGTATCGCAAGCAGTTCTACGATTCCCTGCTGAACGACTACTACGACCGCAGCCGGACCATCATCGTGGCGACCCATCAGGTGGACGAAATCCAGAACGTCCTGACGGATGTGATGTTCATCAACCGTGGTCGAATCGTATTCAATTGCAGCATGGAAGACTTCGAGTCGCGTTATCTGGAACTGATGGTGAATCCGGAGCAGGTCGCAGCCGCACGGGCGCTCAGGCCGATGCATGAGCGCCAGGCGCTTGGCCGCAG
>Ga0209890_10000703_pt1 | contig 15540 bp, 9 predicted proteins | sample OrgsoiDNA2013049_FD_185799 | JGI IMG/M metagenome (GOLD analysis project Ga0209890, IMG submission 185799) | Permafrost soil microbial communities from the Arctic, to analyse light accelerated degradation of dissolved organic matter (DOM) -... | ecosystem: Environmental > Terrestrial > Soil >...
GCGGCAACGTCCTCTGTACGAGCAGTTGAATTAGCCGTCAGCTCCCAGCTTTCAGTAACAGCCCCACTTGCGTCTGGCTACTGACTTCTCGCGCGGGCAAAGGACTTGCCTCTTGATGCTTGCGTTTGCAGTTCTCGGAACTTTCTTCGAGGATCAAGAACTGATAGCTGATAGCTAGTTCGCTTTGAAGTTGATCGTGATCTGCGTCTGGATTTCGACTGGAGTGCCATCGAGATAGTACGGCTTGTATCTCCACTGGCGGACAGCGTCCACCGCGGCGCGCGCCAGGGCGGGGTTTCCACTCAGCACTTTGGGATTGATGACGCTGCCTTCTTTGTTGATGGTGGCTTCGATCTGGACGGCGCCCTCGGTATGAACCGCGAGCGCAGATGGCGGATACTTTGGCTGCACTCGTTTGATCAGAAGTCCCTGGGACACACCCTGGGAAACTCTCACGGTTGCCAGCGAAGGTCTGGGAAGATTTGACGATGCCGAAGACATCAAGCCACTCAAGTTGCTATCGTTTGCGGATGCCGCAGCGAGCGTGCTGGGAAGCGGAGGCGCGGACTCCTCGGCTAGAGTCTGCGTTCTGGCACCCGCCGCGTTTGACTTCACGAGTATCGGGGCAGAGCCGGGTTTCTTTGCTTCCAGCTCAGGGTTGATTGCGATCCGAATCACCGGAGAATTGCCCGCGCCCGCCGAGGGCTTGTCGGGCGATGCCGCGGTAGTTGTTTTGGGAGCTAGGGTTGGGGGTGCGGAACTTGCCCGGTTGGGCGTGTTCGTCGAAGGTGCCCCCACCGGGGAAGACATGGGCGCCAGAGCAGGAGCGGGCTGCCCCGAGTCCTGGGGCGCGCTTACGGGCTGCGGAGTTGGGTTTGCGCCGGCTTTGCCCGCCTTCCCATAACCAAAGTAGCCGATCGCGGCCAGAGCCAGAACAACCACCGCTGCGATCAGGATTTTCTTGTTGCCACCAGATCCGCTGGAATCTTCTCCGCTTAGCGACGCAAACGACGGGGCATCGGTAGCGCTTACTGAACTTAGCGTCGAAATTGGAGCGGCGTCGTGCGACAGATTGGCGTGCAAAGGAGCGACAGGCTCCGCTTCAACCGTCGTATTCTCGTGCGCTGGCGGAGCCTTTAATTCTTTCGCCGGAGCTGGTGCTGCGGCTGATCCTGGGGCGGACGTTAAAACAGCGCTGGTACTTTGGGCTGGCACGGATGTGGCGGAGATGTTTGCTGCTTCGCTTCGTACGTCGCTCTTGACTAAGTCGCGCTTAATTACATCGAGGGAAGCGGGCTGCCGTGCTTCCACGGCTGGTTCTGCCGCGATCGCAATCTTCGTTTGTGCCACCGGCACGGGAACAATCGCCGGTTTGTCCTCAACCTTTGCCGATGCGGCCATTGCGGGAAGCGCAGCCGAAATCGGCGCCGGCAACGGAGCTTCGAATTCAGGAAGTTCGGGGCGGATTGGCGGTGGAGGCATCGCTGTCGCGCCGCGACTCGCCGGCTGGGGTGAATTGCCGGCGGAAGCAGGAGCTGTTTTTGCGGGCATCGCGGGAACGGCAGCGCTAACGGGGTTGGCGCCGGCATCGGAGCTTTTGCGCAGCAGTCCGCGCGCGACCCGGAGCGTTCCTTTTGCCTGCTCGACATTGATCGGCTTGGTGAGCACCAGATTGGCGCCGATGCGGTAGGCCTTAGCCACGCCGGCTTGTCCTTCGACTACAGCGATGGCCAGTGAGCTCTGATTGGAGCTGGAATTTCTCGCGCTCTTGAAGAGCAGGGAAGCGTTCTGCTCGTTCTCGCAGTCCACGGCGATGGCGTCATAGCGCTGCGACATCAATTTTTTGACCGCAGCAAACGGTTCATGAACCGGATCTATGGTGAAGTCCAGCTCGCTGAACACTTGACTCACGACGCGAGCCAGTTTTTCATCAGGACAGAAAAGTAAAGCTTGGTAACCCATGATGAGGTTATCCTAGGTACGCTGTCGGTAACCAGCAAGTTACGGGAGTAATTAAGCTACTGTCGATTTGCCGGTGGATTTTAAGTTCCACGCTAGTTGTGAATGGCGGTTGCGAGCGCAGTTGCCGTCTGCGGTCAAGGCCGCTGAAAGTCAATGATCACGACGGTCTGGAAAGGCTGAGCCTTCCCGTCGCGGACGTAAGGCCGATAACGCCACTGCTTCACCGCATTGATGGCGGCGGTTGCCAGCGCAGCGTTTCCCTCCACCAGTCGCACGCTCTCGACCTTGCCGTTCTCATCCACCACTTCCTTGAGGACGACCGTTCCTTGGGCATCTCCCGAATTTTCTTCGACAGGATACTTCGGCGCGACGCTATGCGCGAGCCGGTTCTCTGCACCCTTGGAAGAGAGAATGATAACGCTCTTTTCCCGGGGCAACGGGGCGTCGGACGAAGTCGCGGTGGCGGCGTCCTTCTTGCTGTCGCTGGGCTTGCTGGCCTCAGGCTTGCTCACAACCGGTGCCGCCGGCATAGTAGTCGCCGAAGGTAGCGGCGCAACTGCCGTGCCTGGAGTCGCCGCCGGCGGGACAGAAGCAGTCGCGGCGGCGGACGGTGTGGGTGAACCTGTTGCGGAATCTGGGAGCGTTGGCTGGGTCTTGTTCAGATCGGTTGGTACTTGCAGCGCAGTCGCCGAGGTTGTGGCTGGAAGCGACGGAGCCGGAGACTTCGCGGAAATTGGCGCCGGAGCCGGGGTTTGCGGTTGGTGCGCTATTCCAGCCAGGTCCAGCACACGGTCAATCTGCGGTTGGGCGATTTCTCGGAATTCGGGCTGGTACATCCACGCGGCATAGAAACCGCTGCCGGCGAGCCCGAGCATCAGCACGGCGACCAGCGGACCCCGTCTTTTGTGCTGGCTTTGCTGGTAGGACGAAAAGACCGGGGCGCCAGTGTCGGCTGCCGGTTTGTCCGGCGCTGCTTTGTCCAGCCCCGCGCTCTTCAGTTCCGATTCTTCCAGTTCCGTTCTCTCCAATTCCGCAAGCACCGGATCGTCGGAAGGCTTTTCCGGGAGCGCAGGTTCAGAACTTGCCGAAAGAGCTCGATCCGAAGATGATTCTGACGCCGAGGGGGATTCCGACAAAGACGATGTCGAAAGAGATGCGGACTGCGGATTCAACCCCGCGATAACTGGTGCGGCATCGATTTCGTCCACTACGGAATGCATCTTCGTGGTGAGGGCTGGTGCGGAGAGCGTCGCGCTTGAAGCGGAGGCTGCAACGAAGCTTGGAGCAGGCTCCGCAAAGCTTGTAAGTTGCGAAGAAACGCCCGCGGCTGCTGCCTGCGCGCGTTCTTCAGTCGCGTCCGTGCCCGACGATTGCGCCGGAACACTGTCGTTCGTCTGGGCGTCTTTTCGCAAACGGCTGACTGCGGTGCGGATCGTACTCCGGGCCTGGTCTTTCGCGACCGGCTTGGTCAGAATCAGTTCCGCGCCCAAGCGAAAAGCAGTGGGCAGGCCGGCGCGGCCATCGACGATGGCGATGGGGACAGGGTTGTTGCCATTTTTTCCGCGACGGCATACGTCAAAGATCAGCTTAGCGGCGGGCAGATTTTCGCAATCGACCAAAACCAGGTCGAAGCTTTGCGAATTGAGTTTTTGAGCAGCGGAGACTCCGTCCAGGGGGCGCTCGCAAATTACTGACATTTCTTCTAACACGCCAGTAATTGCGCTGACAGCCTGGTCATCCGGTGACAACAGCAGAGCATGAGGCATAGCTATCTCATGCTAGGAACTGCGGGCAAAAGCCGCAAGTTACGGGGGTAAGCGGGGTCGCTCCCTATAGTTTCATGGCAGCTTCTGGCTTTTTCCGATTGCTGACTCTGGCTGCGGGTAGACAATCGAACCCCGAAAGGCGGCCTTGTCGGCAGGTGCAAAATCGGGGAAGGGCAGCTTATTTTGGTCGCGCCATTGCTGAACCTGCTGCTCGGCGGCCTGGGTTTTCTCCTGGTGCAGGCCGGAATCGCGCGAGATGTAGACGGTTTGCGAAGGAGCAGCGAAACCGCAGCCCGATCTCTGAACGATATCCATGATCCGCAGCAGGACATCTTCGCGGATGGCCGTAAACTCCGCCATATCGCGGGTGAGGATGTAGCTGAAAATCTCGAGGCTCAGGGCGCTGTTGTCGAAACTGGCGAAGCGGATGCGTGCGGAATCGCTTTCCACCTTTGGGTGCTCATACAACATGCGGCGGACTTCCGCCAGCAGATAGCGCAGTTGATCCGCCGAGGTCTCGGATCTCATCACCAGCGTAGGATTAAACAAAAATTTGTCGCGACGGGTGAAGTTCTCGATGTTCATGGTGGCGAGAGCGCCGTTGGGGATGGAGAGCTCGGTGCGTTCCAGGGTGCGAATGCGGGTAGAGCGCAGGCTGATGTCTTCCACGTTTCCGACGCGGTCGCCGAAGCGGCAGAAGTCGCCTACGCTAATGACTTCGTCGGCCAGAACGGAGATTCCGCCGAAAAGATTCTCCAGCGTCTTCTGGGCGGCGAAGGCGATGGCGATGCCGCCGATGCCGAGGCCGGCCAGCACTGTGGTCAGATTGAAGCCCACGATGCCGAGCGTCGCCAGGACGGCGACGATCACCACCAGCGCCGCCAGCAGCCGCTCGCCGAGCACCATCAGGGTTCCGGTGCCAATGCGGCCCGCGCTGATAGCGTGGACGCGCAGGCGCTGCATCGTGAGGCTGCTGGCACGGAGCAAGAACCAGAAGAAGCCGATGCTGATGAGAACCCAGATGGTCCGGGCGTAATAAAGACGTGGCAGCAACGGCAGGCCGACGTAAGCGCCAATCACGCGGTGAGCCACTGCGCTGAATGTGACCAGCAGCGGCGTGGACATGCGGCTGTAGGAATGCAGGTTGGGGCGATTTCCGATCTTGAGCCAAAGGCGGCGGGGAATCGCCAGCAGCAGAACCACCGCCCAACCAATCGCGAGCGCCAGTGGAATCGCGGCAAGAAGCGCCAGCCATTGCCAGAGCGGCATCCCGAGAAACACGTTTCGCACGAGGCTTTGCGGAAGTTTGTTTTCGACCTGGTGAGCATCGAGGTTGTCAGACAGCTCAGGGACTTTGCTGAGCGTCTCGGAAGCGAAGAGCCAGATTTTTCCGGAATTCGGATCCCCGACCCGAACGAGGACAACAGGAACATCCGGGTCGCCAGTGGAAAAAATTCCGATGGTTTGCTGATCGGTGGTACCGAACTCCAGACTGCCTTCGGAATTCGTGCTGAGCCGCCGCAGGCTGCCCACGAAGGTGCGGTCCATAAGCACCTTCAGCTTCTCAGCCAAGTCCGCGCCCTGCGACTGGCGGCGCACGGCGCTCATTTGCAGGTAATCGGCGGCAGTCTTGTAATTTCCGGCTTGTGCGGCTTGCAGGAATCCAAGCACAGTCCCCGAAGGCGTGTCACGTCCCAGCGGATCGGCGGATGCCGGAGCCGGTTCCTGAGCCTGTGTCCCACCCTTCAGCAGGCTGGTCACCGACTGTGCCATCAGCCCATGGAGAGAAATGGAAACGACAAGAACCAACAGCGCCAATTTTTTCATCAAGATTCCAGTAAGTGGAGCGACCGGCGTCTCCGCCCGGCTGGACCCTTCGGCTTCGCTCAGGGCAGGCTCGCGAGATGCCCGTCCCTCCACCAAAAAAACCGCTCACTACTTCTTGGGACGATAGATGTCGGTGGCTTGTCCGTAAAAGACTTCCGCCGACTCCATCATCGTCTCCGACAGCGTTGGGTGCGGATGGATCGTCATACCAACATCGGCCGCCAGGGCGCACATTTCGATGGCCAGGACGCCTTCGGCGATCAGTTCACCCGCGCCCGCGCCCACGATGCCGACACCGAGCACGCGTTCCGTCTTCGGATCGATGAGCAGCTTGGTGAGACCTTCGGGCCGGTCGAGCGTGATGGCGCGCCCCGAAGCGGCCCACGGAAATTTGGCAATGGTGATCTCGCGTCCTTGTTCTTTGGCTTGCGTTTCGGTCAGTCCGGCCCAGGCGATTTCGGGATCGGTGAAGACGACTGCGGGAATCGCGTTCGGTTCGAAAGCGACCTTGTGGCCGGCAATGGCTTCAACGGCGGTGCGGCCCTCGTGCATTGCCTTGTGGGCCAGCATCGGTTCGCCGGCGACGTCGCCAATCGCATAGATCGTGGGATCGGCGGTGTGGCGCTGCTCGTTGATTTCTATGAATCCCTTATGGTTGACTTTGACTTTCGTCTGGTCGAGGCCGGGGATCTCGGAATTTGGGCGGCGGCCTACTGACATCAGCACGCGGTCAAACACCTGCTCTTTTTCTTTTACGTTTGGACCTTCGAGCGTCACGCGAATGCCGGTCTTCTCGTCTTTGAGCGACTTGACCGTGGTGTTCAGCAGGATCGCAGCGAAAAGCTTTTCCAGGCGCTTGTGCAGAGGCAGCACCAGGTCGCGGTCGGCGCCGGGCAGCAAGCCGGGCATCATTTCGACGCAGGTCACCTTGCTGCCGAGCGTGGCATAAACCGATCCCAGTTCCAATCCGATGTAGCCGCCGCCGATGACGAGCAGGGTCTTCGGGATGTCGGGCAGATCGAGCGCGCCAGTCGAATCCATGAGGCGCGGGCTGTCAAGCTTGAGGCTGGGCACAACGGTCGGACGCGATCCGGTCGCGATGATGATGCGGTCGAAGGTCAGCGTCTCTTCGCCACTGGCAGCGGTCTTTGTAACTTTCAGAGTGGTGGAATTGACGAACGCTGCTTTGCCCTGCACGAACTGCACCGAGCGCTGCTTGGATAACTGCCCCAGTCCGCCGGTCAGCTTCTTGACGACACTCTCTTTCCATCCTCGAAGCTTGTTCAGGTCAATTTTGGGCTCGCCGAATTCGACGCCCCAGTTCTTTGCCTGCTCCGCCTCTTCGAGCAACTTCGCCACGTGCAGCAGAGCCTTGGACGGAATGCAGCCGCGATACAGGCAGACGCCGCCGGGGTTCGCCTCCGGATCGATCAGCGTAACTTTCATGCCCAGGTCGGCAGCCAGAAATGCAGCGGCATAACCGCCAGGACCGCCACCAATTACAGCCACACGGAGATTCGAAGTGTTCGACATTTCGTTATCTATCCTTTAATAACTCTTTTTGTCATCCTTCGCTTCGCTCAGGATGACATTGTGGTTCTATGTCTTCTCCCCGAATTCTGCATCCTCTGCGGTTAAAAGCTCCTACCCTTGAACCGAAAGCAGGAATGGCTGCTCGAAGGCTTCCGCGATCCAGCGCAGAAAACGCGCGGCGTCGGCGCCATCGATCAACCGGTGATCGTACGAGAGCGAGAGCGGCAGAATCAAGCGCGGCTCGAATTTGTTGTTCACCCACTCGGGCTCCATCCGCGAACGTGAAAGGCCGAGAATCGCGACTTCGGGATGATTCACGATGGGGGAAAATCCAGTGCCGCCGATGCCGCCGAGATTGGTGATGGTAAATGTGCCGCCTTCCATCTCCTCGGCGGTAAGCTTGCGGTCGCGCGCTTTCTTGGAGAGCTGCGTCATCTCCGCCGCCAGCTCGACAATATTCTTCTTGTCCACGTCGCGAATGACGGGCACCAGCAGCCCGCGATCGGTGTCCACCGCAACGCCGATGCTGATGTACTGCTTGTAGATGATTTCTTCCTTCCCCATATCAATCGAGGCGTTGAACTGGGGAAAGACTTTCAGTGCCGACGCGCAGACTTTCAGCGCGATCGCCGTGACCGTCATCTTGCCGCCGGCTTCTTCCGCTCGCGGGGCGAAACGGGCGCGCAAATGTTCGAGTTCGGTGATGTCGGCGCGATCCTGCTGGGTGACGTGCGGAATCGTGTTCCATGCCTGACGAAGGTGCTCGGCGGTTTTGCGCCGCACGCCGCGCATCGAAACCCGCTCTGTCTTGCCCCACTTGGCGAAATCGGGCAGTTCGGGTTCGACGAAGCTTGACTGCGGAGTTTGTGCCGCCGCGGCCGCCACCGCCAGAGCATTTTTGGCGCACAGCTTCACGTCATCTTCACTGATGCGTCCGCCTGGGCCGCTGCCTTGGACGCTACGAATATTCACCCCGATTTCGCGCGCCAGACGACGCACGTGCGGTGCAGCAGGGACCGGATCGCGGTCTGTGCCGGCGACCTTGCCCAGTTGCACGGGCATGCTGAACGCTTCTGTCGCGGCTGGCGGCTGATCGGGTGGCAGCGCCTGTTCTTCCGTTTTGCCCTCGGCGCGCATGGCCAACTGGAACGCGAGCCGCGCCGCTTGCTGTCCGGACATGTGTTCCACCGGCTCGTGCCTGCGAGCAGGTTCTGCTGTGGCTACACCGCCCTCCAGCGTAAAAATGACCTCACCAACCTTGACCTTCTGACCCTCTTTGACCTTGATCTCGCGCACTACGCCGCTCACCGTGGAAGGAACCTCGACAACCGCTTTGTCGGTTTCGAGTTCCATGATCGGCTGGCCTTCAGAAACGCTCCCACCCACCGAAATCATCAACCGCACCAGATCGCCGGAGTCGATGTTCTCTCCAAGTTCTGGCAGCTTGAACTCGCTGGCCGTGGCGGCCGCGGGCGTCACGCGCCGCTCGGGCTGAGGCGCGGACGCCGGGGCTGGCTTGGCTGGGGCTGCGGGAACTGAAGTCATGGAAACTGGGTTCGCTGAAATCGGGACTGCGGCAACTGCGGCGGGCGGCGCGGATGTTTTCGAGGTGGCCGCTGCTCCAGTTCCGGTTCCGTTTTCGACCGTGAAGATGACCTGCCCCACCCGCAGCTTGTCGCCTTCTTTGACGCGGACTTCCCCGATGGTGCCGGTCACCGACGAAGGCACTTCCACAACCGCCTTGTCGGTCTCGAGTTCCATCACCGGCTCGCCTTCGGTGATGCTGGCGCCGGGCTTGATCAGCAAGCGGACCAGGTCGCCGCTCTCGATATTCTCGCCCAGCTCGGGCAGCTTAAATTCCGTCGCCATTCTTTCGTTTTCCCTCGCGCTCCTTAGTCCGGTGTGGTGTGCAAGTTCGTGGCACAAATCCACATTGTCATCCTTCGCTTCGCTCAGGATGACAACTCAAAATGACAACTCAAACGGATGACAACGCAAACTCATGGCGCACATGTCCGGGACACCACCCTAGCTGGTGGCCGGGTTGCGTTTTTCCGGATCGATGCCAAGATCGCGGATTGCTTTCTCCAGGAGTTTCGTACTGACCGCTTCGGCGCCGTCCTTCTTCTCGCCGGACTTGTCGCCGGCCAAGGCATGCAGCGTCGCGAGCACGATGTGCTTTGCGTCCACCTCGAAAAAATCTCGCAGGGATGCACGATTCTCGCTGCGCCCGAAACCGTCCGTGCCCAGCGCCACCAGCTTGCCCGGAACCCACTGCGAGATACTCTCCGGCAGAACCTTCATGTAATCCGATGCGGCGATGAACGGACCGGTCGCGCCCTTCAGGGCCTGGGTGACGTACGGCACCTTTGCTTTCTGTGTGGGGTGCAGCATGTTCCAGCGCGCGCAGTCGTTCGCTTCCCGATAGAGCTCCTTGTAACTGGTGACGCTCCACACGTCCGCCGCCACGCCGTAGTCTTTTTCCAGAATCGCCTGTGCCTTCAGCACCTCATACATGATGGTGCCGCTGCCCAGTAGCTGGGCGCGCAGCTTCGCATTTTTCTTTTCAGAAGCATGGTAGCGGTACAGGCCTTTGAGGATGCCCTCGCGAATGCCCGGCTGGCTGGGCATCTCAGGCATCGGCAGCGGCTCGTTGGTGACCGTCAAGTAATAGAAGATGGATTCACCATCGACGTACATGCGCTTAATGCCGTCCTGGAGGATGATGGCGATCTCATAGGCGAAGGCCGGATCATAGGCATGCAGATTCGGCACAGAGAGCGCCAGTACATGGCTGTGTCCATCCTGATGCTGCAAGCCTTCGCCGGCCAGCGTCGTTCTTCCCGCCGTGCCTCCGATGAGGAAACCACGGCATCGCATGTCCGCCGCAGCCCAGATCAGGTCGCCGATGCGCTGGAGTCCGAACATCGAGTAATAAATGAAGAAGGGAATCGTGTTGATGCCGTGATTGGCATACGCGGTACCGGCGGCGATGAAAGAGCACATCGATCCCGCTTCGGTGATGCCCTCTTCCAGAATCTGTCCGTTCTTCGCCTCCTTGTAGTAGAGGAGAGTAGCCATATCGACCGGCTCATAGAGCTGGCCCACGCTCGAATAGATCCCGACCTGACGGAAGAGCGCCTCCATGCCGAACGTGCGGGCTTCATCGGGAACCACAGGCACGATGAGGGGGCCAACTTCTGGGTCGCGCAGCAGCTTGGAGAGCATGCGCACGAAGACCATGGTGGTAGAAGCTTCGCGACCCTCGGTGCCCTTGTAGAACTCTTCAAAGAGCGCTTCAGGAACGGGCTTCAGCGGAGTTGAGCGCACCTTCCGAACCGGCATGTAGCCGCCCAGTTGTTTCCGGCGCTCCTGCATGTACTTGATCTCCGCGCTGTCGTCGGCGGGGCGATAGAAGGGCGCGTTGTGAAGCTCGGCGTCTGGAATCGGAATGCCGAAGCGCGAGCGGAAGATTTGCAACTCTTCGTCATTCAGCTTCTTCTGCTGGTGGGTGATGTTCTTGCCTTCGCCAGCTTCTCCGAGGCCGTAACCCTTGATGGTCTTGGCGAGAATGATGGTTGGAGTTCCAGTGTGCTCGACCGCCGATTTGTATGCGGCGTGCACTTTGATCGGATCGTGGCCGCCAAGCCGCATGCGGGCGAGTTGCTCGTCCGAAAGATGCTCGACCATCTTCAGCAACCGGGGATCGGTGCCGAAAAAATTCTGGCGGAAATACGCGCCGCTCTCGACGAAATATTTCTGATACTGCCCGTCGGTAATCTCGCCCATGCGCCGGACGAGCAGGCCATCGCGATCCGCTTGAATGATCGGATCCCAATCGCCGCCCCAAATGACTTTGATCACGTTCCATCCCGCGCCGCGGAAGATCGCTTCCAGTTCCTGGATGATCTTGCCGTTTCCGCGGACCGGACCGTCGAGGCGCTGGAGGTTGCAGTTGACGACGAAAATCAGGTTGTCGAGGCGCTCGCGCGAAGCCAGCGTAATGGAGCCGAGCGACTCCGGCTCGTCCATTTCGCCATCGCCGAGGAAGGCCCAGACTTTGCCGCCGGTCGAGGTCTTCAAGCCGCGATTTTCGAGATATTTGATGAACCGGGCGTGATAGATTGCCTGAATCGGGCCGAGTCCCATCGACACGGTCGGAAATTCCCAGAAGTCGGGCATGAGCCAGGGATGCGGATACGACGATAGTCCGCCGCCTGGTTTCAACTCCCGCCGGAAGTTCTCCAATTTCTCTTTAGGGATACGACCCTCGAGGTAGGCACGGGCGTAAATTCCAGGCGCGGCGTGCCCCTGGAAATAGACAATATCGCGGTCTCCGGATTCGGTGGACGCGTGAAAAAAGTGATTGAACGCCACTTCGTAGAGCGTAGCCGCCGACGCAAATGTAGAAATGTGTCCGCCGATGCCTTCCTGAATCTTGTTGGCGCGGACGACCATGGCCATGGCATTCCAGCGCACCAGGCTCTTGATGCGGCGCTCCATTTCCTGACTGCCGGGGAATGGGGGCTGGGCCTTCGAGTAGATCGTATTCTGGTAGGGAGTCGTCGCCGTGAAAGGAAGGTTCACCCCGGCGGCGCGGCGCGCGTGCAGCGCCAGTTGTTGCAGCAGCCGGCCCGCCCGCTCCGGTCCGCCTTGCGAGAGTACATAGTCGAGCGAGTCCAACCACTCCCGTGTTTCCAGGACTTCGATTCCGTTCGTCTGTTGCGTCTCAGCCACTCTGACCTCGCGAATAAGAATGCAATCTCTCATCATAAGCAATCGCAGAGAATTTTGCTGGGAAGAACCGTCGCTGGTCGTTGGTCGGTAGTCGTTGGGGGTAAGGGTTTTTGCCAGCGACTAACGACCAACGACGGACGACAAAGCCTTCATACGATCTCAGAATCTTCGCCCGCAGGTGCGCTCGCCGGAAGATGAATCTTGGCCATGCGCCGGACCATCGGCACCAGGATGAGGTAGAGCACGATGATCCCCGGAGGACCAACCAGCAGCCATGCGGTAGCCGCTCGCAGCGCGGTCAGCCAGAGAACACTGATGGAATGCAGGAAATCAGCGTGTGCCAACGCGAGCATCTGGCTGCCGGTCATGGCGAGTGGCGGCACTCCGAATAATCGCTCGCCCACTCGAACAAACGGAATCAACAGCGCGAACCAAAGCGGGTATACGAGAATGTTAACGAGCTGAACGGCGGCCAGGTTGAGCCGGAAAAGCAGAGTCGCGATCAGGCAAAGCAGGGAAGTCGTCCCCAGCACGGGAAAGATGCCAAGCATGATTCCAAATGCCAGGCTAAGCGCGATTTTTTCCGGCGTGATGCCCTGGGTGAGCAACTGCAGGATGGGGCGCACCAGCCGCTTTTGCAGGAACTCTTTCATGCAGTCGTTGGTCGTTAGTCGTTGGCCAAGGCGTTTGCTAACGACTAACGACCATTGGCTGACGGCTGCCCTTATTCTATCGTCACCGCCTTTACCAGATTCCGCGGCCGATCCACATCAAGGCCGCGCTTGACGGCGACATAATAGGCAAACAACTGTAGAGGAACGATCTCCAGAATCGGCGACAGCAGTTCCGGTGCCGCGGGAATGAAAACGGTGTGGTCCGCTAACTGCGGGATGGTTGCGTCTCCTTCCGTCGCCAGCGCGATCAACGTCGCACCTTGCTTCTTGAAACCTTCCATGTTGCTGACGTTCTTTTCATAGCGCACGACGGAGCCTGCATCGTTGCGGTCGCAGGTGGCGATCATGACCAGCGGCAAGCGGAAATCAATCAAGGCGTTCGGCCCGTGCTTGGCTTCTCCGGTGGGATAGCCTTCGGCGTGAATGTAGGAAACTTCTTTTAGTTTGAGAGCTCCATCCATCGCAATCGGGTAGTGGACGGCGCGGCCGAGGAACATAAAATCGTCCACGCGATAATAAAGCTCGGCCAGTTTCTCCACTTGATCGGCTGCCGCCAAGATCGCTTCCGTCTTTTGGGGCAGCGCGAGAAGTTCGCCGATATAGTGCTGGGCCAGTTCTTTCGAAACCTTCTCCTTAATTTCCCCGAGGTACAGTGCGAACAGAAACAAACACGCCATCTGCCCAGTGAATGCCTTGGTCGAGGCGATGCTGATCTCCGGACCCGCGTGGATGTAGATGAAGCCGTCGGCTTCCCGCGCAATCGTCGAGCCTTCGACATTCGAAATCGCGATGGTGCGCGACCCCTTCTGCCGGGCTTCGCGCTGCGACGCAGTCGTGTCGGCGGTTTCTCCCGACTGAGTAATGAAGATGCTGAGTTCGCCCCGGCCAATCATCGGGTTGCGGTATTCGAACTCGCTCGCGTAGTCCACATCGACCGGCACAGCGGCCAGTTCCTGCATCATGTACTGGCCCGTCATCCCCGCGTGACGACTAGTCCCTGAAGCCACGATGTTGATTCGTCGCAGCGCGCGCAATTCCTCGCGCGAGATATGTATCTCGTTCAGATGAACCAGTCGGTCGGCCAACGAGACGCGAGGTTCAATGGTGCGCCGCAAGGCGTCGGGTTGCTCAAAAATCTCTCGAATCAGATGATGCGGGAATTTGCGAAGTTCGGTCATTGTTCGCCTTCGTTGTATTTTCTGCTGTAGAGACGGGGCTGGCCCCGTTGGCTTTGGATGCGGCGCGAGACGCGGCAAACCGCGTCTCTACAGGAGCGTAAGGTTTCTACCTGGAACATTCCACACCGCCGACAAATGTCCGCAACACTTCGCCTTCTGGAGTCAGGACCACGAAATCAGCGTCAGCCCCCACGGAGAGAATCCCCTTATTGGCTATGTGTGCCACCCGAGCCGGATTTTGGCTGGCGGCCGCCACTGCATGGGCAAGATCCCATTCGGCGAAACGCGCCAGGTTGCGCACCGCACGATCCATGGTCAAAACGCTTCCGGCCAGCTTGCCGTCCGCCATGCACTTGCCATCTCGAACGTCCACTTCAAAGGACCCAAGGCGATAACGGCCATCCGGCATACCGGTTGCAGAAATAGCATCCGTGATGAGCACCGTTTGTTCCGGGCCTTTGGCCTTGGCAAAGAGCTTCACGATGGCCGGATCGAGATGAACGCCGTCGGCGATGATGTCCGCGCTCAGGCGACGATCGGTGAGGACCGCGCCCAAAATGCCGGGACTGCGACGGTCCAGCGGACGCATGGCATTGAAGGTATGCGTTGCATGCCGCGCTCCCGCCGTGATTCCGCGTTCGGTTGCCGCAAAGTCGGCGTCGGAGTGTCCGAGGCTTACGCAAACCCCGCGCCGCGCGGCTTCGGCAATGACTTCTGGCGCGTTCCGCAATTCGGGCGCAATCGTCATCATGCGAATACGTCCGCGCGCCGCCTGGCAGAATTTCTCGAACAAGGCCAGTGTCGGAGCCAGCAGGTCTTCCGGCGGATGCACCCCCCGGCGCGCATGGCTGATAAATGGCCCCTCAAGATGAATTCCGAGTGGGATGGCACGACGCTTGCCATCGGCATGCTTTGGTTCCTGCTGTGGCTCGCGCGCTTGTGTGGAATCTAGCTCGCGCTCTTCGATCGCATCCGCCAGTCGTTCCAGTGCGCGCAGAGTCGAATCCATGGGAGCGGTGACGGTAGTGGGGAAATAACCCGTGACCCCGTGCCGGGCGAGCAGTTGTTCGATCGCCGGCAGCGAATCGGCGGTGGCGTCCATGACGTCATACCCGGCGGCGCCATGAATGTGAAGATCAATGTAACCCGGCGCAAGCACGTGGTCGCCGAAGTCGGAGGTAGAAACTCCGGCGGGAATCTGCCTTTGGTTCCGCCCGGAAATTTCGAGGACGCGTCCTTGCTCGACGAGCAGGAGAGGATGCTCGACCGCGTCCGTCGGAGTCAACAGCCTTCCAGCAGTAAAAGCCAGCATAGAAACGTTTTAATAGCGGCAAAAAGACGACTGTGACCAAGATTGTAGCAGCCTTTGCCCGCCCGCCAGCAGGCGCGCCGGAGCGACTTCGCTACCGAGACAATCTCTTCACGACCAGCAAACGTCCCCGGGGACAGCAACGCGCGGTAGCGCGTAGAGCCTGGTGGCTGTTCCCGACAGCACCAGCAAACCACGCAAGGAAATCAGCATACCGCAGAATGCTATACTGTCTCAGTTCGAGTCGCCACGTCGTTCCTGTGGTGGCCGTTGTGCAGTCGTCAGTCGGGGAGTGGCTCAGCCTGGTAGAGCACCTGGTTCGGGACCAGGGGGTCGGAGGTTCAAATCCTCTCTCCCCGACCAACTTATTTAAAATCAATTAATTACAGGCACGACGGATGCGCTTCAGGCGCCTATTTCAGTGGCTTCAGACCCCATTTTTCCCGGCCAGCTGCTTTTTATAATCAATGCTTTAGGAACCGAAATGAGCCCCTATGGGAAAACCAGGTGGTCAGGCGGGGATCCGGTCGACAGCGCGGCTCCGGTCTGGAGCC
>Ga0209890_10000705_pt1 | contig 15505 bp, 14 predicted proteins | sample OrgsoiDNA2013049_FD_185799 | JGI IMG/M metagenome (GOLD analysis project Ga0209890, IMG submission 185799) | Permafrost soil microbial communities from the Arctic, to analyse light accelerated degradation of dissolved organic matter (DOM) -... | ecosystem: Environmental > Terrestrial > Soil >...
GCGAGAGCCGTGTCCTGACCGAAGGTTCGGTATTCGAGCGAGCCGGCGTGTCGTTCTCGCATGTGTTCGGCGCCAAGATGCCGTCATCGGCATCGAATCTGCGTCCGGAAATGGCCGACGCCCCGTTCGAAGCCATCGGCTTGTCGCTGGTGTTTCATCCGCGGAACCCGTACGCGCCCACCACGCATTGCAATGTCCGTTTCCTGGTCGCGACGCCCAAGGCGTTGCCCGCGGTTTGGTGGTTCGGCGGCGGCTTCGATCTCACGCCGTACTATCCGTATGAGCACGATGTCCTGCATTGGCACCGCACCGCTCATGCGGCGTGCCAGCCATTCGGGCCGGACTTGTACGAGAGATATAAAGCGTGGTGCGACCGGTATTTCTTCCTGCCCCATCGCAACGAAACCCGCGGCGTCGGCGGCTTGTTCTTCGACGACTTCAACGACAACGGTTTCGACCATTCATTCAGCTTCATGCGCAGCGTCGGCGATCACTTCCTGCCTGCTTACATGCCCATCGTGGAGCGCCGTATGCACGAGCCATGGAGCCGGCGCGAGCGAGATTTTCAACTCTATCGGCGCGGCCGATACGTGGAATTCAATCTCGTTTACGACCGCGGCACCTTGTTCGGCCTACAGTCGCATGGACGCACCGAGTCGATTCTGATGTCTTTGCCGCCGCTGGTCCGCTGGGACTACGACTGGCGTGCGATACCGGGATCGCCGGAAGCGCGACTCTATGACGAATTCCTTCGTCCCAGGGACTACCTCGCGGAGCTCGCGGGTTGAACCGCCCCTCGCAACGTCCGCGAGGACGATAGCCTCAAGGACGCCATCAGCCCTCGACTCCGACCGGTAGTTTCCACGCCAGGCGCGGGCACAGGCACAATGCGCGTCGCGATGAATTACAGACATATCTACCACGCAGGCAATTTTGCGGACATTGCCAAACATGTCGGCCTGCTCTACTGCCTCGATGCCTTGAAGCGCAAAGATTCGGCGTTTTTTGTGCTGGATAGCCACGCCGGACGCGGTTTCTATGATTTGCAGGCCGCGGAAGCGCAAAAATCCGGCGAGGCGGAACGCGGCGTCCAGCGGTTGATCGAAAAAGGCATCGACGATGCCGTTTTGGCCGATTATTTCACGGCTATTCGCGCCCGACGCGGTAAGCGCCTGGCGCGCTATCCGGGCTCACCCGCACTCATCTCGGGAAGTCTTCGGCCCCAGGACCGCGCGTTGTTCGTGGAATTGATGCCGGCTGAGGCGCGCGCCGGCATGCGCGAAATCGAATCGCGGGGACGTGTCCGCACGGAGATTGGCGACGGTTATGCGGCACTCAAGGCATTTCTCCCGCCCGATGAGCGGCGCGGGCTGGTGCTCATGGACCCACCGTACGAAAGTCTCGATGAATTGACAACGATGCTGCAGTCCTTCGCGGACGCGCACCGGCGCTGGCCGAGCGGAACGTATTTGATGTGGTATCCCATCCGCAGCGCAATGCAACGCAGCATGGTTCATGCACGCTTCGAGGCATTGCACATCCCAAAAATGCTGTTTGCCGATCTCGCCGTTTATCCCGACGACGCCGGAGTCGGTCTTGCCGGAAGCGGCCTCATGATCGTAAATCCGCCTTACGGCGTCGACGACCATTTGCAGGAAGCTTTCGCGGCGATTCACGGCGCAGTCGCAACCGCAGGCTTAGGCTACGTAGAAGTCGCGCGTCTGACTCCCGAGCGAATGGCACAATGAGAGCATCGCACTGCTGGCGGCGGCGTTGGTTTTAAGCGCTTATTTTGAAGGAGTACACCATGGATCCCAACATTCTGCGCGAACAACTCATGAAGCTGCACGAGGAACTCGGCACGGCGAAGCGCATCGATCCGCGTTCGGCCCAGTTGCTGGGAGAAATCATGGAGGATATCAAGCGCTTGACCGAGCAGTCCCCGGAAGCCCCGGCATCGTCGGTTCCCGCCGTCGCGTCGCGGCTATCGCTGCCCGATCGGTTGGAAGCGATCGCCGTGCAGTTCGAAGCGCAACATCCGACGCTGGCGGCGAGTTCGCGCCGCCTCGTGAATTTGCTCGGGAACGTCGGCCTATAGCGTCGATACGGCGCCCTTTACGCACTCCAATCGATCGCGCCGATGACCTTGGCGGCAACCCGCTCCACCGCATTCATGTCGGTGCCGGGGCCGCGCTCGAGTACCGCAATACTGCCATGGCCGGGCACCGGCACGATCATGCCCAGGTAACCGTGGTCGTCGAAGCGCGTTGCAGTGCGCGCGGACTCATGCGTCAGCACCATGACGGTGACCGGCCCTGAGTCGGTTTGTACGACCAAATGCGGCACGTGATGACCGCGGAATAGGCAGCTATTCGCATAACTCACCAAACCGGGATTAGCCCTCAGGCGAACCTGCGATTCGGCCAACACCTGATCGAGCGTACGCTCCGGCACTGAGACATCGGAGCGCGCCCAGGCGCGGGGCTCTCCTGCCATATGAGTGACCACGTCGGCGGCCAAACTGGGTCCCGGAACCGCAAGCCACAAACTGCCGGCCACCACGACGGCCAGCAATAAACTGGCGGCTGCTGCCAGCCAACCGCGTCGCAAACGCAGCGTTTGCGCGTCGCGGATCCGGAACGGGAGCACGCCCGGTCTGTCCCGCACCTCTGCGCTCGATTCGAGGCGCAGGGCACGGTCGAGTCGGTCTTCGAAGCGACGCACCTGGTCGGTGTACCGAGAGCAATCCTGGCAGGTGTCCCGATGCAGTCGCATGTCCGCATTGTGATCGTGCGGATCGGCCAGAATTGCCCTCCTATAGTGCGCGCAATCCATCATTCTTCCGGGTCCAAGCGGGATTCTTCGGGGTCCATGCGGGTGTCCTCGCCGCACAACGTGCGCAGCTGCTTGCGGGCACGAAACAGGCGCGTCAAAACCGCCGCATTCGATAGCTGGAGTTGCGCGGCGATTTCCGCCGTCGAGTAACCCATCAAAACCTGCAACACCAAGGGTTCGCGGTACTCGTCGGGCAGCTTGAAGAGGGCGGCGCGCAACTCCTCAACATCATGATCGTCAGCCGCAGCGAGCATTGGCTCCTCCTTGGCAATGAGCTCATCCACGTCCAACGTCACGAACCGCTTACGCTCGAAACTGCGCGCATATTCGCGGCGAATTATGGTCAAGAACCACGGTTTGGCAGCAGCCTCGTCCAACAGCGAATCCTGGGCTTTCCATGCCCTCAACATGGTTTCCTGCACCACATCTTCGGCCAGGGCGCGATCCCGGGACAGCCAAAACGCAAAACGCAGCAGGTCGGGGCGTAGGGCTTGGCAGAGCGCCTGGAAGCGAGCGCGCTTTTGATTTCCGCCGATCGCATCCTTCATGTATGAATAAACACCCGACATAAGATATCTTCGTCGCGATATTAGCGCGTAACGATGCGCGAGGCCGCCTCCCCGGGGCACCCGCAACGGGGTCGGCTCCGGGGCTTGCCGGCCGGCGGCTGGCCGCCCCGGCGTCATCGTGAGATTGTCGATGCCAGGAGTCACCTACAGATGACCGGAGATATGATCAATAAATTTCCCCATATTCGGATGCGGCGCATGCGGCGCGACGAGTTTTCCCGCCGCCTGATGCGCGAGACGCAACTTACCGTCGACTCGCTGATTTACCCTATGTTCGTGGTCGAAGGCCGAAAACAGCGCCAAACGATCGCTTCGATGCCGAGCGTCGAGCGCGTATCCGTCGATGAATTGCTGCGGGATTGCGCATCGTTGGTCAATCTGAAGGTTCCGGCAATCGCGCTTTTTTCGGTCACGCCGAAAGAAAAGAAGTCGCTGGACGCCCGGGAGTCCTGGAATCCCGACGGAATCGCTCAACAGGCGGTGCGGGCGGTCAAAAAGGAATTCCCAAGCCTCGGCGTCATCACCGACGTCGCTCTCGACCCGTTTACCACGCATGGCCAGGATGGCCTGATTGACGGGTCGGGTTACGTCCAGAACGACCTCACGGTCGAAACCCTCGTGCGCCAGGCGCGGTCGCATGCCGACGCAGGCGCGGACGTCGTCGCTCCGTCCGACATGATGGATGGGCGGATTGCGGCGATTCGGGACGCGTTCGAGACCGCGGGCTTGGTGCATACGCGCATCCTGGCTTATGCGGCCAAGTATGCATCGAGCTTCTATGGTCCGTTTCGCGAGGCGGTAGGCTCCGCGGGACAACTCGGCGGCGGCACTAAGCACACCTATCAAATGGATCCCGCCAATTCGGCGGAAGCGCTGCGCGAGGTGGCGCTCGACATCGCCGAGGGCGCTGACATGGTGATGGTGAAGCCGGGGCTGCCCTACCTCGACATCGTGCGTCGGGTCAAAGATCAATTTGGCATGCCGACGTTTGTCTACCAGGTCAGCGGGGAGTATTCGATGATCATGGCCGCCGCCGGCAATGGCTGGATTGACGAACGAGCCGTAGCCCTCGAGGCGCTGGTGTCCATGAAGCGAGCGGGTGCCGACGGGATATTGACTTACTTTGCGAAGCGGGCCGCGGAGTGGCTCTCCCAGGAGCCTGTCTGAGTATTCCCCGTGGCCGCAAGCGCGGCAGATTTCGCTTCAGCCGAGGCGGAGCCGACGCGGTTGGGTCAACACCCAATGAGGAGGCGACAACGATGGATGAAGCAAAATCTGCCCGCTCCCGAAGGGTTGGCTGGGAGAGGGGCGTCTGCGGTGTTGCGCAGCTTGTCCGTAGTACCCACTACGGCCAGCGCCGCGCGCCTTGCATCCGCTCCCTCTCCCAGCCAACGCGGCTCACGCGGAATACTCAGACATGCTCCTAGTGAACGAGCCGCAAGATCCGGACCAATATGGCGTGGTGGGTCATCCCGTCGCACATAGCTGGTCTCCGTTTATTCACGGGATGTTCGCCAAGGCGGCTGCGCAGAATTTGGTGTATCGGATGTTCGACATCACCGCCGATAATTTTCGCCGCGACACCCTGAAGCTGTTCGCGAGCGGCGTGCGCGGCCTCAACGTCACGCTACCCCACAAGCAGGCGGCGGCTGAGCTGGTCAACGAACTCACGCCGCGCGCCACTCGGGCGCAGGCCGTGAACACGATAGCTTTTTTCGGAGATAGCTCCCTGCTCGGCGACAACACCGACGGCGTGGGTCTCACGTCCGATCTAGAGCGTAATTTGCACGTGGATCTCGCCGACAAGCGGCTCTTGATCCTGGGGGCCGGCGGCGCCGTGCGCGGCGTGCTCGGGTCGTTAATGGAGCGCGAGGTGCGGGAAGTGGTCATCGCCAATCGAACGCCGGTCAAGGCTCAACAAATCGCAACTGAGTTTGCCGATATGGGCAAAATTTCCGGCTGCGAGTTCTCGGAGCTGCGCGGGCCGGCATACGATCTCATCATCAACGGAACATCCGCCAGTCTCCAGGGTGAGATGCCCCTGTTGCCGGCCGGCATCGTCGGCGACACGACGGTTTGCTACGACATGGCCTATGGACGCGGGCAGACGCCCTTCACGCTCTGGGCGAAGTCCCTGCATGCCGCCCGCGCAACCAAGGGCTGGGGCATGTTGGTCGAGCAGGCTGCCGAGTCGTTTTTATTATGGAGGGGGATCCGTCCGAACACGCAGCCGGCCCTCGAGGCCCTCGCTCAACACTCCTGACGGCGCGCTGCGGGCTGGGCGCCCCCTCCGGATTCAGCGCATGGTGACCAGTTCTTCGGAGCTCGTCGGGTGAATGGCGACCGTGTCGTCGAAATCGCGCTTGGTTGCGCCCATGCGCACGGCGACTGCGAATCCCTGCATCATCTCGTCCGCGCCGGTGCCGATGACGTGGCAGCCCACTATTCTCTGTTCGGGTCCCACGCAGACGAGCTTCATGTCGGTGCGCGTCTTTCGCGTCGTCAGCGCGTGGTACATCGGAGTGAAATCCGCGACATACACCTTGACGGCATTACCATACTTCGCACGTGCCTCGCTCTCGGTCAATCCCACCGTCCCAATCGGCGGATGCGTAAAAACCACGGTCGCGATGCTGCTGTAGTCGAGGCGGCGGTCCGATTCACCATTGAACAACCGGTCGCTCAAGCGGCGGCCGGCGGCGATGGCGACGGGCGTCAGCGCGGCACGACCCGTCACGTCGCCGATCGCATAGATTCCGGGGATGTTGGTGTTCTGAAACTCATCGGTCACGATGAAATCGCCGCCGCCTTGGCGGACGCCCGCGCGCGGCAAATCCAGTCCAGCCACGTTCGGGGCACGCCCTACCGCCCAGAGCACCGCATCGAACCCTGCGAACTCCCGGCCGTCCGCGGCCACCAGAGTCTTCCCGGAGGATTTCTCCCGAATGGCGGCGGGGATGACGTGCTCATGTACGGTCATGCCCGCCGCGCGCATTTCGCGCATCAATGAAGTGCCGAGCATGACGTCAAAATGCGTCAACACATGATCTTTGCGGATGAACAGCTCGACCTGGCTCCCGAGTTCGTGGAAGGCTCCGGCCAGTTCACACGCGACGTAACCGCTGCCGACGATTGCCACCCTTTTGGGCCGGCGTTCGAGCGCAAAGAATCCGTCGGACGAGATGCCGAGTCCGGCACCCGGCAGATCGGGCACGATCGGCACGCCCCCGGTGGCGATCACGATGTGCGGCGCCGTCATTCGGGTACCGTCCACTTCCACGGTGTGGGAATCGACGAAGCGCGCCGACCCGTGCATGTGCGTCACGCCTTTTGCGCCGAGATTGCGGGCGTAGATGCCGTTCAACCGCGCGATGTACGCATCCCGCTTCTGCTTCAATACGGTCCAATCATTGTCGCGCACATCGATGTCGAATCCATAGTCGGCCGCGTCGGCCAGCGACAGGGCGACGCTAGCCGCGTTCCACATGACCTTCTTCGGCACACAACCCACGTTGACGCAGGTGCCGCCCAGCCGATGCGACTCGATGACCGCGGCCTTGGCGCCGTATTCGGCCGCACGCTGCGCGCAGGCGAGGCCGCCGCTGCCGCCGCCGATGCTGATGAGATCGAAAGCTTGAGTCGACACTGTGAACTCCATCCTGAAAGGCGCCAAGTCGCAATGATATACTGGGTTGGCAGTCAACCATGGAATGAGGTGCGGTGGTGATTGGTTCGGTAATAGCCCTGGCCTTGATCACCGCGCTCATCGTCTACTGCGTCGGCATCTACAACGGGCTTGTGGGCCTTCGCGAAAACATCAAGGTGGCTTGGGCGAACATCGACGTGTTGCTCAAGCAGCGCCATGACGAGCTGCCTAAACTGATCGAGACCTGCAGGCGCTACATGCAGTTCGAACAGGAGACGCTCGAGAAGGTGATGCGAGCGCGGGCGACGGTCAGTCAGGCCGGCGCGTCGGGCAACGTCGCCGCGGTGGGCGCGGCGGAGCAGCAGCTGCGCTCCGGCGTGACGCACCTGTTCGCCGTCGCCGAGAGCTATCCCGAACTCAAATCCGATCAAACATTCAAGCAGTTGCAGAGCCGGATCACCTCTCTCGAGGAATCCATCGCAGACCGGCGCGAACTCTACAACGACCAAGTGAATCTCAACAATATTCGCGTCAAGGTGTTTCCGGACGTGCTCATTGCGCAGCAGTGCGGCTTTCAGCCCGCGCAGCTGTTGGAGTTCTCGCAAGAGGAAAAGCGCGACGTCGACACGGGCGCGCTATTTCGGGCGTGACGGCCGGCAGTGCCGGGAGCTGCAATGCGCGGGCGAGAGACCGTGTGGCTGCGTTCGTCGCGAGCTGCTCCGCCCTTGCCTGGATGCTGACCCGGCTCTGATAGAATCACGGAGTGAACAATCCACTCTTGCAGATCGACTCCCTTCCCGACTTCGGCAAGATCGAGGCGGCCGACGCCCGGCCGGCCTTGGAAAAGGTGCTTTCGGAAAATCGCGCACGCCTCACGGAATTGACGGCGCAAGCCAACCCGACTTTCGCCTCATTGGTGGTGCCGGTTGAGGAACTGAGCTATCGCTTGAGTCGTGTGTGGAGTCCCATCGGACATTTGAACGCGGTGGCAAATTCGGCCGCCATGCGCGCGGCGTACAACGAATGCGTTCCGCTGCTTACCGCCTATACGTCCGAGCTGGGTCAGAACGCCGCCCTGGCGGCCGCATATGCTCATGTTTTGAGGCAGGAGCGCGACCGGCTTGATCCGACCCAGATCAAGCTCGTGGAAAATGCGCTGCGCGATTTTCGATTGGCCGGAGTCGATCTGCCGGCGGATCGCAAGACCCGATACCGAGAGGTCATGCAACGGCTCGCGCAGTTGGGGACGAAGTTCTCTGAAAACGTGCTGGATGCCGGCCGCGCCTATACACGCGTGGTGACCGACAGCGCCGAGCTCGCCGGTCTTTCGTCCAATGCGATCGACAGGGCCGCCGCCGATGCGCGCGAGGCCGGTCAACCAGGGTGGCTGTTCAAGCTCGATCAACCAACCTATATGACCGTGATGACCAGCGCCGAAAGTGCGCAGCTGCGCCGGGACATCTATGAAGCTTGGGTTACGCGCGGATCGGAGCTCGGTCCGAGCGCGGGCCGCTTCGACAATGGCCCGATCATTGCCGAACTGATGCCTCTGCGCCATGAGCTCGCCCAGCTGCTCGGGTTTCGGAATTACGCCGAATATGCATTGGCCACCCGCATGGCGAAGAGCCCCGGCCAGGTCACGAGCTTTCTGGACGATCTGGCCAGGCGCTGCCTGCCGGCGGGGCGTCAGGAATTCTCGGATTTGGAGGAATTCGCAGGCCGCAAGCTCAACGCGTGGGACGTGGCGTTCTACAGTGAAAAACTGCAGGAGAGCCGCTTCAAGGTTTCCCAGGAGGCGCTGCGACCGTACTTTCCGCTGCCGAAAGTGTTGGCCGGACTGTTCGCGTTGACGACGCGTCTTTACGGCATCACGGTGCGTGAGCGCGACGGGGTCAGCGTCTGGCATCCCAGCGTCCGCTATTACGACCTGCTGGATTCCGGCGCACAGGTCGTCGCCGGTTTCTACCTCGATCCCTACTCGCGCAACGAGAAGCGCAGCGGCGCGTGGATGGATGAGTGTGTGGTCGCCAAGGAATTGCCGTTGGGGAAGGCGCTGCCCGTGGCCCAACTCGTTTGTAATTTTACGGCTCCCGTGGGTTCGGCTCCCTCGCAGCTGACCCATGACGAAGTGACCACCCTGTTTCACGAGTTCGGTCACGGGTTGCATCACATGCTCACGAAGGTCGCGTATCCGAGCATTGCCGGCATCAACGGCGTCGCGTGGGACGCGGTGGAATTGCCGAGCCAGTTCATGGAGAATTTCGTCTGGCGCCACGAAGTTCTGCCGCTCATATCGGCGCATGTCACGACGGGCGAGCCGTTGCCGGTGGACGTGCTGCAGCGCCTCGTGGGAACGCGGACCTTCAATGCCGCGCTCGATACGTTGCGACAAGTCGAACTCGCGAGTTTCGATTTCGAATTGCACGCGAATTTCGATCCGGCCCTGGGGGCACGAGTGACCGAAACCCTCGCCGGTGTGCGCAGCCGGGTGGCGGTGGTGCCGGCAGCCTTCTTCAACCGGATGCCCTCGAGCTTCGCGCACATCTTTGCGGGTGGTTATGCGGCCGGCTACTACAGCTATAAATGGGCCGAGGTTCTCGCGGCCGATGCGTTCGAGGCCTTCGAGGAAGCGGGCGTGTTCGATACCCCGACGGCCGCTCGCTTTCGCGATTCGATACTCGCTCGCGGCGGCAGCTTGGATGCCATGGACGCGTTCGTGCGTTTTCGCGGGCGCGGGCCCGATGTGAGGCCCCTGCTGAAACAGACGGGGATCGCAGCGTGAAAGCGGCCGCTCTGTTCTTGGCGCTGCTGGCGGCCGATGGACGAGCGGCACCGGCCTACGTCACCGACGAACTCGTGCTCGGCGTCTATGCCGAGCAAAGCACCCAGGGTCAGCGTCTCGCCACTCTGCATTCAGGCGCCAGCGTGGAGACGCTCGCCGTGAGCGGCGAATCCACACAAGTGCGCCTTCCGGACGGCAGAACGGGCTGGGTCAAGACTGCGTACCTCACCACCCGCGAACCGGCGACCGTGCGCATCAAACAACTGCAGGACGAATTGGACCGCAATCGCGCGACCACACCGGCACTGGCCGAGGCGGCGGAGCGCAGCGAGGTCGCCCGTCTGACTCGCGAGCTCGCCGCGCGGCAGGGGGAGCCTCCCATGTCGAGCTCAGGCTCCCCTGCTTCATGGACACCTGACACGGGTGCGTCGTCCATGGCGGTGACTGCTGCCGGCGGTTCCAGGGACACTGGCGGGGAACGGCCGTTCAATCCGCATCTCTGGCTCTGGATTACCACACTGTGCATCGCCCTCGCGTGCGGCTTCTGGTTGGGGTATGCGGTATTGGCGCGTCGCATCAGAGAGAAGTTTGGTGGGATCAAGGTGTATTGAACACCGCAATCCTTAACATATTCCGAACTCCGCGTCGCAGTCGCGGGGAAATCGCGGGTAAGGAGAACCAGGCACATGGTGTTCGCCCTCCCAAGAGCTTAGACTCCAAGGGATGTATGATCTTCGCCGTAGCGATTACGACGTTACGAACACAGTTCAAGTCAGTTCCACGGCGGCCGTCGCTGCCGCGGTTCGCGAGCTTTTCGCGGCCACGTGGCCCGGCGAATCCTTCGATCGGGTCGCCGTCGCTTTCGATGAATTCGATAAATTGTTCACCGGCCGAATGCCTGGCTATCACGGCGTCGACACCGTGTACCACGACCTCCAGCATTCACTGGACATGACTCTCGCGATGGCCCGCATGATGGTGGGTTACGAGCGCACCGTGCCGCTGCCGGAACGCTTCGGTGCGGAGCGCGCCGTGATGGCGATGGCAACGTCGCTGTTCCATGACGCGGGCTACATTCGGGAATTCGACGACCGTACGCATCGCAACGGAGCCGAATTCACTCTTTATCATGTAACGCGCAGCGCGCGTTTCCTGGCGCGCTTTTTACCGACCATCGGCATGGAAAGCTGGGTGCCCATCGCGACGCGGGTCGTGCATTTCACCGGTTACGAAGTCGAGCTCAGTCAGATTCAGTTGCCGGATCCCCGCGACCGCAAGCTGGGGCATCTGCTGGGCACGGCGGATCTCATCGCGCAGATGGCGGACCGTTGTTATCTCGAGAAATGCCGCGACCGGTTATATCCGGAGTTCGTGCTGGGCGGAATTGCGGCTGTGCCCGGCAGCAACGGAGCGCTGCAAGTTCGCTACAGCTCGGGATTGGATTTGCTGCGTCAAACCCCGCGCTTCGCGCGCGAGACCCGTGCTCGGCGGTTGGAGGGCGAGTTCGAATACGCCTATCGATATCTGGAAGTGCTATTCGACGGCAAGAACCCTTATATTGAAGCCATCGACCGCAATCTCGGGTTCTTGGATCGGGTTCTCCGCACGGAGCGCTGGCCGTTGTTGCGGCGCAATCCCCCGCTGTTCACGTCCGAGGACGATCAGCTGGGTCAGGTGCGTGGTTTGATGTTGAACCACTTGAAAGCCCTCTGGGCCTAGGCCGCCTTAGGCTCTTTCCCGACTCTCCTCACGGCCAATCGATGGCCGCAACGTAGCGGGCGTGCAGTTCGTCCAGCCGGGCCAAGACGTGCTCCTTGCCCAGCAGCGGCGCCGCCGCCAGGGCATGCTTCAGCACCGATGGATCCAGGGCGCGGCGCGCGGTCTCCGCCACCGGTGCAAAACTGAAATGCCAGGGCTCGGCCTGGACTCCGGACAGGACACCCCTATAGGGTCGAAAGAAGCCGAATCGCGCAGCGTGCGCCCCCAGCCAGGCGGCGAGCGGCGCGAACGGTCCGGAATCCGAATATTCTTCGACACTGAGTTGCACGCGATAACCGGGGACGAGGGCATTGGCGTCGATGAGGTCCATATCGGTACCCCAGTGATGCCGGCTGGCACCCGGGAGCGCCGACCACCGAAGAATTGCGGCGATGCGATCGGGCGGCGACAGCCGCGATGCGTTGATGGCACAGCCGGCGGCGTCATGCAGCGGCCTTGCGCCGCTGAACTTGCCGTTCCAGATGGCAAGCTGACGATCGAAATCGCGAAATGCGCTCACGGGCTTCAGATCGAAGCCGTCCGCCAGCGCCGCTCGGTGCAGATTCATGAATGGCGCCACCGCATGGACATGCAAGGTGCAGGACGGGTCGGCCATGGTAACGACGTGCGTTCGAGCCTGACCGGTCAATTCATGGGGATTCAAGACGCCGCCTCGCGAGCCGCGGCGAATTCGGCAACCTGGTCGAGAATTCGCACCATGTTGGACGGCTCCTGGGCGCCGGAGAGTGTGTACTGCCCATCGAAAATATAGGTCGGAACCGAGGTGATGCCGAGCGTCCCGGCGTGTCGCTCCGCCGCAACCACTCCGTCCTGACCCTCCCTTAGGACCAGCGCGGCCCGGGCCTCGCGCTCGACCAAGCCGGCCTCGACGCCGAGTCGAACCAATTCATCCAGATCGCCGATATCGGAGCCTTCCTCGAAATAGGCCTGCATGACACGGTCTTTGACCCTGCCTTGCGATCCATATCGCGCGGCATGGGCGATGAGGAGATGCGAGCGCCGGCTGTTCGGCATGCGTTGAATGAGGTCGAAGCGAAACCGGACTCCGATGACCTCTCCCTGTTGCGTCAACGCCTCTTCCAGTGCCGCGACCCGGTCTGGGCCGCCTATTTTGGCGGTCAAATACGCCGCGCGCTCCACCCCGTCCCATGGCATGTCGGGATTCAATTCGAACGGTCGCCAGGCCACCCGAGGTTCAAGATACGGCCGCTGCGCCAGTGCGAGTTCGAAGCGTCTCTTACCGAGAAAACACCAAGGGCATACCGTGTCTGAATAGATGTCGATTCGCATCTGCGCGGTCATAATGCGATTGTACCCGGCCCCTTATGGCCTTTGTCATGAACGAGTATCATTCCTGGATGAAGCGACCCGGTTGGCTGGATTAGGCGGCGATGGCACGCAGCCTGAAAACGAATTATTTGCTGCTGGCCCTGGGGGTCGGAACCATCCTGTCGTTGCTGGTGGGCGGCGTGTCGTATTACGAACATCGGGTCGACACCGCGGACATCAACCAACTGACGCACGCGGCGGTCGAACAGAAACTCGAGGCGGATCTCGAAGCGCGCGCCGACAGCCTCAGTAAGATCACCGGAGCATTGCTGGCGCCCGCACTGAACTCTGGAAACAAAGCCGCGGTGTCCACGATCGCAGAGCGGTTGCTCGAAGAGCGCGATATCGAGCGGGTCGAGGTTCGGGACACGCGTGGCGGCGTGTTGTTCACGGGCAGCAATCAACTCGACGATCCCTCCGGACTCGGACCCTTCGTACTCAAGAGCAGCATCCGCGGCAAGGGTGCAGGGTCGTCGCAATCCGCCGGCACCCTGCAGATCTGGCTGAATCGTGCGGAAATGCATGACACGCTCGCCAGCATCCAGTCGCAGATGGAGAACCGGCAGGGCCGCCAGATCGAACGCATGAGCGGCTTGCTGGCCAAAGTGACATTGCCGCTGATCCTATTGGGTCTGGTCGGCGCCTGGTACGTCGCGCGGCAACTGGCCCGGCCCATCACGGCGCTGGTTAAGTCGGCCGACCGCATCGGCGAAGGCGATTACACGCGACCGCTGGCCGTGGTGCGCCGCGACGAGCTCGGGGAGCTGCAATATGCGCTCGAGCGCATGCGGCAAAACCTGGCGGAAACGACCATCACCAAGAATTATCTCAACACCGTTCTCAACAGCTTGAGCGACGCGGTGCTGGTGACTTCGCCGGACGGCATCGTGAAGAGTTGCAATGAAGCCACCCAGAAGCTGCTGGGCTATGAGGAATCCGAGCTCGTGGGCAAACCGCTCACCAGCTTCATAGACGACGCGCATCGCACTGCTTTCGATCCGGCCAGTTCGACCACAGAAGCGCGCGAAACGGTGCTGCGCACCGCCAGCGGGCAGACCATCCCGGTCTCCATGGCGAATTCGACGATCACGTCGGAGGATCCACAATTCCAGGGCAATATCTACGTCGCCCGCAACATCACCGAGCGCAAGCGTGCGGAGCGCCGGATTCGCTACCTGGCGCGCTACGACACACTGACGAAGATGCCGAATCGCATGCAATTTCAGCACTTGCTGCAGCAGGCGATTGCACGCTCGCACCGCAGCCAGCGTTCGCTCGCGCTGCTCTATCTGGACTTGGACAGATTCAAGGAAGTCAACGACACCTTCGGCCACGCGGCCGGCGACCGTACGCTGGAGATCCTGAGCGAGCGTCTCACGCGCAGCTTGAGCAAGGACACCGTCATCGGTCGCCTTGCGGGCGACGAGTTCGCCATGTTCATCGACGACCTGCCGATCGATATCGACAATCGTCCCGCCCTGGCGACGCTGGCCCGTACCCTCCTGGACGAGATCAGCCGGACGTTCTACGTCAATCAGCAGGAAGTTTATTTGACCGCGAGCGTCGGCGTCGCCATCTGCCCGTACGACGCGGAAAACGTGATCGATTTGATCCGCAACGCGGACGCTGCCATGTATCACTCCAAGCAGAACGGCGGCAACTCGAGTGCGTTCTACATCCCCGAGATGAATGCTGCGGCCGTCGAACGATTGATGTTGAAGAGCAAGCTGCGGCGCGCGCTGGAGCGCGACGAGTTGGTGATTTTGTATCAATCCAAGGTCGACCTTCGGGATGGGCGCGTCGTCGGCGCCGAGGCGCTGCTACGCTGGCGCCTGCCCGGGCACGGCGACATTTCGCCGTCGCAATTCATTCCCCTGGCCGAGGAAACCAGTCTCATTCTGGACATCGGCGAGTGGGTGATGAACCGCGTCTGTTCGGACTACCGCGAGTGGCAGAAAACCGTACCTCAGCCGGGCCGCATCGCCATCAATCTGTCGCTGCGCCAGCTCAAGCAGGCCAGCTTCATCGCGCGATGCCGGAGCGTGTTCCGCCGCCATGGGGTGTCGCCGACGTGCTTCGAGCTCGAGGTCACGGAAACGACATTGATGACCGACCCGAAGCGAACCATCGGATTGCTGAACGAGTTGTACGCCATGGGTCTGAACCTGGCCATCGACGATTTCGGCACGGGCTATTCGTCGCTGTCGGCCCTGCAGCAGTTCCCCATCGGAACGTTGAAAATCGACCAATCCTTCGTTCGCGATGTGGCCATAGACTCGGATGACGCCGCCATCGTGCGAACCATCATCGACATGGGCAAGAGCCTCAATCTCGAAGTCATCGCAGAGGGCGTCGAGGCCAGCGAACAGCTCGAGTTCCTGCGCAAGCACGGCTGCTACTACGCGCAGGGGCGACTGTTCGGGGATGCCATGGAAGCCAAGAAGCTGCTCGCCATTCTCGCCTCTCAGGAGCAGGGCGCCCCCCATCACGCCGCGCTTTGCGCGCCAACCGTGTTGCGACCGGTGGCGACTCGTCAGACCGGGGCGTAAGTCCTGCTCTCCGCTC
>Ga0209890_10000706_pt1 | contig 15490 bp, 12 predicted proteins | sample OrgsoiDNA2013049_FD_185799 | JGI IMG/M metagenome (GOLD analysis project Ga0209890, IMG submission 185799) | Permafrost soil microbial communities from the Arctic, to analyse light accelerated degradation of dissolved organic matter (DOM) -... | ecosystem: Environmental > Terrestrial > Soil >...
GGGCGGGACGACGGGCACTGGCGGAACCACGGGCACCGGAGGAACCACGGGCACCGGAGGAACCACGGGCACCGGAGGAACCACGGGCACCGGAGGAACCACGGGCGCGGCCGGACGCGGGGGAGCGACCGGGGCGGCGGGCGCCAGCGGTGGTCGCGTGGGGAGCGGCGGCGGCGCCGGGGGGGCCGGCGGCGCGGCGGGGCGTCGCGGGACTGGCGGTGGCGCGGGCACCAGCGCGACAGGAACCGGCGGCGGCGCGGTCGGCGGCAAGACCGGCACCGGTGGAACGACCGGCACGGGTGGCACGGGCGGCGCGGCGCCCACCGCAGGCTGCGGCATGACGCCGCCCGCGAGCATGCGCTACAGCATCGACGTCGGCGGCATGACCCGCGAGTACATCCTCTCGGTGCCGAGCAACTACGACCCGAGTCATCCGTATGTGCTCATCTTCGCGTGGCACCCGTGGGGCGGCTCGGCGCAGCAGGTGGCGGGGACGGGGAACAGCGGGTACTACGGGCTGAAGGGGACGTCGAACAACCAGGCGATCCTGGTCGCGCCGGAGGGGCTCGACTTCAGCGGCATGGGGCTCGGCTGGGGCAACACGAACGGACAGGACATCGCGTTCCTGCAGGCGATGCTGGCGCTCTTCGAGTCGGACATGTGCATCGACCAGAAGCGGATCTTCTCGGCCGGGTTCAGCTTCGGCGGGATGATGTCGAACGCGGTCGGGTGCGCCGGGTTGGCGCGCGCCATCGCGCCGATGGCCGGCAACTCCACGGTGAGCGGCTGCCTGGCCGGCACCCAGCCGGTGGCGTACATGGGGTTCCACGGGACCCACGACTCCGTCGTCGATATCTCGGGCGGTCGCACGGCGCGCGACGTCTTCGTCAAGCGCAACGGGTGCACGTCGCAGACGACGCCGTCGTCACCGAGCTGGTGCGATGGGATCGCTTCGAGCTACCAGCCCTGCACCTGCGTCGACTATCAGGGGTGCATGCCGGGGTACCCCGTGACCTGGTGCGAATACAACGCCGATCACCAGGCGGCGCCCAACTCTGGCCCGACGCTCTGGACCTTCTTCTCGCAGTTCTGATAGCGGAGCGAGGTCCGCGAGAACGCCGCGCCGCCCTATCGGGCGAGGAGGCGCGCGACGAACAACACGGCGCCGCCGATGGCGATGGCGATGCTCATGGTCCTGACGCCGCGGTCGCCGAACCAGGGGGCGTTGCGCGCGGCGAGCACGAGCGGCAGGGCGAGCGAGAGGACGGCGAGCTGGCCGAGCTCCACGCCCAGGTTGAAGGAGACGAGGGCGAGCGGCACCTGCGCGCGCGGCAGCGCGATCTCGCGCAACGCCCCGGCGAAGCCGAACCCGTGGATGAGGCCGAAAGGGAAGGTGATCCGCCAGCGCTTGCTGGCGTCGGTGACGAAGAGGTTTTCGACGCCGACGTAGGCGATGGAGAGCGCGATCGCGGGCTCGACGAGGCGCGCGCTGGGGGTGAAGATCGAGAAGGCGGCGAGCGCGAGCGTGATCGAATGCGCGAGCGTGAAGGCGCTCACCACGCCGATGAGCGAGCGCAGGCTGCCGCCGACGAGGATGAGGCCCAGCAGGAAGACCAGGTGATCGGCGCCGGTGAGGATGTGCTCGATGCCGAGCTTGAGCATCGACCAGGCCATCGCGGCGGCGCTGGAGGTCGGGCTCCCGTCGCTCAACGTCCAGGTGGCGTTGACTCGGTCGAGCACCTTGACCTGCGCCTTGCCCGCGCGGAAGAGGCGCGCCATGTGGCGGTGCCCCGGGGCCAGCGCGTCGAGCATCGGCATCGCCAGCGTGAGCCGGCCGGGAACGTCGGGGCAGACGTAGCGGACCTGGAAGACCACGCCGCCCTCGGCCTCGAGAGCCCACGCGCGGTCGAGCGTTCCGGCGCAAGCTTTGGCGTCGGCGTTCACGGTCAGGCCCCCGACGAGAGCGCGCGCGACGGCGTCCCTGCCGGTGGCCAGCTCCTCGGCGCTGATCGCGCCGTCGTGATCGGTGTCGATCGCCGGGAGCAACCGGGCCAGCTCGCGACCGGCCATCCCAAGATCGCCGTAGAGGATCTTGCCGTCCAGGCGGTACTCGCCGCTCGAGACGCCGACCGCGTGGGCGGAGGCGGCGCGCTCGGGCGCGAACGCGGCGAGTCCCAGCGCGGCCGTCAACAGGATCGCAGCGCCGTGGACCACTCTGCGCCCGAGCGTCGTCATCGGGCCGCCATCATCTCAGTGCGGCGGCAGCTGCGCGACCGGCGCGCTGCCCGCGGCGGCAGCTGCCCCATACGGCGCGTCGGTCAGCGTCCCCAGGAAGGCCACCACCGCGTCGATCTCGGCGTCTGTCATCGGTGGCGGCGCCCCTTCGCGCCGGTTGTAGATGGGGGCGTAAACGTTGACGTTGCGGCGATACTTCGGCGGGACGTCGTCGAACTTCTTGCCCGGCGGGTAGACGCGATCGGGGGCGACCGCGCGCCGGGCATAGAACGCCACGGCCTCGCGCAAGCTCTTGTAGACACCGTTGTGTCCGAGGCTGTCGCGAACGGCGACGTTTCGCAGCGACGGTGTGCGAAAGTTCGAGCAAAACCGCTCGTCGGTCGACGGCGTCTTCGCGTTCTTCCGCTCGCAGAGGCCGAGATCGAACGATGCGGCGCTGTGATTGCCAGGCAGCTCGCCGTTGCGAGGGAGGGCGACCGCGTCGTACCCGTAGTCGGTGAACATCGACTCTGCCGGGTCGGTCGAGGTCTCGGCCATGCGATGGCAACCGGAGCAGGCGCCGCGCCGCCGATCCTTGAAGATCTCCAGCCCCTGCCGCTCCTGTTCCGTCAGCGTCGCCTGCCCGCGCACGTAGTCGTCGTACTTCGAACGGGCCGGCGTCATCTCGTCGCTCTTCAGATAGGCCTCGAGCGCCGCCCCGAGGCCACGCAGAACCACCTCCGGGTCGGACGACGGTCCGAGGGCGGCGCGGAACTCCTTGCCGTACGGCGCGCGCGCGATCTTGTCAGCCACCCGTCGCGGCGTTCCGGCGTTCATCTCGTTGGGGTTGAACAGTGGCTGGCGTGCCAGCTCGGCGAGGCTGTCGGCGCGCCCGTCCCAGAAGAACCCGCCGCGCGGCTCCGGCGCCGGGGCCTCGTCGTCCTCGAAGTAGTGGAAGGCGGGGACGTAGCGCATGTAGAGGACCGAAGGGGTCGAACGCCGCGCGAAGCGCGCGGGCCGGCTCCCCACCGGCACGCCGATGTGCGAGCCGTGGCTTCCCGAGAAGGCGCGCGCCGGATCGTGGCAGCTCGCGCAGCTCGTGCCCGGCGGCTCCGACAGGCGCTCGTCGGCGAAGATCTTCTTTCCGAGCGCCACCAGCACCGGATCGTCCGGCGGCCCCTGCCGGGGCGGAACCGGCAGAACATTCGTGCGGCGGGCCGGGATCACCGGCGTGCGGGGAAGGTTCGGGAGCTTCGCCGCCGCCCAGGCCTCGGCGATCGTCGGCTTCGGCGCAGGCAGCGGCGTCGGCGTCGGCGCCGGCGCACGCTTGCTGCACGCACCGAGAGCCAACACGAGCGCGGCGGCACCCACATTGGCCAGGCGCCGCCGGGATACTGCTTCCTGTTTCAGGTTGAACCTAAGGGATATTGTCGTAGGTCCCGACCACGTTGCCGCTGCCGTCCGTGCAGGTGATCTGGGTGCCCGGGGTGCTGTCGCAGGTGCCGCTGCAGGCGATCGGAGGCGCCATGCTGCAGACGGCGATGATGGTGCCGTTCGTGCGGTACGACGTGAACTTCCAGTTCTTCTGGCCGACGGCGCCCACGCGGTCCATCACCATGAACCCGAACTCCTGCGAGAACGCGAACGCGTTCACCACCGTGTTCGGCGCCGGCAGGTCGGCGTTCGGGTTGAACCCCGTCCCGTTCGCTGGGAGCGCGGAGTCCAGGTTGTCGCCGCCGTTACCGGCCACGAAGGTCGCTGGGTGGTTGCTGGAGAAGTTCAGCGCCTGGAAGTCGTGAACGTGGCCATGGACGGCGATCCCGATGTTCGGCGGGTAGTAGTTGCCCGGGTAGGCGGCGTTCATGACCGACTGGAGACCGGCGTTGCCGATCGTGGGCGGGTTGGCCGCCGAGTAGCCGAGGACCGGGTGGTGCACGGCCCAGATGTTCAGCAGGCTGGCGGGCGCCAGGCTGGCGGCTGAGGCCAGCTCGGCGGTGTACGGCTGAAACGCCGCCGGCGAGTAGGCGGTCTTGGAGGCGTTCGCCGAGTCGAAGACGACGAACTGCGTGTCCCCGAAGGAGACTGCCCATGGATCGTTGTAGTTGCCGCTGTTGTCGTTCGCCGGGTCGTTGCAGGTCTTGACGCCGGACGCGTCGTACGGATTCGGGTCGAGATACCGGTACCAGCCCTGGCCGGCGCGGTTGCAGGTTTCATGATTGCCGCGGACCATGACCCAGGGAGCAGCCGCCAGCAGCGGCGCCGCCGGCGTGAAGAGGTCAGCCGCCCAGGTGTCGGAGCCGTAGCCCCACGGCGTTCCGGTGCAGGCCGTGTTGCCGGGAGGGCAGGGGTTGTCGCGGTACTGGTAGTCGCCGACGTGAAGCACGAGATCGGGTTGCATCGCGGCCGCGGCCGACGAAATCACCGAGAAGGGCCAGATCGTCGGATCGCCGCAAGCCTGGTAGACGTTTCCGATCGAGATGCGGCACCCGGTGTCGCCGATGATTACCACCCGGTTCACGACCGCCTTCGGCAGCGGCAGGCTGATGCCGGCCGCCGTGGCCGCGGTTGCGCCCGCGGGAAGAAGGGACTCGCAGGTCGTCGTGGTGAAGACCGAGGGCTTGGAGTTGCCGGACGTCATCGCCCCGGCGAGAGTCGTATCCGTGCTGGTCGTGCGGAGCGGCAGGGTGGCCGGCAGCGCGCGGACGGTCATTGGGCTCGAAACCCCATTGACCGTGATCGCGGGGCAGACGTTGTAGGGCGTGAGGAGGCGGGCAATGGCCTGGTTGTTGGCCCCGATCTCGACCCAGGCCGACTCGTTGAGGGCGGAGTCAGCCGGGCAGGTCACCTGCAGGTTGAAGGTCGCGTTGCACCCCACGTCACCGTCGGAGACGGTGAGGGTCAGCGACGCGAGGCCGGGGGCCGTGCAGGTCAACGTCGGGTTCTGCGCGGTGGCGCTGCTCAACGTGCCGGAGGTCGTCGTCCAGCTGTAGGTGAGGGGCTGCGGAGCGCTGTCCTGATCGTCGGCGGTGCTCGAGATCGCGATGACGTTCCCCGTCGGCGGATTCGCGCTGACCGAATCGACCCTCGGACAAACATTGATCGTCCCGTTCACCAGGATGCTTCCCGTCGTGGGAGCGGCATGGCAGTCGATTGCCACCGACACGGAGGTCGTGGAGGCCGCGACGACGTTGAACGGCGACGAGGCTCCCGCGCAGCTGGTCTTCCCGTCGACCGACGTCCCGGTCAGCGTGAGCGCATATCCCGTGCCCGCCGCGATGTTGCCGATGACGGAGGAGACCGTCGACGAGCTGGCGACGTTGATCGACCCCGAGTAGGTGCCCGGTCCGGTGATTGAATAGGCGAACGTGCTCACGCTGCTTCCACCCGGGAGCACCAGCGCTACGGACCCGGCGCCAACGCTCGACGCCCCGGCGTGGTTTCCGTTCGACGTGCTGTCGCAGCCGATCAGCGTCGAGAGTCCGACGGCCACCGCGAGTTTCAGCACCAGGTTCGTTCGATCGAATGTCAGCACGCGCGCCTCCGAGTAAAGGTCAGCTATCAGGGGATCGCCGAGCTGCCATTCAGGAGTCGTGCCACACGCATCGAGCACCCGATGTTCACGGATGGTCGAGGTTCTTCGTCTTTGCGCTGACGCTCCGGGAGCCAAACTCTCCGAAAATCGAACGGACCGCTCCGGTTTTCGGTGACCTCGCGCCGACCGCCGATCCGCGGGCGAATCGTCATGCAAACGACACACGGAGTTGGCCTATGGTGCGGCGAGATCATGAGTCGCTGGTCGAGGGATCTCCGACGGGCCCGGCTTCGATTCGCGGCCGCCTTCGTGGCGGTCGGTGGGGCCCTGCTCGCCCTCTATGCATTTCCCTACGCCGAGCACGGAATCGGGGAGGGCGGTTTTGCCTGGTATCTCGGCGCGTACGCGCGCGCGGCCGGCTCGGTGATTCGCCTCGTGGATCCGACCGTGCACGTCTCCGGCGCGGATCTCGTCGGTCGCACCTCTTTGACGATCGCCAAGAACTGCGACGCGATGGACGTGAACCTGCTGCTGATCGCGGCGATGCTGGCGTTTCCGGCGCCCTGGAAGCGCCGTCTGGTCGGTATCATCGCGGGCGTCGGGTTGCTGTCCCTGGTGAACGTCCTGCGGATCGTGACCCTCTATCAGATCAGCATCCACGCGCCGCGCGCGTTCGAGCTCATTCACGCCGAGCTGTTCCCCCTGGTCATGGTGGCGCTGGCGGTGGGTGCCTTCGCCGTCTGGTCGCGTTGGTCGCGGCAGGCAGAGCTCGCGCCCGCCGAGGCGCCGGCGAATGCCGAAGCCTGAGCGCGGCGCCCGCACGCGCGCGTCCACCTGGCGGCAGCGCCGCGGCGTGGAAATCGCCCTCGCGGCCGGACGCACGCCCGAGGCGATCTTTCCGCGCTGGCGCGCGCGTTCGACCGCGCTGTTCTTCGGGCTCGCGGTCCTCTTGCTGGCGCCCTGGCCTGGCTGCGGGCGTCTGTTCGGGCCGCTCTTCTGCGCGTTCAGCAATGCGGTCATCGTCGTGGTCGGGGCGGGAGGAGATTCGGAGCCACGATTTTCTACCCAGCTCCCAGGACGCCCGACGCCGGAACCCGCGACCACCGACTGGACAGTCTGGCTGGCGGCCACCCATGGCGAGGGTCCGTCACGGCCGCCGCTCCCGCTCGAAACGAGGATCTTGGGCTACACGCCGCTCGCGCTGTCGCTCGGGCTCACGTTGGCGTGTGCCGTCTCCTGGCGCCGCAAGCTGCGAATGCTGGGCTTCGGCCTCGCCCTGCTGCTCGTCCGTCTGGCGATCGCGATCGCGCTCCCGGTTAGCCGCGCGTTCAGCCCGCACCCGGCCGCCCCGGGACCGATCAGCGAGCTCGTCTGGTACGTCCTGATTGACCTCCCTGCAATGTCGTACGTGGCACCTCTGTTCGCCTGGTGGCTCGCGTTCACCGTCACGCAGGACTGAGCCGGCCGAAAGTTGGACCCTCTTCAATTCGAATACGCGATTTCGAATTTCGGGGACCTGTCCGCCGGCCCGGCTCGCAAGCATCGCGTTATCAGGCGGGTTCGTGAAGGAACGCGGTTTGCTTACAGGGAGGCGCTGAGATGTCAGCCTCCCGACAAAATCCCCGGATTGTGCGTTTCTCTCTCGGCGCGCTGGCCGTCGCGATGTTGTCGTGCGCCGAGCCTCACACCGACGGCGCGAGCATCGCGCTTCAAGTCTCGCCGGGTGTCACGCTCTCGGCCGCCACCTATTGGGTCATCGCGCCGAACGGAAGCGTGACGACCGGAACCGTCGGGGTTGGGACCAGCGCCACCGTGCGCGTCATTATTTCGGGGCTGCCGACGGCCACTGGCTATCAATTGATAGTCAGCGGGCTCGCGAGCGACGGGATCACCGGCTGCTCCGGTTCCGCGACGTTCAACTCCCCGGCGCCATCCACCGGCGTCCCCGTGACACTGGTGTGCGCCGCGCCGCCGGCGCCGGGACAGGCGCTGGTCACGGCGACGGTCAACATCTGTCCCGTCATCGACGGCGTCGCGGCGAGCCCGTCGTCGGTGGCCGTCGGCAGCTCGATGGCGCTCCAGGTCATCGCGCACGATCCCGACTCCGGGCCGGCGGTGCTGACTTTCGCCTGGACGGCGGACGGCGGCACGTTGATCGGCAGCGCGGCCGCCGCAGCGACCCTCACCTGCACCCAGGCGGGAACCTTCCACGTCTCCATCGCGGTCTCGGACGGCGACGCAACCTGCGGCGCGGCTCAGTCCCTTGCCGTCACCTGCACGGAGCTCTGAGAACATGAGCTCCTCGAAGATTGGGACGAGCATGTTCTTCCGCTGGTGGCTGGGAACGTCGGGAATCGTCGGCTTCGCGCTGGCGGCGGTTCTCTCGATCGGCTGCGAAACCCCGCCGACCGCAGTGGCCGACCCCGTCAGCGGCGTGGCGAACGCCGGCCAGTGCGGCGCGGGTTCGCTCAACATCGCGGTGGTGGTGCCCCCCAACTTTCAGATCAACACGATCGGTTACCAGCTCACGAAGACCGGCTTCAGCCAGGCCGGCAGCTTGAACGTTGCGCAGAGCGGAACGGTTTCGGGCGTGATCGGCGGTATTCCGGCCGGCGCCGGCTACACGCTGGCGCTGACCGCGACCGATGTCGCGAACAAGTTCACCAGCTGCGCCGGCTCGTCGACGGTCGCCGTGATAGGTGGCGCGACGACGCCCGTCAGCGTGGCCATCGAGTGCCGTCTACCGCCAGCAGTGACGCCGCCGCCGCCGTCAGTTCCAGTTCCGATGCCCGCAGTCGCGTTGCTGGCGGTCGCCCTCCTGGCAGCCGGCGCGACCGCCACGCGCCGCAGCGGCCGTCGCTGAGACTCAGGCTCGGCGAGCTCCAGCGGGGACTGGCGCATCCGGGGTGCGGCGCGCCCGGGCGTTAGGCGGGGGATTGGGTTGGCGCGTCCGGTCTGGCTTGCGGCGCGACGCCACTCCAGAGCTCCGCGTCCTTCGTGAACAGGGCGACGACGAAGTCCATGACCGCGCGAACGCGCGCGACGCGGGCGAGGTCGGGGTGGACGACGAGGAAGATGTCGCGGCCGCCGAGCACGCGCGGCGTGAGCCTCCGCAGAAGCGGCTCGTTCTCCGCGAGGAAACAGGGAACGGCGCCGATGCCCATCCCGCAGATCGCGGCGTTGATCGCGGCAACGATGCTGTTGCCGCGCATGACGACGTTTGCCCCCTCGGCGTTTGCATCCAGCCAGAGACCCCCGGGCGTCTTGCGCAGGCTGTCGTCGAAGCCGATGACGTCGTGGCCCCGCAGGTCTTCTGGATTCGGCGGCGTGCCTTTGCGCGCGATGTAGTCCGGTGCCGCGTAAAGCGACCAACCCGCGCACCCGACTTTGCGCGCGAGGAGGTCAGGCTCCGTCACCTCTCTCGCGCGAACCGCCAGATCCGCCTCGCCTCGCATGAGGTCGGAGGCGTGGTTGCTGCTCGAGATCTGGACGATCAGGCCGGGGTGCTGCTCGCGGAGCGCCGCGAAGTGCTTCACGAAATAGCTGCTCAGAGCCTCGGAGATAGAGAAACGCACCGTTCCTTCGATGCGGTCGTCGCCACCCGACACGCGCCGCTCGATCGCTTCGAACCGCGTCTCGATCTCCTGCGCCAGCGGCAGGACTCCACGTCCGGTCTCGGTCGCCACCAGACCGTCTGGGCCGCGGAGAAACAGACGCGCGCCAAGCTCGGCCTCGAGCGCGGAGAGGCGTCGTCCCACAGTGGTGTGCTCGACGCCGAGCTCACGCGCGGCGCCCGCCAGACTCCCCGATCGCGCGATCGCCAGGAAGTAGCGGAAATCGTTCCAATCGGGCACCCGTGCAGAATTGCACGCTGGGTGTGCCGCTTCAATCATTCCGCCCTGCGGGTGCGATCGGCATAGTGCCTTTCGTAGCAGCTGTTCTCGAAAAAACGATCACACCCAAGGAGACCATCATGAACGCACTCGACATCGTCACGAAGCTCGACAAGGAGATCTGCGGCGGCGAGCTGGCCAAGGCAGCCGCCTACCTGGCCGACGATTTTCATTTCGTGGGCGTCAGCCCGCAGCCGCTGAACAGGGACGAGGCGCTGGGGGTCTGGGCGACGATCCGGGCGGGCGTGCCCGACTTCAGCCACAACATGCGCAACCTGCGCGAGGCCTCGAACATCGTCTATGCCACGGTCGAGGCGGGGGGAACCCACACCGGTACGCTCTCCATCCCGAACGGCCCCACCGTGCCGGCGACGCACCGCAAGTGGCAGAACCCACTCGAGCGGATCGCCATCACCGTGCGCGACGGGAAGGTCAAGGAGTGGGCCGTGGAGACCGTTCCCGGGGGAGGCCTCTCCGGCTTGCTCGGGCAGCTGGCCTAGGTCCTGGCCGACGCGGGCGGACCGTGCGACGCGCGCCCTCCGAGAAAACGACTCGTGAGGGCGCGCCGTACGTCTTCCTCAGCGGGGGCGGGAGTGTTGATTCCGGCCGGCTTTCGGATGCAGGAGCGGGCGCATCGCCTTGGCGAACGCCCTCGCGGACTTGACACTAGTCTTCGGAACCCAGGTTTTGGCCATCTGACGAGGGTGCGCGTTCTCGGCCCAGAACGCCACCTTTGCTATCGCCAATCGACACCGGCGGCGTCACGACCATCGCCAATGTGGACGCCCGGGCGTTCGTGGTATGGGTTTTCACATGGGTCGCATTCATCGCAAGGTGCCGCCGGCCGGCAGCAAGATCGGGATCGCCTTCTCGGGGGGGCTCGACACGCGTTGCGCAGTGGCCTGGCTGGCCCGCCAGGACTTGAACGTCTACGCCTACACGGCTGACCTGGCGCAGCCCGACGAGGAGACACCGTCGGACATCCCGCCGGTGGCGCTCCAACACGGCGCCAAGGCCGCGCGTCTGATCGACTGCCGCGACGCCCTCGTGCGTGAGGGGCTGATCGCCATCCAGTGCGGCGCGTTTCACCTCGGCGTGGCGGGGCGCAAGTACTACAACACCACGCCGCTCGGCCGCGCGGTGACCACGACCGCCATCGTGCGCGCGATGAAGGAGGACGGCGTCGACATCTTCAGCGACGGCAGCACCCACAAGGGGAACGACATCCAGCGTTTCTATCGCTACGGCGTGCTGACCAACCCGGCGCTCACCATCTACAAGCCCTGGCTCGATCAGGCGTTCGTGACCGCGTTCGGCGGCCGCACCGAGATGAGTGAGTACCTGGCGGGGATCAAGCTGCCGTACCACATGGGCGTCGAGAAGGCCTACAGCACCGACGCCAACTGCCTGGGCGCCACGCACGAGGCGAAGGACCTGGAGTTCCTCGACAAGGGGATCCGGATCGTGAACCCGATCATGGGTGTCGCCTTCTGGAAGCCGGAGGTGCGGGTCGAGCCGGAGGAGATCACCGTCGCCTTCGAGCAGGGCCTCCCGGTGAGCCTGAACGGCAAGCGCTACGGGTCGCGATTCGAGCTGTTCAAAGCTTGCAACGTCGCCGGCGGCCGCCACGGCCTCGGGATGAGCGATCAGATCGAGAACCGCGTGATCGACGCCAAGAGCCGCGGCATCTACGAGGCGCCCGGGCTGGCGCTGCTGCACATCTGCTACGAGCGGCTCCTATCGGCGATCCACAACGAGAACGCCACCGATCAGTACGTGACGATGGGCCGCCGCCTCGGGCGCCTCCTCTATGAAGGTAAGTGGTTCGACCCCGAGGCGATGATGCTGAAGGAGGCGCTGGCCCACTGGATCGCGCCGTCGATCACCGGCCAGGTCACGCTGGAGCTGCGGCGGGGGGACGACTACACCATCGTATCCACCTCGGCTCCCCACATGGCCTACGACCCGCAAAAGCTGTCGATGGAAAAGGTGGAGAGCCTGTTTTCCCCCGAGGACCGCATGGGCGCCCTCGAGATGCAGAACCTCTCCGTGCTCGACACGCGCGAGTTCCTCATCAGCCACCTCGACGCCACCCGCGCTCTCGCGGCCGGTGCGCCGCCGCGAGAGCTGACTGAGATCCTCGGCGAATCCGACGAGCCGAAGCGCCGGTAGCCGTCGCCCCCTCACGCCGCCAGACGAACCGGCGTCGGCGGCGCGGCCACCGCCTCTTGCGGCAGCGGGCTCCGCAGGTGAAGCATCGGCGCGAAGGCGCTCCGGTAGCTCCAGGCGAGGCATAGCTCCGCGGCCAGGACGACGAGCGGGAGTGGCAGCCCGGAGGGCTCGAGGAAGAGGTGGAAGCCGACGATGTTGATGATGATCGGCGCCAGAACGGCGAGCGTCAGCGGGACGAAGAGCCCGCCGAGGAGCAGCAGGCCGGCGACGACCTCGGTCGCCTTCAGCAGCGGGAACAGGTAGCCGCTGGCGAACAGAGCGCCCGCGAACGCAGCGGCGCGCGGCGGTGCCGGCGGCATCGGCAGGAAGTGCAGGAAGAAGTTCAGGCCGAAGACGGTGAAGACCAGGCCCAGGAAGATTCGAGCGGCGGTGGGGATGTGCTTGCTGATGGTGTGCATGACGATGTTCCTCTCACCCATCAGTTTGGTTGTTTCCCGCCAGACAACTAGGTACATGTGTGACAACATACTGTTGCTATGACAGCAACAGATGGCCTCGATCTGAACCAGGTGACGGCGTTCGTGCGGGTGATGGAGAGCGGCAGCTTCACGGCCGCGGCGCGCGAGCTGGGGCTACCCAAGTCGTCGGTCAGCCGCCGGGTGAGCGCGCTCGAGACGGCGCTGCGTGTGCGGCTGCTCCAGCGGAGCACGCGTCAGCTGGTCCTGACAGAAGCCGGGCGCCTCTACTTCGAGCGCGCGCGGGCGGCCCTTCGGGGCCTTTCGGACGCCAACGTGGCGGTGACCGATCTGAGCCACGAGATCGCCGGGCCCATCCGCTTCACCGCCGGGGGCGACAACACCGGACTCATTGCCAGTCTGCTCGCCGAGTTCCTTGCCCGTTACCCGAAGATTCAGATCGACGTGGTGATGACGCCCCGGCGGGTCGACCTGGTCGCGGAGGGGTTCGATCTGGCCCTGCGCGCCGGGCCGCTGGTCGATTCGGCGTTGATCGCGCGGCGCCTCGGGCGGACCGAGCTGGGCCTGTTCGCCTCGCAGGCCTACCTCCGCAAGGCGGGCCGACCCAAGAACGTCGCCGATCTGGCCAGGCACCGCTTCGTGCTCCTCGGGGAGCCGCACGAGCGCGAGCACCTCCGCCTGACCGGCCCCGACGGCGAGCAGAACGTGAAGATCTGGGGGCCGCTGGTGGTGCACGAGATGTCGTTCGCCGTCGACGCGATCGCCACCGGGATCGGCATTGGCCTCGTTCCCGACACGTACCTCGGGTGGATGATCAAGGGCGGCATGGGGCGTTCGGGCGGGCGCGATCTCGTGCGCCTGCTCCCCGATCACGGTGTGGTCGGATCGGAGCTGAGCCTCGTGTCGCCGAGCACCGCGTACGAGCCGACGCGCGTTGGTCTCTTGCGCGACTTTCTCACCGGGCGGCTGCGGCCGATGATCCAGGCCTGCACGCTGGCGCTGGAGGCAGAGAAGGTCGCCCGCCGAACGGCCGAAGAACGGGCGAGCAAGCAGGCGAGCAGACGACAGGAACGAAAAGCGGCGCGCGCCTGATCGTGAGCGGTCAGGCCTTGGCCACCACTTGCAGCGTCCGGCGGACGACGCCTTCGAAGACCTCCAGCTGCGCGCCGCGCGGCGGCTCCCCCGGCTGAGGAACGCGTCGGACGTACGCGCCGTCGGCATTCATGTCGTAGGCAAAGGCGTTGTCGGCCAGCGCCGGCGCCAGGACCTCCTGGCGGATCTGCTCACGCAGCGCCGGAGATTCGACCGGGAACATGATCTCGACCCGGCGGTGGAGGTTGCGCGGCATCCAGTCGGCAGACGAAAGAAAGAACTCCTCCTCGCCCGGTGGCCCGAACAGGATGACCCGCTCGTGCTCGAGGAAGCGACCGAGGATCGACATCACCTGGATGTTCTCCGAAACGCCGGGGATGCCTGGGCGCAGGCAGCAGACGCCGCGCACACAGAGCGTGATCGGCACGCCGGCGCCCGAGGCGCGGTAGAGCGCCTGGATGACCCGCACGTCGACCAGCGCATTCAGCTTGGCGAAGATGGAGGCCGGCTTGCCGGCGAGCGCCCGTTCCGCCTGCGCCTCGATCTTGGCCAGGATGGCGTCCGAAAGCGCGGTCGGCGCGACGTCCAGCTTGCGGTGGCGCGCCTTCTTCGAGAACCCGGAGAGCCCGTTGAAGAACTCCGAGAGGTCTTCGCCGAACTCGGGGTCGGCGGTGAAGAGCCCGAGATCGGTGTAGAGACGCGAGGTCGCTTCGTTGTAGTTGCCGGTTCCCAGGTGGACGTAGCGGCGCAGCCCTTCACCCTCGCGGCGCACGACCAGCGCCGCCTTGGCGTGCGTCTTCAGCTCGGCGTGCCCGAAGAAGACGTGCGCGCCCGCCCGCTCGAGTGCGCGCGCCCAGGCGATGTTGTTCTCCTCGTCGAAGCGCGCCTTGATCTCCACGGAGACGGCGACCTGCTTGTGGTTCTCGGCGGCGCGGATCAGCAGCCGCACCACCTCGGCGTTGGCGCCGGTCCCCGTCCGGTAGAGGGTCATCTTGATGGCCAGCACGTCGGGGTCTTCGGCCGCCTGGCGCAGGAAAAAAAGCACCGGGCCGAACGAGTCATAGGGGTGGTGCAGCAGGATGTCCCCCCTGCGAATCAAGGCGAACATGTCCGACTTGTCGGTCAGATCGTGCGGGAGGCGGGCGACGAACGGCGGGTCGCGGAGGTCCGGACGGGCGAGGCCCGCGATCGACATGAGAGCCCGCAGCCCGAGCGGACCGGTTGCCGTGTAGACGTCCTCCTCGTCGATCGACAGCTTTTCGATCAGCAGCCGGCGCACCCGATCGGGGATCCCGGCGGCGACCTCCAGCCGCACGCAGGCACCGAAGCGACGGCGCCGGATCTCGCGGTCGACGATCGACAGCAGATCGTGCGCCTCGTCCTCGAGGATGTCGTAGTCCATGTCGCGCGTGACGCGAAACGGATAGGTCCCCAGGATCTCCATCCCGGGGAAGAGCTCGTCGAGGTTGGCCGCCAGCAGCTGCTCGAGCGGTAGGAAGTCGTGCGCGCCGTCCGCGGCCGCTGCGGCCGTGCGGCCGGCGTCGAAGTTCTCGAAGGGGACGAAACGCGGCAGGATCTCGGGGACTTTGATGCGCGCGAACTTCCGTTCCTTCGTCTCGGGGTCGCGCGCCTCGACCGCCAGCGACAGCGAGAGGTTGGAGAGGAAGGGGAAGGGGTGCCCGGGGTCGACCGCCAGCGGCGTCACCACCGGAAACACCGAGCGGCGGAAGTATTTGCGTGCCTGCTTCTTGGTCTCGGTGTCGAGCGCGCTCCAGTCGTGGATCCGGATTCCGCGTCCGACCAGCGCGGGGAGGAGGTCGTCGGCCAGAAGCGTCGCCGCGGTCTCCAGCTGTCCGCGGATGATCTGGCCGATGCGCGCGAGCTGCTCGCGGGCCGAGAGACCGTCGGGGCTGGCCTCGACCAGCGCTGCGGCCTCGAGCTGCTCGTGCAGCCCGGAGACGCGGATCATGAAGAACTCGTCCAGGTTCGACGAGTAGATCGCCAGGAACTTCAGTCGCTCGAGCAGCGGCCAGCGCACGTCGAGCGCCTGGTCGAGCACCCGGGCGTTGAATGCCAGCCAGGAGGTCTCGCGGTTGATGTAGAGCGCCGGG
>Ga0209890_10000707_pt1 | contig 15486 bp, 15 predicted proteins | sample OrgsoiDNA2013049_FD_185799 | JGI IMG/M metagenome (GOLD analysis project Ga0209890, IMG submission 185799) | Permafrost soil microbial communities from the Arctic, to analyse light accelerated degradation of dissolved organic matter (DOM) -... | ecosystem: Environmental > Terrestrial > Soil >...
ATTGATCTTTTCGCGCTTGTACAGGTCCATCATCGCGCGACCGAGCTTTTCGCGATCGTCCTTGAACGACTCCTGGATCTGTTTCATACGCGGCGCGACCGCGCGCATCTTCGCCATGGAGCGCCCGCTCGCCTGGCTCAAGGGGTAGAACATCAGCTTGATCAAGGCGGTGACGATGATGATCGCCCAGCCCCAATTGCCGATGCGCGCGTGGATCCAGTTGAGCGCCGCAAACAGCGGCTGCGCGATCACGGTGAGCAGGCCGTAGTCGGCGGTGCGCTCGAGGCGCGGGCCCGTCGCCGCCAGCTGCGCCTGCAGCTTCGGTCCGATGAACAGCTTCTCGTGGAATTGTGCCTGGGCGCCGGCAGCAACCTGGGTGGCGGGCCCCGTCGCACTCAGCAGGTATTCGCGGCCCTGCACCCGCAGCTGATACCGGTAGGGCTGATTCGCCGGCGGCACCACCGCGCAGACGAAATGATGCTGCAGCGACGCGAACCAACCGCTGGTGATGGCTTCGGAGAACTTGCTGTCCGCCTCGTTCTCCACTTTGAGATCGCGGGCCTTGGTGCCGTCGTATATGGCCGGCCCCTTGAAGGAGTAGGTCTCGACGTCGAAGTAAGAGCGGGAGGGATGTTCCCAGCGGCGCAGGATTTGTGTGTAGGAAGCGATGCTGCGCGGCTCCGTGCCGGCATTCTGGACCGCATAGTCGAGGTCGATGGCATACCAGCCGCGGGTAAATACGAAGGTCTTCGTGACGGTCAAACCCTGCCCGTCCGTCCAGGTCATCGGCACGCGCAATTCCTTGGCGTCCGCGGGCAGCACGTAGGAGGTCTGCGCGGCCGTCCACGTGGCCAGATGCGTGGGCGCGGCCTCGCCCGCCTTGCCGATAAGCCCGCTCTGCAGCAAATAGAGCGTCTCGGCGTCGTGGTTCTCGAGGCGCACCGGGATGTTGGGCGTCTCCTTATGCAGCGGATATTGCGGGAGGTCCGCCCGGTCGATCTCGCCGCCCTTCAAATTGATGGAAACATCGAGTACGTCGGTGACCACGTGCAGCTGCGATGCGGAATCCGGCGCCTCTGATTCGCTGATCGGTGCGGCTGCCGGCATCGCTGGGGCGGCGGGAGCGGGAGCTTGCGTCGCACTGCCCGGACTCGCGGTCTCGGCCTTCGGCAACGTATCGCCGAGCTGGTTCGAAGCGCCGTTTGCGGCAGGGGCGGAATGCGACGCGCCCGACTCGGGCTCGCGATAATCATGCATCCACGCTTCGTAATTGAGATACAGGATCGCCGCGAATGCGACCATGAGCATGACGCGGGTATTAGGCATTGATGTGCCCCTTGTCCGGGTTAGGTCTCTGCTCCGGCACCGGGTCGTAACCACCCTCCGAAAACGGATGGCAGCGAAGCAGGCGCTTTGTGCCGAGCCAGCTGCCGCGCAGCGCTCCGTGGCGTTCGATTGCCGAGAGGGCGTAACAGGAACAGCTTGGATGGAAACGGCAGCGCGGTCCCAACAGCGGGCTCACGGCGAGCTGGTAAATCCGAATGATTCCCATCAAGAGGTGGCGCATGGCTACCATTTTTGCGCAATGCTGTGCCAATGCTTGGCGAGGCTGTCGCGCAGATCGCCGGGCGGCGCGAGCCGGGCGCTTTCGCGCACCGCGACGGTGACATCGACGGGCGGCAGGATATGTTGGTTCATTCGAAACGATTCCCTGGTCAGGCGCTTGATGCGGTTGCGGGCGACGGCGGTGGCGCAGGAGCGCGTCGCGATCGCCAGCCCGAGCCGAGGGTACGTTTCATGATTGGGCAGAACTGACAAGCTGAAATACGCGTCGGAAAGCCGTCTGCCGCGCAGCCTGACGAGACGAAATTCGGCCGGCTGGTGCAGACGCTTGCGCGGCTCGAACGTCAGTTTACAGATGGCTGGACAGCCTGAGGCAAAAGCCTCAGGGGCAGAGGCGCTTGCGGCCCTTCGCACGGCGCCGAGCAAGCAACCGCCGTCCGCTCTTGGTGGCCATGCGCGCGCGAAACCCGTGGGTACGGGCACGATGCAAGTTACTTGGATTGAAGGTACGTTTCATAACACAACTTAAACAAAGGCCAAGGGGGCAAATCGACGGGTTGGGGGATTTGCGAAAGGCGGCAAGGGTACTCAAGCGGGCGGGGATGTGTCAATAGACGCACCGGCAAGTTGGAGCTAGACTCGCTGCCCTTTCGTTGATTTGCCCCATTGCCGCATGGTAGGAGAGCGCTCTTGTCGGAGTCGCTGTGGAATCGTTGTCTGCGCATCCTGGAGAGTGAGCTCCCGATGCAGCAATTCAATACCTGGGTGCGGCCCCTGCAAGCCATCGAAAGCGTGGGTGAGCTGAAACTGCTGGCTCCGAATCGCTATGTAATCGATTGGTTGGGCGACAACTCGCTGCCCCGGATCAAGGAGTTGATCCGCGAATTCACTGATGGCGCGGTGCAGGATGTGGTGCTCGACGTCGGCACGCGAGCCGGACCCCCGGGCGCAGGCCCCGCGCCCGGCGCGGCACCGGTCAACGGTACGGGGGATGCCTGGACTCAGGCGGCCGCGAAGGCGCGCCGTTTGGCCCCGACCGTGCTCGGCAGCCGGATCAATGCCGATTTCACCTTTGATACCTTCGTCGAGGGCAAGAGCAACCAGCTCGCCAAGGCGGCCGCCATTCAAGTGGCCGGCAATCCCGGCAAGGCGTACAACCCGTTGTTCATCTATGGCGGCGTGGGTTTGGGCAAGACGCATTTGATGCACGCGGTGGCCAATAAGCTCAAGGAGCGCAACCCCGACGCGCGGCTCGCGTACGTTCACAGCGAGCGTTTCGTGAGCGACATGGTGAAGGCCTTGCAGCACAACACCATCAATGATTTCAAGTCGGCTTACCGGTCGCTCGATGCGCTGATGATCGACGATATTCAGTTTTTTGCGGGAAAAGACCGCTCGCAGGAGGAATTCTTCCACACCTTCAATGCGCTGTTGGAGAGCCAGCAGCAAGTGATTCTGACCTGCGATCGATATCCGAAAGAGGTGGACGGTCTCGAGGAGAGATTGAAGTCGCGTTTCGGCTGGGGGCTGACGGTGGCGATAGAGCCGCCGGAACTCGAGACCTGCGTCGCGATTCTGATGAGCAAGGCGGCGATATCGAACGTGGATTTGCCGGAGGAAGTCGCTTTCTTCATTGCCAAGAGGATTCGCTCCAACGTTCGCGAATTGGAGGGTGCCTTGCGCCGTGTGGTGGCGACCTCGCATTTCACCGGCCGGCCGATCACTCTTGAGTTCGCCAAGGAGGCGCTGCGCGACTTGTTGGCGCTCCAGGAAAGATTGGTGACGGTGGAAAATATCCAAAAAACCGTCGCCGAATACTACAAAATTCGCATCGCGGATTTGCTGTCGAAGCGGCGCAGCCGTTCGATCGCCCGGCCACGGCAGGTGGCCATGGCATTGGCCAAGGAATTGACCAATCACAGCTTGCCGGAAATTGGCGACGCGTTCGGTGGGCGCGATCACACGACGGTGTTGCACGCTTGCCGCCGGGTGAAGGCGTTGCGGGAATCCGAAAGGCGTATCGGCGAGGACTATATGAACCTGTTGAGAACCCTGGCGGGTTGAGGTGGAACAAGCTGTGCAAATAATTGTGGGTAAGGTTATCCACAGTTGGATGACAGCTTTGGAGTGCGGCACCGACAGATCTTGAGCATGCTTTTGAGGTTTGTAATTATCTGATTATTAAGGTGAATTATTCGTTATCCACAAGACGGTCGATGCTTCATAATCATAGTAATAATCTTTATTTAAGAATCTAAATCTAAGATAGCTGGACGGGAAAGCGCATGAAATTGACGGCGGAGCGGGAAAAATTGTTGGCGCCTTTACAGGCGGTCATCGGCGTGGTGGAACGCCGGCAGACCATGCCGGTATTGGCAAATGTGTTGCTCGGTGTGGGCCAGGGGAAGCTGTCGATCACGGCCACGGATCTTGAGGTGGAACTGGTGGCAACCACCGAGGTTATTGTTCAGCAGGGCGGAGACATCACGGTCCCGGGGCGAAAATTTTTGGATATTTTGCGGGCGCTGCCTGAAAAGGCGGCGATCACCATCACTGTCGAGGGCGAAAAGCTGGTGATCAGGGCGGGGCGCAGTCGCTTCAGCCTGTCGACCTTGCCGGCCACGGAATTTCCGGTCATCGAGGACATCAATTCGCAGCAAACGGTGCAGATAACCCGCAAGGATTTGCTGCGTCTGCTGGAGAAGACGCATTTTTCGATGGCCCAGCAGGACGTTCGCTATTACTTGAACGGAATGCTGCTGGAGATCGACGGCCAGACATTGCGGGCGGTCGCCACCGACGGCCATCGGTTGGCGCTGTGCGAAGCGACCCTTGCCATCAAGGCGAAATCCTCACAACAGGTGATCGTACCGCGCAAAGGGGTATTGGAATTGCAGCGGATCTTGACCGACGACGGATCTGCCGACATCGCGATCGGTACAAATCATGTTCGCGCCCAGATCGGCGACGTTCGCTTCACTTCGAAGCTAATTGATGGGCGTTTCCCAGAATATTCTCGGGTCATCCCGGCTGCGGCCGCGACTGCCATTCGGGCGGATCGCGACGTGCTTCGGCAGGCCCTGCAACGCACGGCCATCTTGTCCAACGAGAAATATCGGGGCATCCGGGTCACGGTCAAGAAAAACGTGATTACGGTTCAGGCGCATAATCCTGAGCAAGAGGAAGCAGAGGAAGAGATCGAGGTCGCCTATTCGGGGGCGGATCTCGAGGTTGGTTTCAATGTCAATTATCTGCTCGACGCGCTGGCGGCCATCGACGGACAAGAGGTTGAGTTAGGGCTTACCGACTCTAACAGCAGCTGCCTGATTCGCTCGCCAGGCAATGCCAGTGCGCGCTATGTCGTCATGCCTATGAGGCTTTGAACGAATGACCTTGCGGCGGATGCAAGTAACGGATTTCCGCTGCTTGCATCAAAGCGAGTTCGATCTCGATCCGGAATTCACTTTAATTAGCGGCCCCAATGCCTCCGGCAAGACCAGCTTGTTGGAGGCCATGTATGTTCTGGGCCGCGGCCGATCTTTTCGCACTCGGCGTCTCGACCACTTAATTCGCACGGGGTGCGAGCGCCTCATCGTCGTGGGGGAAGTGGAGGCTCCCGGGCCCATGATCCTGGGGATCGAAGGGTCCAAGAGCGGAATGCGTGCCAAGATAGCCGGAGACAGGGCGGGTTCGCTGTCAGAGCTTGCGGCGGCATTCCCGGTGCAAATCATCGATCCGGAGGTGCACCGCCTGATCGAAGAGGGCCCAAGCCGCCGGCGGCGATTTGTGGATTGGGGCGTGTTCCACGTGGAACCAAATTTCGTGATGCACTGGCAGAATTACCACCAGGCACTGAAGCAGCGAAACGCGGCCCTGAAGAGCCGGGCGCCTCGGCCGGTCGTTTCGGCCTGGGATGGCGACCTGATCCGCTATGGCGACCTGTTGAGCGAAGCTCGATCAGCCTATGTCGGACAATTGATGAGCGAAGCCCAGGCGGTGAGCCGGACGCTTTTAGGGATGGAGCTTGCTCTGGGTTATCGGATCGGTTGGGACGCCAGCCTGAGCTTGCGGGAGGCGCTGGATCGCAGTTGGGCCGCCGATCAGGAATTCGGCTCCACCCAAGTGGGTCCGCAGCGCGCAGAACTTTCCATTCGGCTTAATGGACTGGGGGTGAAGGATCGCATTTCACGGGGTCAACAGAAACTGCTGGCTGCCGCCTTGCTGATCGCTCAAATCAAGCTCTTCCCCGAGGACTCGCCGGTTCGACCCACCTTGCTGCTGGATGACCCCGCGGCCGAACTGGACAACGAGCATTTGGCTGAATTGATACGTGAAGTGAGGGGGCAATCGGTGCAGCTCATTGTGACCACCCTGCATGCCGAGTTCGCGGCCTTCGGCACACCGCGCCGCCGTCTGCGGGTGGAACACGGAGTTCTCAGCACGCTATAACGTTCAGCGAACCTCGATTGGTTCCACGTGGAACAGTGAATTCCGGCGGCCGACGCGGGCCAATGGCGCCCTTATAACTCATTGATTCTAATAAAGAATTTTACCAACCCGAATTAGTTTTTGGAGGCGAAAACTGCTAAACTGTTCAATCGCCAATTAGGATCCGTTATGACTGAGACCGACGTTTACGATTCCAGCAAAATCAAAGTCTTAAAGGGACTGGACGCCGTTCGCAAGCGTCCGGGAATGTATATCGGCGATACGGACGACGGCAGCGGCCTGCATCACATGGTTTTCGAGGTGGTGGACAACGCCATTGACGAGGCGCTGGCAGGGCACTGCGACCGAGTGGTGGTCATTATCCATGCCGATGAATCCGTGACCGTGACGGACAACGGCCGTGGCATCCCGGTCGACATTCACAGCGAGGAGGGCGTTTCAGCCGCCGAGGTCATCATGACCGTGCTGCACTCGGGCGGAAAGTTCGATGACAGCTCCTACAAGGTTTCGGGAGGCCTGCACGGCGTGGGCGTGTCGGTGGTGAATGCGCTATCCGATTTCCTGGAGTTGAACATCCGCCGCGACGGCAAACTGCATCGTCAGGAATATCGGCTCGGCGAACCCCAAGCGCCGCTGGCGGTCGTCGGCGAAACGCAGGAGCGCGGCACCATGCTGCGCTTCAAACCAAGTTCGAAGATATTCACCAACATCTCGTTCAATTACGAGACGCTGGCGAAACGGCTGCGCGAATTGTCTTTCCTCAATTCCGGCGTGCGCATCGAACTGGTGGACGAGCGCGACGAGAAGTCGGAAGTGTTTCAGCACGAAGGCGGCCTGTCCGCCTTCGTCACTTATTTGAATCGCAGCAAAACACCGGTGCACGATTCGGTCCTGTGGTTCCAAACGCGCGAAGGCAACACCCAAGTCGAAGTGGCAATGCAATGGAACGATTCGTATCAGGAAAGCATGTATTGTTACACCAACAACATTCCGCAGAAGGACGGCGGCACCCATCTCGCCGGATATCGAGCGGCGCTGACGCGCACTCTCAACAATTACATCGAGAAAGAGCTCGCCGCCAAAAAGGAAAAAATCGCCACCACCGGCGACGATTCGCGCGAAGGGCTGACCGCAATATTGTCGGTCAAACTGTCGGATCCGAAGTTCTCCTCGCAAACCAAGGACAAGCTGGTCTCCTCCGAAGTGAAGGGCGTGGTCGAATCGGTGGTCGCGCAACGTTTGGAGGAGTTCCTGCTGGAGCATCCGCAGGAGGCGCGGGCCATCGTCAACAAGATTCTGGAAGCCGCCTATGCCCGTGAGGCCGCGCGCAAGGCTCGCGAAATGACCCGCCGCAAGGGCGCGCTGGACATCGCCGGTTTGCCGGGCAAACTCGCCGATTGCCAGGAAAAGGACCCCGCGCTATCCGAGATGTTCCTGGTCGAGGGAGATTCCGCCGGGGGCTCGGCCAAGCAAGGACGCGACCGCCGTACTCAAGCGATTCTGCCGCTCAAAGGCAAGATCCTCAACGTGGAAAAGGCGCGCTTCGACAAGATGCTGGCATCGGCCGAAGTGGGCACCCTGATCACTGCATTGGGCTGCGGCATCGGCCGCGATGACTTCAATGTCGATAAATTGCGTTACCACCGCATCATCATCATGACCGACGCAGACGTCGACGGATCGCACATCCGCACGCTTTTGCTCACATTCTTCTATCGCCAAATGCCCATCTTGATTGAGCGCGGACACATCTACATCGCGCAGCCGCCGCTGTACAAAATCAAGAAGGGCAAACAGGAGCACTACGTCAAAGACGACATCGAGTTGAATGCCCTGCTGCTCAGCACCGCCATCGACGGCGCGGCGCTTCACGTCAACGCCGACGCGCCGCCCCTGTCCGGTCTCGGCCTCGAAACTCTGGCAAGGCAGTACGTCGAGGTGCAGAGCATCGTGCGCCGCTGGGCGCGCCGTTACGACGAGCGATTCCTGGAGCAGCTGCTGTATCTTCCCAAGCTCACAACCGATACGTTCGATCGCATCGACGCGCTCAAGGATTGGTGCCGAGGCTTGGAAACCAAGCTGAACACGCTCGATGATGTCTCGCGCCGATACCGCATCGCCGTGCATACGCTGGCCGGCGGCGGCCATCGCATCGATTTGCAGCGCTTCGAGCACGGCCTGACTTCCGAGAAGCACATCCCGCGCGAATTCTTCGATTCGGCGGAATACCTGCGGATTGCCGAACTCGCGCAAACGTTGAGCGATTTGATGGGGCAGGGCGCCTATGTCCGGCGAGGCGAGGAGCGCCAGGAGGTGGCGAGCTTCAAGGTCGCGATGACCTGGCTGTTCGAGCAGGCGAAAAAGGGACAAACCATCCAGCGCTACAAAGGTCTGGGCGAGATGAATGCGGACCAACTATGGGAGACGACGATCAATCCCGAGACGCGGCGCCTGTTGCAGGTGCGCATCGAGGATGTGGTGGCGGCCGACGATATCTTCACCACGCTGATGGGGGACGCGGTCGAACCGCGGCGCGAGTTTATCGAGAAGAATGCGCTGCAGGTATCGAATCTGGATATCTAGCCGGATTGCCGGATGCCGATGGTCCTGGGTTCGCGCTGAACGGCCCACAGCCGACATTCGTCTCAGCGAATTGGCCGCCCGAATCCTGTCATCCGGCATTCCGCAATGATGCTCACCTCACGTTCTCGATCTTCACGACGCTGCCTTTCGCCTGCGGATCGTTGGGATCCTTCACGACGGTCACATATAGGTCTCTCTCGCCGTCGCCGAACGCGACGTTGGTAGTGCCATCGCCCGCGGCGATCTGAAACACGTGCATGAGTTTGCCCTCCGGAGAAATCTTCAATACCTTCCCGCCGAACCATTGGGCGACATAGATGTTGCCCTGATGGTCAATCTTCATACTGTCCGGCCCAAGCCACCAGGACTCGACCTTGTTGGGCGTCAGCAGATTTAGCAGCGCGAAATTCGCCCGGTGGGCAAGCGAACCGTCGTCGTTGACGGTGAACTTCAGTATGCAATTGCTGACGGTTTCGCTGACGTAAAGTGTCTTCTGGTCAGGAGAGACGCCAATGCCGTTGGCGTAATTGAGATCGTCCGCCACCTTGACCCATTTCTGGCTGCCCGGCGCCAGATAGACGATCTTGCCTACCACGGCCGTCGGAACGCCTTCATAAGGGCCAAACACCGTGGCGTAAGCGCCGCCAGACGCCGTGACAATGACATCGTTGATTCCGCCCGTAAAAGGGGTGCCTTTGTCATCGGAGTCCCAGCGACGAAGCTGTTTGCCGGTCATGTCCAGTTCAAGGATCGCGCCGTGCTCATCGGTGCAGGCGAGGAGAAATGTCTTCTGCTTTGTGAGTGCCAGCCCATTGTGACCGCAACCCGCTAGTGAGTTGAGCACGCTGGTTGTCTTGCCATCCCATCTGGACAACGTGTTGGAAACCCAACCGACGAAGTACAAATTACCGTCAACGTACAGGGGACCCTCGGGCCCAAGGACACCGGTGATGAGGGTCACTTCGCCAGCCGTGGCGGCAACAGCAGCCCCCCATGCCAAAGCGACGATACAGCCGATCTTGATTTTCCTCATGTTGGCTCCTCTGCGCGCAAAACTAACCGGCGGCACTCCGCGGACCCCGAGCATACAGATTCCGTTGCTCGCCAAACAAATGAACTCAGAATGTCTCTTCAAAGCAGTCCGTGATGGCCCGCATCGGGTCGATCTGATTCATACCAGCTTGATCGCCGGTAATTCGGTAGGGAACCGCCGCTCCCGTTAAGGGTTGCTCAACGCCTGCCCGTGAACGCAGATTCGGGCACGCGCGCTAAGGCCTAAAAAGTCCCATGTCAAAAGTCTCCTGATGAGTGCGCAATACTTTTCACGATTTCACTTCGGAATTCATCGTCGGTGTCCCATGGTTAAAAGTCTCAATCCGTTTCAAGTGTGTGCGCAGATGCCGCCGGAGATGCCGCTGCTTCCGCCATAAGCCGCTCGCGAGTAAACTTCAGCGCACTCATGAAAAACCCTAGATTGTCCCACGCCGCGCGGACTCGCATAGTCGCGGTTGTCCTTTCGGCATTCGTGGTGTCGCTTCCGGCTGTAGCACAGTCGGTACTTTCAGTGGGTCCACGCAGCGTGCAGACCTTGGTCCTCGAGCAACTTTTTGTTCGAGCCGGCCGGTGGTATCTCATCGATGACGGTGACTGTTACACCTATCTGGAATCGCCCCATACGCACCTCGCACTCGACCGTTTGGTCCTGCGTGCCCATTTGTCGTCAAGACTCGGTCAACGGATAGGAAACGGCTGTGTGGGCGCCGACTTTGCGTCCAATGTCACGCTATCCGGAAAGTTGCATGGTAGTGGACATTTTCTGATTCTGGACGACATCCGGATCGATCGCGTTGACGATGAATCGGCGCGTAATGCCCTCACTCTTGCTCTCCAGGTTAACCCGCAACTCATGCCTCGCGCCGCGAACATCGATGTGTCTGAGTTTGTCAGAAAAGATGTGATTGCGGCCGGTGGGTCATCCACTCACCTCGACGAGTTTCGTATCGTGAACATCACGACCCGGCCGGACTCCATAGCTATCCAATTCGAATTGAGCTTTAGTGTGCCATAGCGTCGCTACTTGGTTAGCGTCGGGGCGCAGTACGTCATCGCGCAGTCTTGGGCGTGGTGGGGCGAAAGTGAGCCATGGCGGCAGTGCGGGGTGGGTGCGGTTTGGCTTATTCTGAGCGCCGAAAGTATTGAGGGGGATCAAAATTGGATCCGATAAAAAAATTGGTCCTGGCGGGCATGCTGGCTCTCGCAACGACCCCGGTACCGGCGGGGCCACCGCCGGGGACGTCGCAGCCGTCACCGAATCCTGCCAGCGCAATGGCAATGAGCGATCGTGTGCCCACGACTCTGGCTGATTGGTCGAATGGAGCGCAACTCTATGGCGGCATCGGGACGTTTCATCGACCGATCAGCACGCATTCCGCTGACGCCCAGCGGTTCTTCGATCAGGGCATGCGCTTTCTGTGGGTGTTCAACCACGATGAGTCGACGCGATCCTTTGCTCGCGCACTCGAACTCGATCCGTCCTGCGCCATGTGCGCCTGGGGCGTGGCACTGACGATTGGCCCCAACTACAACCTGCCGGAGCTCCCTCGGATTGGTTCTTCCCGGTCCGGCATGTTCTCGGCGCAGAGCTCCTGAGCGCAGGAGTGCCACGCGAGGCCGAGCGCGTTTATCGCGACGAGCTAAAACTTCAGCCCCGTGACGGTTGGTCTCTGCGCGGCCTCGCGCAGGCACTAGGGGCCGAAGGACAAAGCGCCGCGGCGCGCGCCGCCGAGTTGCAATTTCGCCAGGCCTGGAAACATGCAACGGTATCCATCGGTACCTCCGCCTTCTGAAACGCCGTGCGGTGATTCTACCTCCACAATGTGGGGTACCGAACTGAACGCCGATTTACGCAGTTATTACACTTTCCGCTGCTAAGAACGAAACCGACGGGGGAGGCGTGATGAATCAGACCAACGACGGACTTTGGTTGTCATTCGAGGCGCTGGCCAAGACCTACCCGCACGACGACGGTGTGCGGATGACGGCGGACCTTGCCAGGTGGCTTCTGGAAGAACGGCAGCGAGTACAGCTGCCGGCACCGCCGATCATTGACAAGGTCGTGCGTACGGTGATGCAAGAACTGGATGTCCCAGCCGCTCAGCCCTTGCCTGAGCCCCCAGTAACCGACGGATAGCCACCTGATCAGCGGTCCGATTGCGTCGGGCAAGACCAGCTTGCCCGAGGTCATGTAAGCGCTTCTTTTGCCCTTGCTGTACCTCGTTGAGCAGTATCGACGCGAGTTCGTCCGCGCAAACTGTCGATCCAGCCCTTGCTAACGCGCACTACCAGCTCAGGATAGATCGTTGCGACTTCCTCGCCGATCGCGTCCACATTCTCAATGCAATCGATGTGCCGCCGACCTGGTTGTCCGACCGTCGGGTGTCGGACGCAGCCCTCTGCCAAAAAATAGGTCGATGATGCAAATTACCTTGTGTGCTTGTCCTCTGGCGGCCTGCATTCCTTGCCGTACACGAGCGGTGCGCCGCTGATCCAAGGGTGGTACTCGTTGGCGAGCCGTATTCGTTCTCCGATTGACGGATGATTTGAACGGAACGTTTGTTCAAACCAACCCGGGTCGGCAACGTCATACCCGGGGGCAAGCCAAGTCGCAAACATGGTCGCCGCCGCGTCGTTTTCACGGGTCAGTTCCAAGCCGAAGCGATCCGCCTCCCTTTCGATGTGCTGACTGAACACGTTGAAAACCGGCGTTACGGCCAACCACAGAAACGTCAGACAAAGCACACCAAGCGGTAGGGACGCTGGGTTCTTTAGTTCCGTAAAACCAAGGCGCGCATGCCACCGCGCGACCACGAAACGGCCGACGCAATCCGTGAGCCAAAATCCGGCAAGTAGCAGTACGCTGATGATCAGCAATGCCTTCCAATTGTCACCCATTACGTAATGCTTGAGTTCGTGGCCGATGGTGAATCGAATCTGCGCGTCCGTTTCAATCTTCGCCAGATCCTCCTGCAGCACGATGCGATTGGTCGGCCCGAGCCCGACGACGGTTGTGTCATCACCGCCAACTACTATGGGTAAGTCGCGAACGCCGCAGCGCGCGGCCAATGATCTGATTTCCGCCGCAAGTTGCTTGTTTTCCAGCGGCTTGTAGCTGTTCGTGAGCGGGTTTACCCAGACCGGCATGATGACGAGAACAAAGAGGACCACAGGAACCATGGCTGCGGCGCCCCATAACCACCATCGTCTGGGGCTCTTGGCCAACATCCAGTACGGAATCCAGACGAATAACGCGGCCGCAGCAACCTGGACTGCCACCCCAACAGCCTGTTCGCCTAGCCATGCTGTTACAGATCGGTGCGAACGCCCGATAGCATGGGGCACGACAAAGTGCCGCTCGTAGTTGAGCGGAAGAGTGATCAGGGTTGTCAGGACCACATAGATTGATGCGAACAACGCGAGCGTCCAGAACCATCGCCCCCGCGCGATGCGTTTGCAGATCGCGCAGAGCCGACTCCCCCAGCCTGAGAACAAAAACAGGAAGGGTATCGTGAGCGCGAGAACCTTCTCGGCGATCCAATACAAATCAAACTTGTGGCCAAGCGCGAGCGCCTCCGCCGTCGGCGCGGGAACGGCAACCTGCGCAAGGACATCGCCTACCAACGCACATATACAGACACACGCCAATAGCCTCGGGAACGTGATCGAGATTCGTGCTCTGCGCATTTACCGTGGCCCTCACGATGCAAGTTCAGCTTAAGGATGTTGTTGTCGAACACCGCGAGCTCGACAAGACGGCCGCGGCTTGGACACCACGATGGCGGACGACTGCCCGCAGAACCGGGCCAAGCGAGGTGATTATCTTGGCGTTCGACGGTGAGGATTCATCGCCAACCCTCATTGCCGGCCTTGCGCAATCGGTTGACACCCGTTGCTTTGCATGCCCGCAACACTGTGCCGAATCACCAGCAATAGCAACCGGCCCCAAGCATTGACTTGGACCGTCCTGTTCCGCTAATCGAGAGCTGTGACACGCGGCGTACTATTCCTGAAAAGACGCTCTCCTCATGCACGGCGGTCTCGACGGCGCGGAAGGGAAACTCGCCAACAAATTTGGACTCCCGATTGCTGCCGGTCGTCATCGGCAGATTCACGGGTCGAAATCAGTCGTCCATTATCAGATTCAATTCGAGCCAATACCCGTCAGTCCTTGACGCCGGCGAGCCTTATGCCGTCGAACAGCTGTTCGAATCCGGCGAGATCCGCCGTCGTGTACATCCACTTCTTGATGGCCGCAATCGTTCGAGTATTTGGCACGGTCGCGTCGAGGTCGGCGCGCGCCGCGCCCCGGGGCCACTGCGCCACGCCGGGACGGCTTATAATCGCCGTTCATGGGCGACACGTTGAGCGACATCACCAACTACCGCGCGGCGGACGCGGATCTGGGGACGTCCGGCCAGCCGACGGAGCGGCAGCTCGCATCGATAGCGGCGGCCGGCTTCTCGGTGGTGATCAACCTGGCTCTTCACGACGATCCGCGCTACTCGCTGCCCGATGAGGCGGCAAGCGTGAAATCGCTCGGCATGGAGTACGTGCATATTCCGGTCGAGTTCGCGGCGCCCACCGAGGACGATCTCAAGTCATTCCTGGATGCGATGGACCGGCACCGCGGCCGCAAGATCTGGGTGCACTGCGCCGCAAACATGCGGGTCAGCGCCTTTCTCGGTTTGTACTGGGTGCTGCGGCAAGGCTGGGAACGAAGCCGCGCATTCGAGCTCATGAACGGCCTGTGGCAACCGAACGAGGTGTGGGCGGCGTTTATCGCCTCGTCGGTGGCGCAGCACGGCTGCTGAGTTTCGATTGACCGTTGGCGCTCGCCGTTGCGGGTCCGATGAGGTACCTTGGGCTCGATGCGCGATCTCGCGGCAATGAGGGGAATTGCTGGATGTGGGCCTGGCGGACGATAACTTGCCTCGCACTGATGTTCGTGCTGCAGGGGTGCAGCCGGCACGGCGGCGAGTCGAGCGGCACCGCCGCGGCCGATGGGCCCACCCGCGCGGGCCCGCCATACGACAGCGAGAAGGTCGTCAACATTTACTCGTGGGCGGACTACATCGCGCCCGAGACCGTGGGCAATTTCGAGCGCGAAACCGGCATCAAGGTTCACTACGGCGTGTATGACAACAACGAGGTTCTCGAGACCCAATTGTTGACCGGCCATACGAACTACGACGTGGTCGACCCAAGCGAGACGTTTTTCGAACGCCAGCTCAAGGCCGGCGTGTATCGCAAACTCGACAAGAGCGCGCTGCCGAATCTCATGAACACCGATCCGGAGATCATGCGCCGAATGGCGACCCATGACCCGGACAATCTGTTCGCGGTGCCCTACATGTGGACCACCACCGGCCTCGGATACAACGTGGATCAGGTGCGGACCCGGCTCGGCGCAAACCCGACGGACAGCTGGGCGCTGCTGCTCGACCCCGCCAATGCGGCAAAACTAAAGGATTGCGGAATCACCATCATCGATTCGCCGATGGATGTGTTCTCCTCCGTGATCATCTACCTGGGGCGCGATCCGAACCGGCTCGATCCTGCGGATGTGGCCGCTGCGTCCGAGGTGCTGCGGAAAATCCGGCCCTTCATACGCTACATCGACCCCGCGCAGCACATCCCCGATCTCGCCAACGGCAGCGCGTGCCTGGCGCTCGCCTGGTCCGGCGATGTGGTGCAGGCGCGCAGCCGCGCCGTCGAATCCAATACCGGGGCGCACATCGCCTATATCGTGCCGCGCGAGGGAGCCTTGATCACGGTCGACATGATGGGCATTCCGGCGGATGCACCGCATCCGCACAACGCGCTCATGTGGCTGAA
>Ga0209890_10000708_pt1 | contig 15471 bp, 15 predicted proteins | sample OrgsoiDNA2013049_FD_185799 | JGI IMG/M metagenome (GOLD analysis project Ga0209890, IMG submission 185799) | Permafrost soil microbial communities from the Arctic, to analyse light accelerated degradation of dissolved organic matter (DOM) -... | ecosystem: Environmental > Terrestrial > Soil >...
GCACGGCATCGTCGATTATCGCATCGTCGAGAGCTCGGGCGCGACCGAGGGCGCGCCGGCCGCCGGCAGTGCCGAGCTGATTGTCGACATCACCACCAGCGGCGCGACGCTCGCCGCCAATGGGCTCAAAGTCGTCGAGGATGGCATCATCCTGCGCTCGCAGGCCAATCTGGTGGCCGCGCGCGGCGCCCATTGGGGTGAGGCCGAGCGGGAAACCGCGCGCGTGATCCTCGATCGCGTGGCGGCGCAGGCGCGCGCACGTGGTTTTCGCGAAGTGCGCGCGCGCTTTGCCGCCTGCGATGCGCGGCTGGTCGAGAGTGCGAAAGAGAAATTCGGCGTCGAAACGCCGTTCGGCGGGCCGACTTCATCGGGCATGCTGACGCTGCACTGCCCGCCCGAGCAGGTCTATGCGCTCACCAGTTTCCTGCGCGAAAACGGCGCCGAAGCGGTGGCGGTGGCCGATCTCGACTACGTGTTCTCGCGCGATAATCCGCTCTACGCCAAGCTGGAAGCCGGGCTGTAGCGCGGACTCAACGGCGAATTTCACCACTTCAAAAAGGCGCAGGCCCCGGATGCGTTCCAGGCGGCGCCTTTTGGTTTACTTAGGCTCCGACAAACCCCTATCATCCGCGCCGATCGGTCTTAGGGGGATTTCGGCTCACATGTATGTCACGAGCGGCAAGCGCCTGACCACGGAGGGCGCAAAAAAGATGATGGCGACCGCCGTGGAAAAGGCCAAAGAAGCCGGCATCGCGGTGTCGATCGCCATCACCGATGCGGGCGGGCACCTTATTTTGCTCGAACGCATGGAAGGCGGTCGGTTCCACTCGGTGCATTCGGCCACCACCAAGGCGGTCTGCGCGGCGTCCAACAAGCGTATGACCTCCGCGCGCGGCGCGCAGGCGCAAGAGCTCGATGCCGCGCATGCGCTCGGCCTGGCGCTCGCCGCCGGGCCGGAACGCTGGACCGCGATGGAAGGCGGCTGCCCCGTCATCGCCGATGGCGAATGCATTGGCGGCATCGGCGTTGCCGGCGGCGACTGGGCGACCGACGAGCGCATCGCCCAACAGGCTGTCGAATCGATCGGCGCCAGCTGGCGTACGGATTCGAAGTGATGGCCGCGTTCGAGCCGCTACGCGTCGCCTGCCTTGGCATGGGCTGGTGGTCCGACGTGCTGGCCGACGCGATCATGCGTTCCAGCAAGCTCAAGATCGTCGCCTGCTTTTCGCGCTCGGAACAAAAACGGGCGGCCTTCGCCACGAAATATGGCTGCCGTGCAGCGCCGAGCTATGAGGCCATTCTCAAAGACGCGCAGGTCGAGGCCATCATCAATACGACGCCGAACGATGTGCATCTCGAGACCACGCGCCAGGCGGCGGCAGCCGGCAAGCATGTCTTCCTCGACAAGCCCATCGCCAATTCGGTTTCCGACGGCCGCAAGATCACCGAGTGCTGCCGGGCGGCCGGCGTCGTGCTCGCGCTCGGCTATCAGCGCCGGCGGGAAAGCCATTTCCGTTGGATCAAGCAGCAGATCGACGCCGGCGTGTTCGGCCAACTGGTCAATGCCGAGGCCAATATCAGCCGCGACCGGCTCGGCCAATTCGATCTCTCATCGTGGCGCTACACCGCCGCCGGCATGCCGGGCGGCGTCATGCTGCAGATCGGCATCCATTACGTCGACGTGCTGTATTATCTGCTCGGGCCGATCAAAGCGGTGAGCGGCCGGTTCGTGCGGCTGGTGCTGCCGGGCGACAATCCGGACGTCGCCAGTCTCATCCTCGAGCACGAGAACGGCGCGCTCTCTACGTTGAACGCCAGCTACGCCTCGGCATCCGAATATTATCTGATGAATATCTACGGCAAGACCGCCACCGCCTATTACGACATGCAGCACGGCCTGAGCCTGCTCAAGCGCGGCGACAAGCAACCGGTCGGCGTGCCGTGCGCGAAGAACGACACCTTCGTCGAGGAGCTCGAGGAGTTTGCGGCGGCGGTGCGCGGCGGCGCGCTTCCCGAAGTCGGCGGCGACTACGCGACGACCTCGCTCGCGGTCATTCGCGCCGGCATCCTGTCGGCGCGTGAGGGCCGCCGCGTCGAGGTCGCGGAAATCCTGGCCAAGGATTGAGCGTCACTGTCATTTCGGCTCAGGCATCGCCGCCTTCAGCACCGGCTGCCAGCGCGCGATGTCGGCCTTGAGCACCGCTTCAAAATGCGCCGGTCCGCGCTCCGCCGGCGGCGGAACGGCGCCGCCGAGATCGGCCAGCCGCTTGGCCACCGCCGGATCGTCGAGCGTCTTGCCGAGCGCGCCGATGAGCTTGGCGAGGATGTCTTTCGGCGTGCCTTTCGGCGCCAGCATGGCGCTCCAAATGCTGAGTTGGTATTCGGGATCGCCGGCTTCCTTCGCCGAGGGCACATCCGGCAAGGCCGCAGAGCGCGCATTGCCCGACACCACGTAGGCTTTGATCGACTTGCCTTTCACCGCGGGGGCGACGCTGACCACTTGCTCGCAGAAGAAATCGACGTGATCGCCGATCAGGTCGCCGAGCGCGGGTCCGGTGCCGCGATAGGGGATAAGTTTTGGTTTAAGGCCGAGCTGCGAGGTGAATAGCAAGCAGGCCATGTGCGACGACGCACCGATGCCGCCATGGGCTTGCTTCACGTTGTCGCCATGTTCCTTCACATAGGCGATGAACTCCTTGAGGTCCTTGGCCGGAAAATCCTTGCGCGCCACCACGGCGACCGGCGCATTGGCGGTCAGCCCGATCGGCTCGAAATCCTTGGCCGAATCGTAGCGGATACCGGGCGTGAGCACCGGCGCGGCGACGTGCGAGCCCATGCTGGCGGCCAGCAGCGTGTAGCCGTCGGGCGTGGCCGCAGCCACGCGTGCGGTTCCGATCGTGCCGCCGGCGCCACCCACGTTCTCGATGATCATCGTCTGACCCAGAACGCGGCTCATGCCTTCGGCGATGATGCGGGCCACGACATCGCTCGGCCCGCCCGGCGGAAACGGCACGACCAATGCGATTGTGCGGGACGGGTAATCGTCGGCGCGCGTTGCCGTCGCCAGACAACCGATGCCGGCGACGAGCGCAACGGCGAACAACGCCGCCGGTTTCCAGAATTTCATCTCCACCTCCCCTTAAAGACCGTCCACCCTTTTTATTTTCTTAGATCGGGGTTCGGCCGCTCGTTCTATTCTACCTTGATGTTGGCGGCCTTGACGATCGGCCACCATTTCTCGATCTCGGCCTTTTGGAAGGCAGCGAGGGCTTCCGGCGTCTGTTGCTCGCGCGGTGAAATTTCCTGGCCGAGGTCCGTTAGGCGCTTGCGAACGGTCGGGTCGGCCAAAGCCGCCTGCACGGCGGCCGTGAGCTTTGCAATGATGGGCTTCGGCGTATCCTTCGGCACCCACAGCCCATGCCAGACCGAGATATAGAAGCCCGGCATTCCGACCTCATCGACCGTTGGAATTTCCGGCGCCACGGCAAGCCGCGTCTTGGCAGTGACCGCGAAGGCCTTGATCTGTTTATTGCGCACCTGCGGCAGCGAGTTCGAGGACTGGTCGAGCATCAGCTGGATCTGCCCGCCGATGAGATCCTGCATTGCCGGCCCGGTGCCGCGATACGGCACGAAAATAAACTTGGTGTCGCTGAAGCGCTGAAAGTAAAGGCCTCCGACATGCGAGGCGCTGCCCGGCCCGGCCGTTCCGGCCGACACTTTGTCGGGGTTTTGCTTGATCCACGCGACAAGCGATTTCAGGTCGTCCGCAGGCACCTTGAGATTGGCAACAATCAACTGCGGGTTGCTGAACATCAACGCGACCGGCGCGAGATCGGTGACCAGATCGTAAGGCAGATTGTAGATCGCGCCATTGATGACATGGGTGCTCCAATGGCCGATGCTGAGCGTGTAACCGTCGGGCGACGCGCGCACGGCACGGCCGACCCCGATGCTGCCGGCGGCGCCGGTGAAGTTTTCGATCAGCACGTTCTGCCCGAGCGAAGCCCGCATGCCCTCGGCCAAGATGCGCGCGACCACGTCGGTCGGGCCACCGGCGGCGAAGGGCACGATCATGGTGATCGGCCGCGACGGGTAGTCTTGTGCGCCGGCCGACGTGACGGTTGCGAGCGCCGCCGCTACGGCGGCAAGGCAAACCTTTTTCATTGAATCCTCCCAATGGCGCTCTGCGGCACCCCGATAAATCATCCGCTTACAGCGAAGCGTGATCGATCGGCTTGTGACGGTCGAGCGTGCGGTGCATGGGCGGCAGCGGATATTTCAAGCCGCTGGCGCAGTTGAACAACACCACTTGGTCGGTGCGCTTGACCTGGCCCGCTGCTAGGCTCTGCTTGTAGGCGGCATAGGTTGCTGCGCCTTCCGGGCACAACAGCATGCCCTCCTCGCGCGCCATCTCGTCGAGCGCGGCTTGAATCGCGTCGTCATCGACCGCGATGGCGAAGCCGCCGCTCTCGCGCACCGCGCGCAGGATTAGAAAATCGCCGATCGCCTGCGGCACGCGGATGCCCGACGCGATGGTGTGCGCGTTCTCCCAGCGCGGCGCGTGCTCTTTACCCTCCTCGAAGGCTTTCACCATCGGCGCGCAGCCGGCTGCCTGCACCGCGACCATGCGCGGGCGCCGTGCACCGATGAAGCCGATTTCTTCCAGTTCGGCGAACGCCTTCCACATGCCGATCAGGCCGGTGCCGCCACCGGTCGGATAGAAGATCACGTCCGGCACTTTCCAATCGAGCTGCTCGGCCAGTTCGAGCCCCATCGTCTTCTTGCCTTCGATCCGGTACGGCTCCTTCAAGGTGGAGGTATCGAACCAGCCGACTTTCGCTTTTCCTTCGCCGACGATCTTGCCGCAGTCGTCGATCAAGCCGTTGACGCGGTAGACCGCGGCGCCTTGCAGCGCGATCTCGCTGACATTCACCTCCGGCGTATCCTCCGGACAGAAGATCGTGCTCTTGATGCCAGCATGCGAGGCGTACGCCGCCAGTGCCGCGCCGGCATTGCCGTTGGTCGGCATCGCCATGTGCTTGATGCCGAGCGCCTTGGCCATCGACACCGCCATCACCAGGCCGCGCGCCTTGAACGAGCCGGTCGGCAAGCGACCCTCGTCCTTCACCAGGATTTCGCCGCCGCCAAGCTTAGCCGCAAGCTTCGGCATGCGGATCAGCGGTGTGATCGTCTCGCCGAGGCTGACGATGTGTTCCGGCTTGCGCACCGGTAGCAGTTCGCGATAGCGCCACAGATCGGGCGCGCGCGCGGCCAATATCTCTTTGCTCAGCGCCTTAGCGACCCCGGCAAGATCGTAGCGCACCAGCAGCGGCTTGTTCGCGCGGGACAGGTTATGGACTTTGTCCGCCTCGTGGCGCTCGCCGGTCATCGCGCATTCAAGGTGGGTGACGAAGCTCGGCCGCTTGGCCGTCAGATTGTCGTCGTGCTGCATCGCGTGACTCCAACTCAATGCTTGCGCGCCTTGAACACCACGAAATGGGACAGTGAGAAGTTGACCACGAAGCTGATCGCGATCGATATCAGCTTCGCCGCCAGCACCGGCATGACATAAGAGAGCGCAAACAGCGTCGTCGTGCTCGCCACCATGCCGGCGACGCCGGAGGCGAGGAAGGTCGCGTAGTCGCGCCAGCGCAGCACGCGGCCCGATTCCGGCCCGAAGGTGATGAAGGAGTTCATCGCGTAGGAAAACGAGACGGCCACCAGCCAGGCCAGCACGTTGGCGGGCACCAAAGGCCAGCCCAGAAAGTGGACTGTGGTCCAAAAAACGCTGAAATCGATGGCCGTATTGACCACGCCCACCATGGCGAAGCTCGCCGCCTTGAGGGCGACCGCGCGCTCATGCCAGGCCACGGTGAGACGGTCGAGGAGGTTCTGCAGGGGCGCCGGGATCATCGTCAGTTCATAGCATTTTGAGGCGGGCGCGACAGGGCGCATCCCATGCGCTATAGATCGCGCCGAAAGCAAGCGACAGGTCAACAAGAAATGCCGGAGAACCCGCCCAAATCAGCCGCCCACGCGACGCGATCGCCATCGGCGCCCGGCTTGTCGATCGTCGTGCCGGTTTTCAACGAGGCCAAGGGCCTCTCCGCCCTGCACGAGCGCATTGCCGAAGTGGCGCGCCGGCTCAAGGTCAAGCGCGACCTGCGCACCGAAGTCGTTTATGTCGATGACGGCAGCACCGATGCCACCAACCGCATCGCCAATGCGCTGCCGGCCGATCCGCTCGATATCCAGGTGGTCACGCTGTCGCGCAATTTCGGCAAGGAGGCCGCCCTGCTCGCCGGTCTCGACCATGCCCGGCTCGGCGCCGTGCTGTTCATGGACGGTGATGGCCAGCATCCACCCGACCTAGTCGACACGCTGGTCGCGCGCTGGCTCGATGACGGCTACGACGTGGTCTACACCGCCAAGGCGAACCGCGAGAACGAACATTGGCTGCGCCGCGCCGGCGTGCATTGGTTCTACGCGCTGATCAATTTGGGCGCCCGGCAGAAAATCCCCGAGGACGCCGGCGATTTCCGCCTGCTGTCGCCGCGCGCCGCGGCGGCGCTGCGCCAGATGCCCGAACGCAGCCGCTTCTTCAAGGGACTGTCGAGCTGGATCGGATTCAAACAGATGCGCGTCGATTACGAGCCGGCGGTGCGCGCGCACGGCGCGACAAGTTGGAGCATGTGGACGCTGATCGGCCTGTCGATCGAAGGATTGACCTCGTTCTCGGTGGCGCCGCTGCGCGTCGCCAGCCTGCTCGGCCTGCTGCTGGCGGCGAGCGCGCTGTTTTTCGGCGGATGGATCGCGTTGCAGACGCTGCTGTTCGGCCAGGACGTGCCCGGCTATCCCTCGCTGGTGGTCGGCCTGATGGTGCTCGGCGGCGTACAGCTTCTGATGATTGGCGTGCTCGGCGAATATATCGGCAAGCTCTTGTCGGAGATCAAAGCGCGGCCGGTCTATTTCGTCGCCGAACACAGCGTGAAGAGCGCGGACAATTCCGCCAAAGAACTTGCAAAGCCGCGGCCGACGGCCTCGCGCGCGGCGGAGTGAGCGGCACGTGCGCAAGGCCGGCCGCCAGATCTGGCTATGCGCGGACGATTACGGCATTTCCCGTTCGGTCAACGCCGCCATCCGCGAATTGATCCTGCGCGGGCGCATCAATGCGACGTCGGTGATGATGGTGGCGCCGCATTTCGACGCGAGCGAAGCGGCGGCGCTCGATGAACTCAATTCCGGGATAACGCGCGCCGCGCTCGGCTTGCACGTCACGTTGACGGGTCCATTCAAGGCGCTGAGCGAGGGCTTTGCGCCGCTCAGCCACGGCCATTTCCAGCCGCTCCAGAAAATGATGCGCGCGGCGATCACGCGCCGGCTGCAACCCGAGCTGCTGGTGATCGAGATCGCCACGCAGGTGCAAGCCTTTGTCATGGCGTTCGGCCGCCCGCCCGACTTCGTCGACGGTCATCAGCACGTGCATCTGTTTCCGCAGGTGCGCGATGCCTTCCTCAAGGTGGTTACCGAGACCGCGCCGAACGCCTGGGTCAGGCAATGCGGCCGCCCGCGTTCGGCGCGACGGCTGAAGGACCGCAAGGAATTGGTGCTCGACGTTTTAAGTGTGGGTTTTCGCCGCAAGGCAACGCAGCTTGGCGTGGCCACCAATCCGGCCTTTGCCGGCGCCTATGATTTCGACGGCAAGCCCGACTTCGCCGCGACATTCCCGCGTTTCCTGGCCGGACTGCCGGATGGCGGGCTGATCATGTGTCATCCCGGCTTCGTCGATGCCGAGTTGAAGCGGCTCGACCCGCTCACCCACCAGCGCGAACGGGAATTTGCTTTTTTCAATTCCGAGAATTTTCCGCGGCTGCTGGCGGAACACGGCGTCGCGCTGGCGGTCCCAGCCAGCGATTAAAGCACGACGACCTTGGTGCCTATTTTCACGCGGCTGTAGAGATCGATCACGTCGGCATTGCGCATGCGGATGCAGCCGGACGAGACGTTGTGGCCGATGGTCCAGGGCTCGTTCGAGCCGTGGATGCGGTAGAGCGACGAGCCGAGATACATCGCGCGCGCGCCGAGCGGATTGTGCGGGCCGCCGGCCATGAAATGCGGCAGGCCGGGCTGGCGCTGGAGCATTTCCTCCGGCGGCACCCAATCCGGCCATTCCTTCTTGGCCGAGATGCTGTGCATGCCCGACCAGGTGAAGCCGGGACGGCCGACGCCGACGCCGTAACGCATCGCCCTGCCGCCGCCCTCGACCAGAAAAAGGAACTTGTTCGGTGTATCGATGACGATGGTGCCGGGCGCTTCCGTGCCGTGATAGTCGACCTCCTGGCGCAGATAGCGCGGATCGATCTCGAAACCGGGCAGCTGCTGTTCGAGCCGCGGATCGGCGGACGGCGCGGTGTTGGCATAGGCCCTATTGGCGTCCGGCTCGGCACTCCGATAACGCGGCTGCGCCGCGCCACCGCCGAACAGGGCTTCGAAGAAGCCGCCGCCGAGATTGGACCGCGCCTGCGGCGCTTGCGCCGCCACCAGGATCGGCTGCGCGTCCGTTATGTCTTCGGCGGAGGGCGCGAGCGACAGCGGCTGCGCCCAGGCGGCGGTGCTGACGGAGACGGCAACGATGAAGGCGGGAAAAACGGAACGCTGCATCGACTTAACTCTCGCACTCAATTCGTCGGACGAATTGCACTACAAACGCAAAGCGACACCGAATGGTAAACAGAAGCTGCCGCGTGCCGTATTGGCGCGACAGCGTGCACGTTTCGTCGCGTTAGAGTTTATTTAGCGTAAAAGGCGCCTTGTCATGGTAAATGCCGGGTTTCGATTTTCGATGTGCGACTACGCAACCGGGCGTTAATCGCCGCTCTGATAGAAACACCGCATTGGGGTCGCGAGGGGGCGTGGCGTGCAGCGTAAAGTTTTCCGCGTCGAGCGGATGTTCGGCGGCCGGGTGGCGGCGCGGCCCACGGGCATCGCGGCGCTGGACCAGGTCGTAGCCCCCAAGGACGCGCCGGCGCGCGCTGAGCAGCCTGCCGCCGACGGCACCGTGCAATCGCTCAAGCGCGAGCTCGCTTTGCTGCACGACGCCATCGCCCGCAACAAGCGCGAGCTTGCCGTTCTTATCGGCGACGGCCGTGAGCGCCGGATGGCGCATGCGGCCGGCAAACTCGGCGCCGCGGTCGAGGGCATGGAAAAGGCCACCGAGAAGATTCTGAAATCGACCGAGGTGATCGACGAAAGCGCCAGGGCGCTCTCCGCCACGCTGAAAGACGATTACAAGCGCGGCCTGGCGCAGGAAATTCAGGAACACGTGGTGAAAATCTACGAAGCCTGCAATTTCCAGGATCTCAGCGGCCAGCGCATCGGCCACGTGATCGAGACCTTGAACATGATCGAAAACCAGGTGGAGGACATGCTCGAGCGCCACTGCGGCCAGCCGGGCGTGGCGCCCGCCGCCAAGCCGGGCCACGCCCTGCTCAACGGTCCCCGGCTCGACGGCGATTCCGGCCATACCAACCAGCTCGCAATCGACGAGATGTTCGCCTAGCGTGGCGCGCTAAAGTTACTTCGGCCGCCGGATCAGAATAAAACAAACCAACGCGGCCGCCGCGAAGCCTGCGGCGAGCGCCAGCGCCGCCGGATCGGAGGCGCGATCCACCACGAACGCCATCACCAGCGGCGCCGCCGCCTGCACCAGCAAAAACGGGCCGGCGAGCCGGCCGATCAGGCGCCCGTAGCCGGAGGCGCCGAACAGCGCCAGCGGCACCGCGCCGCGCGTGATGGTGACCAGACCGTTGGCGCCGCCGAACATCAGCGCGAACGCCGCCGCCACCGGCACCGATATGCCGAGCAGCGCGAGCATGGTGAACGCGCAGAGCAGAACCGACAGCGCGAAGCGCGCCACCCACAAGGGATGCAAATTGCGGCCAAAGGCGAATTCGATCAGCCGCGCCCCGACCTGCGCCGGCCCGAACAGCGCGCCGATCCAGACCACCGTTCCGGTATCGATGCCGGAACGCGCGAAGATCGCCAGCAGGTGCGCGGACAGGCCGGACGGCACGAAGGCATAGGTTGCGAACGCCGCCGCCACCAGAATGAACGGCAAGCCATAGGGTGGCAGCACCGCCGGCGGCGGCGGAGCGTCGCTGCGCGGCATGGCTTCCGTCTCGAAGCGGGCGCGCGGCAGCGCCAAGGCATGCAGCGGCGCCGATATGCAGGCCAGCAGCGCGGCATAGACCAGATAGGTGCCGCGCCAGCCGAGGCTCTCGAGCAGGATATGCGTCGTCGGCCAGCTCACGGTCGAGGCGAAGCCGCCGGCGAGCGTCAACGCGGTGATGGGCGACCGCGCGCCGGCGCCGAAGATGCGCCCGAGCGTCGCGAAGGCGGAATCGTACAGATTCGCCGCCATGGCGACGCCGAGCACCACCCATACGGCGAGATAGGCGGCCGGATGCGCGGCATGGACGATGAGCACTAGCCCGAGCGCGCCGATCAGCGAGCCGATGGTCATCACCACATGGCCGCCGAAGCGATCGATCGAGCGCCCGACATAGGGCGCGCTCAAGCCGGCGGCCAACAACCCCACCGAGAAGCCGCCCATGGCGAACGACATCGACCAGCCGCGCTCGGCCGCGATCAGCGGGACGATCAGCACCGGCGTGTAGAAAATCGTGCCCCAGGACAATATCTGGGTGACGCCGAGAACCGGCACGGCGCGCCAGGGGCCATCGATGAAGTCGCGGAGAGCGGGCATGAATGACCGGCTGCGGACGATGATTCCGCAATGTCTAGCACGCCGGCAGCAGAGCCCTCACCCACGTCGCGCCAGAACGGCCGTTACTGTCCCGGCTTCTGTTGCTGGATCGGCGGCTGGATCGGTTTCGGCGCGGCTTTCGGCTTGGGCTTGGTCTTCGGCTTGGCCGGCGGCTTGGCGCCTTCCGGCCCGCAGCGGACATAGACCATGCTGCCGTAGCGGCCCTGCACTTCCGAATCCATCCAACGCAGGATCAGCACGCGGCCGTCGAATGCAATCACTTCGCGGTCCTGCGCGCCGGCGGGCTCGCCTTCCGGGCCGATATAGGTCTTGTTGCCAGGCGCGCCTTTCAGGCGCAGCTCCTCGGCCTTGGCCTGGTCGGCGAGATGCATCATGACCCCGCCGGTGGGGCCGAGCGTGATGACATAGGGCTGCTTGCATTGCGCAGCCGCGGCGACCTCGATGCGCGGGCGGTCTTCGTCCTTGTGGTAGGCGGCCAGCCCCCAGCGGCCGACGATATCTTGTGGCGGGAAGGCCGGCGGCATTAACGGCACCGCCATGTGTTCCGGCGCCGCAGGCTGCTGCGGGCCGCTGAACGAGCCAAAGGGATTGGAGGTGGCGCAGGCGGAGAGCCCAAGCGCGAGTAACGCCAGTATCAGGGCTATCGGTAGGTTGGGTCGATTGGGATGGCTCATTCGGGCTCCCTGCACCGCTATGGGGGGACTTTGCGGGGCAATGGCGGTCAGCGCAAGCCGGTTACGGCGGCCTACAAGCTCGTCGGCTAGGCCGCTCCCGTTAACGCCAACGCCGCTGCCTGCTTGACACTCTGGCGCTAAGGCAATATCTCCCGGGCAGCATTTTGGCACTCTCCGTTAATGAGTGCTAAGAGCTTAAAAAATAGACACTATTTTGTCACCCGCACGCGCTCAAGCGCCGACGAGGAAGCCATGGCCAAGACCAAGTTTCGTCCCCTGCACGACCGCATCGTCGTGCGCCGCATCAATGCCGAAGAGAAGACCAAGGGCGGCATCATCATTCCCGACAGCGCCCAGGAGAAGCCCTCGCAGGGCGAGATCGTCGCCGTCGGCCCCGGCGGGCGCGATGAGGCCGGCAAGCTGATCCCCATCGACCTGAAGACCGGCGACCGCGTGCTGTTCGGCAAGTGGTCGGGCACCGAGGTCAAGCTCGATGGCGAGGAGCTCCTGATCATGAAGGAGTCCGACATCATGGGCGTGATCGCCTGAGTTCGATCCATCGAATTAAGAACCAATCGGAGTAAATCGAAATGGCTGCCAAGGAAGTCAAATTCGCCGTCGATGCCCGCGACCGCATGCTGCGCGGCGTCGACATCCTCAACAATGCGGTGAAGGTCACGCTCGGCCCGAAAGGCCGCAACGTCGTGCTCGACAAGTCGTACGGCGCCCCGCGCATCACCAAGGACGGCGTCACCGTCGCCAAGGAGATCGAGCTCGAGGACAAGTTCGAGAACATGGGCGCGCAGATGGTGCGCGAGGTCGCACAGAAGACCAATGACAAGGCCGGCGACGGCACCACCACCGCCACCATACTGGCCGCCGCGATCGTGAAGGAAGGCGCCAAGTCGGTCGCCGCCGGCATGAACCCGATGGACCTCAAACGCGGCATCGACATCGCGGTCACCGCCGTGGTCAAGGATCTCGAGAAGCGCGCCAAGCCGGTCGGCTCCTCCGCCGAGGTCGCCCAGGTCGGCACCATCTCGTCGAACGGCGACGCCACCATCGGCAGCATGATCGCTAAGGCGATGCAGAAGGTCGGCAACGAGGGCGTGATCACGGTCGAGGAAGCCAAGGCGATGGAGACCGAGGTCGAGATCGTCGAGGGCATGCAGTTCGACCGCGGCTACATCTCGCCCTACTTCATCACCAATGCCGAGAAGATGATCGCCGAACTGGAGGACGTCTACATCCTCCTGCACGAGAAGAAGCTCTCCGGCCTGCAGGCCATGCTGCCGCTGCTGGAAGCGGTGGTGCAGACCAGCAAGCCGCTGCTGATCCTGTCCGAGGACGTCGAAGGCGAAGCCATCGCCACGCTGGTCGTCAACAAGCTGCGCGGCGGCCTGAAAGTGGCGGCCGTGAAGGCGCCGGGCTTCGGCGACCGCCGCAAGGCCATGCTGGAAGACATCGCCATTCTCACCGGCGGCCAGCTGATCTCGGAGGACCTCGGCATCAAGCTCGAGAACGTGACCACGGCCATGCTCGGCCGCGCCAAGAAGGTCATCATCGAGAAGGAAAAGACCACCATCGTGCACGGCGCCGGCAAAAAGGCCGAGATTGAGGCGCGCGTCAACCAGATCAAGGTGCAGATCGAGGAGACCACCTCCGACTACGACAAGGAGAAGCTGCAGGAGCGGCTGGCCAAGCTCGCCGGCGGCGTCGCGGTGATCCGCGTCGGCGGGGCGACCGAGGTCGAGGTCAAGGAAAAGAAGGACCGCGTCGAAGACGCGCTTAACGCCACCCGCGCCGCGGTCGAAGAAGGCATCGTGCCGGGCGGCGGCGTCGCGCTGCTGCGCGCCAAGAAGGCGGTCGGCCGCATCCACAACGAGAATCCGGACGTGCAGGCCGGCATCAACATCGTGCTCAAGGCGCTGGAAGCCCCGATCCGGCAGATAGCGGAGAACGCCGGCGTGGAAGGCTCGATCGTGGTCGGCAAGATCATGGAGCACAAGTCGGAGACCTACGGCTTCGACGCCCAGGAAGAGAAATACGTCGACATGGTCGAGGCCGGCATCATCGATCCGGCCAAGGTCGTGCGCACCGCGCTGCAGGATGCCGGCTCGGTCGCCGGCCTCTTGGTGACCACCGAGGCGATGGTGGCCGAACTGCCGAAGGAGCCGGCGCCGATGATGCCTCCGGGCGGCGGCGGCGGCATGGGCGGCGGCATGGGGTTCTAAGCCCGACGGCTTGAGACAAAATACAAAGGGCGCGGCCTCGGCCGCGCCCTTTTTTCGTGAATGAACGAGGCGGACTCTCAGAGCGCCTTGATTTCCACCTTGCGGAATTTCACCACGCCCTTGTCGCTCGCGACGCCCTTGTCATCCTTGAGCCCCAAGCCGTGCTGCAGCGCGATCCGCCCGCTCGCAAACTTGGCGTCCTGCGCGCCGTCGACGGTCTTTTGCCCGTTGAGTGTCACGGTGAAGGTCGAGCCCTTGGCCGTAATCTCATAGACGTTCCATTTGCCGCCGGCTTTCGGCATCGGATCGACCTTGGCGACATCGACGATCGCGCCGGTGCCGTAACTCGGCTCGGGCCGCGCGTCCCAGATATTCACTTCGTAGGCGGTTTTGCTGCCGACTTTTTCGGGATCGGTGCAGCGGATGAAGATGCCGCTGTTGGCGACGTCATCGACCCAGAACTCGGCCCTAAGCTGGAAGTCGCTGTAGGTGTTCTTCGAGACCAGAAAGCCGTTGCCCTGGTCGGCAACGACGACGCCGTCCTCGAGCTTCCAATTAGCAGTGCCGATTTGGTTCCAGCTGTCGAGGTTCTTGCCGTCGAATAGCGTAACCCAGCCCGCGCCCTGGCCGGACGCCTGCTGCGAATAAGAGAAAGCAACGAACCCAATGAGAAGCAACGCGACGGTGGCGGCTGACCAGCGTTTCATGAGGATCTCCTCCCGGATGGAATATTGTTTGTCGTCCCGAGCCTGGTTTCAGACCCGGATAATTTTTTGAGCGGCGATGATAGCAAGCGGCGTGGCGCCCCGGAAGCCATCGGAAGGCAGCAAGCGCAGGGTCAACGTCCACCCCAACAGCAACGTTGACACCGCCAGAACCCAGACAAGCATTTTGCGTGCTAGACTGAAAAACAGAACCGCCGGAGCAGTCCCATGGACCAGCGCATCATCGATCTTTATGACAGATTCACGCATGGCGTCATCGACCGCCGCGCGTTCCTCGACCGGCTGGCGCAGATCGCCGGGTCGAGTGCGGCGGCGCTGGCGCTGCTGCCGTTATTGCCGAACGACTACGCGCGCGCCGCGATGGTTGCGCCCGACGATGCGCGGCTGACCATCGATACCGTGTCCTATGACGCCACCGGCACGCCGATCAGTGCCTATCTGGCGCGGCTCAAGTCCAAGGGCAAACGCCCGGCGGTCGTCGTCATCCACGAAAATCGCGGGCTCAATCCGCACATCCAGGACATCGCGCGCCGGATCGCGCTCGAAGGCTTCCTCAGCCTTGCGGTGGACATGCTCACGCCGCTCGGCGGCACGCCGGCGGACGAGGACAAGGCCCGCGACATGATCGGCACGCTCAATGCGGACGAGACCGCGCGCCGGATCGCGGCGGTGGTGCCGTTCCTCGAGCGTCACGCGGAATCGACCGGCAAGGTCGGCGCGCTCGGCTTCTGCTGGGGCGGCGGCATGGTCAACCGTATTGCCGTGCTTTCGCCCGACCTGAAGGCCGGCGTCGCGTATTACGGCGCGCAGCCGCCGGCCGAGCAGGTCAAATCGATCCAGGCGCCGCTGCTGCTGCATTATGCCGGGCTCGACCAGCGCATCAATGCCGGCATTCCGGCCTATGAGGCGGCGCTGAAGGCCGCCGGCAAGCGCTTCGCGGTTCACGTCTATCCGGACGTCAATCACGCCTTCAACAACGACACCGGCAACCGCTACGACAAGCCGGCCGCCGATCTCGCCTGGAGCCGCAGCATCGCGTTCTTCAAGGAGAA
>Ga0209890_10000710_pt1 | contig 15457 bp, 15 predicted proteins | sample OrgsoiDNA2013049_FD_185799 | JGI IMG/M metagenome (GOLD analysis project Ga0209890, IMG submission 185799) | Permafrost soil microbial communities from the Arctic, to analyse light accelerated degradation of dissolved organic matter (DOM) -... | ecosystem: Environmental > Terrestrial > Soil >...
GGCCTTCAGGCCGAGGATATAAGGCGCACTCTTTGCCCGACCGGCGTTGCTTGTGGCACCAGATTCTGAGGCAAATGCTCTTCTGCGGACCACTATTTCTGCACGCTAACACCAGAAATAAAGCGCGCAACCCGCACACGTGCTGGATATAATCACATGGAGAAATCTATGAACGGCGCCACTTCCTCAAACACCAAAGTTTTAAGGCTGCGGATAAAGGACAAGCACGCGAAGTTCCTCAGTGGACTCGCACGCGACGCCAAGTCGGTGCTCGATGCGGGCTGGTCGACCTTGCGAACGATGCTCCGGTATAAATGCGCTTTCGCAGGGGTGACGTTCGCTGAAGTTAACGAAGCGTTTTCAACCCAGGCCTGCTCTGTGTGCTCTGCGCGCAGTGGCCCAAAAGGTATCGCAGGCCTTGGAATAAGAGCATGGACTTGCGGCGACTGCGGCACGGTCCACGACCGTGACGTCAACGCCGCCAAGAACATCCTCGCGGCGGGACGTCGCCGCCTTGCAGAAGGAATCCCCGCCCTTTAGGGCGCGGGAGGACGTCAAACTGAAGCGCCGATATACGCGCAGTGCGGAGAACTCGTGTCGCCCAAGTTTTCGTTGACCGAAGGACCGATTCCGCGTGCCTTGCTGGCCTTTTCTCTGCCCATCCTGCTCGGCAACGTGCTGCAATCGGTCAATGGGTCGGTGAACGCGATCTGGGTCGGCAAGTTTCTGGGTGAGGCATCTCTCGCGGCGGTGGGAAATGCGAATGTCTTGATGTTCCTGTTGTTCGGGGTCATGTTCGGCTTTTCGATGGCGTCGAACATCATGGTCGCGCAGTGCGTGGGTGCGAAGAACATCGCCGAAGCGAAGCGCGTGGTCGGTACCAGTGCGGTTTTTTTCCTGGGGCTGTCCCTCGCCATGAGCCTGATCGGATTTGCGGCGGCGAAAATGCTGGTGGCTTGGCTGGGTACGCCGGCGGATGCATTGCCGCTGGCGCTCACCTACATGCGCATCATTTTCCTGGCGCTACCCTTCACCGGCGGCTTGTTTTTTCTGATGGCCGTGCTGCGCGGCGCAGGCGATTCGAGAACGCCGTTCGTTTATCTGTCGATGGCAGTCGCGCTCGACATCCTGCTCAATCCCTTGTTGATTTTCGGCTGGGGCTGGGTCCCGCGTTCGGGGATAGGGGGATCGGCGAGCGCGACATTGATCGCACAGGCACTGAGCTTTTTCGCACTGGTGGTGCATTTATACAGAACCAAGCACTTCTTGTGCATCCGCCGCAACGAACTTCGCCTGTTCAAGGTCGATTGGTCGCTGGTGCGATTGTTGGTGACGAAAGGCATTCCCATGGGCGTGCAAATGTTCGTGATCTCCTCCAGCATGATCGCACTGATCTCTCTGGTGAATCGATTCGGCTCGCAGGAGACGGCGGCGTTCAATGCGGCGATGCAGCTTTGGAACTACGTGCAAATGCCCGCGTTGGCGATCGGTGCCGCGGCCTCTTCGATGGCCGCACAAAACGTCGGCGCCGGAAGGTGGGATCGAGTGGGCCAGGTTGCCGCCACGGGAGTGCTGTTCAATTTATTGAGCGGCGGCTCCTTGATCACCATCGTCTTCGTATTCAACCAGGACGCCCTGAGCCTGTTTTTGCCCGCTCACGGCGCGGCGTTGGCCGTGGCAGTGCATCTCAATCGCATCGTCATCGGGTCATTTCTCTTTTTCGGCACGTCGATAGTGCTTTTCGGAGTGGTGCGGGCGACGGGTGCCGTCATTGCACCGCTCATCATTCTGATCATCTCCTTATGGCTGATCCGCGTGCCGTTCGCCTTTTCGATCCTGGATCGCTGGCAGGCCGACGCGATTTGGTGGAGCTTTCCGATCTCGTCCGTGATTTCCATGCTGATGGCCATTGCGTACTACCGGTTCGGCGGCTGGCGCAAAGCCCGCATGGGAGTGGCGACCCGGCGGGCAGCGCCGGCGCCCGGCGTTTGAACCGACCGCTGGCAGTGCGGTGCGGCGCGTTCGGCGACATGGTGCTGTTCACCGCGCTGATCCGCATGCTGCATGCGCAGTTTAATTCCCCCGTGGATATCGTGACCTCGGGTCCCTGGAGTGAACCGCTGCTCGGCGGCCAGCCTGGCGTCGGCGAAATTTGGAGCTTGCGCAGCCGCAAAACTCCGTACTGGCTGAGCGCGGGTCAGAGGTTCGTCGTGCGGCGCCTGCGCGCGCGCGGCGCGGGTCCGACCTGGTATTGCGACGGCAGCGATGCGGCGCGGCCTTTGCTGGCGCGCGCCGGAATTCCGGAAGCGTTCATCGTGGACGTCAAGAACCATCCGTTGTTGCCCGGCGAGCATGCGACGGAGCAATGGCGCCGGCTCGCGCAAATCATGCCGCCCGCCATCGGCGCGCCGGCAGCCACTGCACGCCGCGACGTCGAAATCGCCGCGGTTGCGCCGGGATGTCATCTCCAAGTCAGCGAACAACAGCGCATCGATCTCGACGTGTGGCTGCGGGCGCGCGGGCTCGCCGCGGTGCCCCTGATCATGATTCAGATCGGCAACAAGCGCACGATGCGGCGCGGCTTGCGTCGGCTGGCGGTCAACAATAAGTACTGGCCGAACGAGCGTTGGGCCGAGGTTCTGCGTCATGTACGGCTGCAGCATCCGGATCACGCGCTCGTGTTGTTGGGCACGGGACCCGAATACGCCCTGAATCAGGAAGTCGCGGCGTTGGCGGACGTCGGCCGGCTGTATAACGCCGCCGACGAATTACCCATTCCGCGGCTCATCGCGCTGTTGGCGCGCGCCGCCGGCATGATTACGGTCGATTCGGGCCCGGCGCACGCCGCCGCCGCGGTCGGGTGTCCGCTGGTCGTGCTGTTCGGCAAGGCGCTGCCGTCGCTGTATCGGCCGTGGGGTACGGCGGGGGCAGACGTCAAGGTGCTATGCGGTCAAGTCGCAGGGGAGCCCGATATGCTGGGAATTGATGCTCGCAGCGTGATGGCGGCATGGTCTGGTTTGAATTTACGCGCCTGAAGCGCCCGCCCCGGCGCGCAACATGTCTTGGGTCACCAAGACCACACCGTGCTTGGTGACGAAGAAACGCTGGCGGTCGACCGCATGGTCCCGACCGATCTGCGTGTCATCGGGAATCACGCAGCCCTCATCGAGAATGCAGCGTGTGATGCTGCAGCGGCGGCCGATGGTCACTCCGGGCAGCAGGACCGAGCTCTCTATGCTGCTGCTGTCTTCGATGCGCACGTCATTCGACAGCAGCGACTCCTTCACCGAGGCGCCGGAAATGATGCAGCCGCCGGCGACCATGGAGTTGACCGCCATCCCGCGCCGGCCTTCCTCGTCCAGAACGAACTTGGCAGGCGGCTGCTGCGCCTGGTAGGTCCAGATGGGCCATTGGTGATCGTAGATGTTGAGTTCCGGATTGAGCGAAACCAGCTCCATGTTCGCTTCGTACAGCGCATCGACATTGCCCACGTCGCGCCAGTAATTTTGGGCGCGCGTTTCGACGTCGTGGAACGGATAGGCAAATACCCGCAGCCGCTCCAGAGCGGGAGGAATGATGTTCTTGCCGAAATCGTGATTGCTGGACTCGTTGGCTGCGTCATCGGTCAGCATCTTTTCCAAGCGGTCCATGCCGATCACGTAGATGCCCATGGACGCGCGCGCCAAATCCTCCTGGCCGATGATCGGATCCGGATCTTTCGGCTTTTCCGAGAACTTGACCACGCGATTCGTGTCGTCGGTGGTCATGATGCCGAATTCGTTGGCGCGCTCCAGCGGCACGTCCACGACGCCGACGGTGATGTCGGCCTCGCATTGCTCGTGATAGGCAATCATCGGACCATAGTCCATTTTGTAAATATGATCGCCTGCCAGAATCAGCACGTGGGTCGGGTGGTGCGACCGGATGAAGTCCAGATTCTGATACACGGAGTCGGCGGTGCCGCGATACCAGTGGGCCCCGATTTGCTGCTGCGCCGGAATCAGTTCGACGAATTCGCCGAGTTCACCGCGTAGATAGCTCCAGCCGCGTTGGATGTGCTGGATCAACGACTGCGCCTTGTACTGCGTCAGCACGGCGATTTGACGAATGCCTGAATTGACGCAATTCGACAGTACAAAATCGATGATGCGGAACTTGCCGCCGAACGGCGTCGCCGGCTTGCAGCGGTGCTGCGTCAGCGCCTTGAGCCGTTCGCCGCGCCCTCCCGCCATGACCACCGCCAGGGTGCCGCTCGTCAATCGGCTGACATAACGTCCGGTGTTACTACGAGCAGCGTGTCGCATACCCTTCAGCCTGCCATACTCGTCAAATGCCTGCACCTTTTCTCACGGCGCGGGCGAGGCCTTTGCTAAACTCCTAATTATGTCGGCATTGAAGCTGTGTGTCCTGAGTTCGGAGATCCTGCCGTACGCAAAGACCGGCGGACTTGCAGACGTCACAGGGGCGCTGGTTCAGCACCTTCGGCTCAAGGGTCACGAAGTGCATGCCTTCATGCCCTTGTATTCCGCGGTTCGGACGGCGCACCCGGAGCTGCAACCCGTCCTCGGCGCGCAACAGATCCCCTTAGGCATAGGTGGCACGGAATACCGCTTCTCCGTGCAAACGGCCAGCTTCCCCGGTACGGACGTCGCGACGTATTTCATCGACTGCCCCGACTTGTACGACCGTCCCGAATTCTACACCACCGACCCGGACGAACATCGGCGCTTCCTGTTGTTCACGCGCGCGGCGCTCGAAACTTGCCTCAGACTTAAGATCGCGACCGACATATTTCATTGCAACGATTGGCATACGGGATTCCTCCCGTTGTATTTGAAGACGATGTATTCATCGGATCCGTTGCTTTCCCGCGCACGGTCGGTGTTGACGATTCATAACATCGGATATCAGGGCGTCATGCCGAGCACGGCCGCCGGCGACTTGGGATTGACGGACGTCGAGGCATGGCTGGACTCCGGCGATCTGGCGCGAGGGGTCATCAACTCCTTGAAAACAGGTATAAAATTTGCGGATTTGGTGACCACCGTCAGCCCCACCTACGCGCGAGAGATCTGCGGGGGACCGCTCGGCATGGGCATGCAGGAGACCTTGCGCGCACGCAAGGAGCAAGTGGTGGGGATCTTGAACGGCGTCGACTACCGGGATTGGGATCCGCGGCACGATCCGCATTTGAAGGCGCATTACGGACCGCAAGACTTGAGCGGCAAGCGCACCAACAAGGAACTGCTGATCGAGGCCACCCACCTTAAGATGGCGCCGGCACGGCCGCTGATCGGCATGGTGACCCGGCTCGCCGAGCAGAAAGGCATCGATCTTCTTTTCGACGCATTGCCGGGTTTGCTGCAGACGCGTGATTTCGGCATGGCGGTATTGGGTAGCGGCGATCGGCAGTACGTGGCGTTTTTCGAGGAACTGGCGCGGCGCTTTCCGGGCCGCATGGCCTTTCGCTCAGGGTACGATGAATCCCTCGCCCACTTGATCGAGGCGGGCAGCGACCTGTTCCTGATGCCGTCCCGCTATGAGCCCTGCGGCTTGAATCAATTGTACAGTCTGCGTTACGGAACCATTCCAATCGTGCGCAAGACCGGCGGCCTCGCTGATTCCGTGCAGCATTTTGACCGCGCCAGCGGCGCCGGCACCGGGTGCGTCTTCAACGATTACGACTCCGCGGCAGTGAGCTGGGCTATCACGACCGCGCTCGAGTGGTATGCCGACCCCAAGAGCTGGTCACAGCTGATACAAAACGCGATGGCGCAGGACTTTTCGTGGTCTCGGCAGATCAGTAAATACGAATCGCTATACCGCGGGCTGCTCGGAGCCTAGTGCCGCCCGCATGGCCGCTTGGCTTAAGGCCGCGGCTCGAGGAGTGCGTAGCGACGGCCGTTGGGCAGCGAGTAGCTTTTCGCGAGCCGGAACTGCGCCGGGGCCGCCCACTGCGGCTCCGACGGTGCGTCCGACGCTGCAGCGGGACCGCTGCGCGGCCGCCCAAGGTAGTGTGCGAGCCGCCGAGCCACGTCCAGATGTCCCGGCAATTGCACGACGACGAGACTATCGGGTGCAGCGTCGACAGCCGCCCTCAGGCGGCCAACGGCGGTTGCGTCGATCGGCCCGGGTATCAGGCCGACGGTGGTCCGCGAATACATGTCGATCATCGCCCGAGTAGTCTCGTCCGGTGCAAACAGGATCAAAGGCTTGCCGGACGCATCGTGTTGTATGGCGCGAGCGATCGACGCCAAGTCTTGCCAGGAATTGACCTCCCGGTACGCCTGTGATGCCGGCGCCACGAGCAGCGCACAGTAAGCCAAGAACAGCGACCACAATGCACGCCGGGCTTTATCGCGCCCCGCCGTCCAAGCACGAAGCGCGAGCGCGGCGGCGGCGATCAATCCGGCTGCGGAGATCACGATGAAGCCGGCCTCCGAACTCATCGTGTCCCAGGCGTCGGCTGCGATCAAGACCAACGCTCCGGTGACTACGATCACCCCTATCCACAGCAGCGCGGCGGTCGCGCGCAACGCGCGCAGATCCCAGCGGCACGCGCCCGCAGAAATTTCCCGCGACCACCAGGCGAGCAGCAAAGCGACACCGGGCAATGCCGGGGCGAAATAAATATTCCGCGCGGTCGCGGCCAGGGAAAGAATTACCAACGCCGGCAGCGAGGCAGCCAGAGCGAACCGCACCGGGCGATACTCGTCGAACGGAGTCTTGCGCTGCTGCCACGCACGGCGCAGGGCGGCGATGACCAACAAGGTCCAAGGAGAGAGGTAGAGCGGCAACTCGATCAGGTATTTCCCCGGCGAATTGCGGTGAGCGGCCGCGTATTGGATTTCGTTCGGCGCATCGACGCGAGTGAATCGGCCGACCAAATTGTTCCAGAAAAACACTTTCAAACGCGCCGTGCCGTCCGGCCCCACGTATACGAACCAGATCCAGGTGAAAATCATCGCGGCCTGCAGGACCAATCCTAAGTACAGTTCCCAGCGCAGGAGTTCCCGCCAGCGCCTCTCCCAGATGGTTAGGACGATGATGGCCATTGCCGGGACCATCCAGGCGATGGCGCTCTTGCTGAGAAAACCCAACCCCAAGGCGGCGTGCATCAATAAGTAGCCGCGCAGGCGTTCGCGGGTGCCCTCCGCATAAAAACCCTGGTATGCGCCCAAGAGGGCGACCGATACGGTGGCCAGCAAGGGTGCATCGGTCGCAAGCCAGATCGCGACCTGATACGAGAGCAGGAAGGTGCTCATGGCGGCCGCACCGACCACACCTGCGAGGCGTCCGGCGCTGCGCCGCGCCAACAAGCCCACACCGAGCGCGGTGATCATGGCGTACAGCAGATTGGGTAATCGCGCGACCGATGCGTCGGCGCCGAAAAGGCGGATGGGACCGGCCGCGAGCCAATAAGTCAGCGGCGGCTTTTCGCAGAAGGCCTCGCCCGCCAGCAGCGGGACCGCCTTGTCCGGCTGCCAGCTCATGCGCCAGGCGATGTCCGCTTCGCGCGGCTCATCCGGGGTCCAGTAACCGCGCCCGAACATGCCGACGCACCAAATCAACAGCAACGCCGCCGAGACCAGCGCTAGCGGTGAGAAGAGCTGTTTCAGCAAAACAGTATACTCGCGGGTTTACAAAGGAGAGCGCATGGCATTCGCCGACTATACTTCACGGGGCGCCGTCGCCGTGATCACCTTTAAAAATCCACCCCCGGTCATGAACGCCGCCGTAATCGTTTCTACCGCCCGGACTACGTCCGGGTAGGCTTTTGCCGGTGCGCATCAGTCTTTTCTTGGCCGCGGTGGCCTGCATCACGGCCGCGGTACTGATGCATACGTCGCGGCTCGAGGGGCGATTGCTGCGCACGGATCCCAATGCAATACCGAGCAGCACGGCGCTGATGGGATTCGCCCGCGGCCGCGGCGAAGCGCTGTTCGAGGCATATTGCACGGGGTGTCACGGCACTCGGGGAGAAGCGGACACTGCGCGCGGCATTCCTGACTTGACCGGCGGCGATTGGCTGTTCGGCACGGGATCGGTGAGCGATATCGAACAAATCATCAAGTACGGAATTCGCTCCCATCATCCGAAGGCCTGGAATCTTGCCATCATGCCGGCCTATGCGACGGCGCAGCCCAGCGTCCGCGATGACAAGATCCCCCCGCTGTCTCCGGGAAACATAGGGGATCTCGCCGAATTCCTCACCCGCGAACAGGGGCAGAGTGCCGATGCTGCCGCTGCGGACCGCGGCGCCGCGCTTTTCGCCGGTGCCGGCGGCTGCTATGACTGTCACGCGGCGGATGGCAAGGGCGACTCCGCGATCGGTGCGCCGAATCTGACGGATAGAATCACGCTCTACGGCGACGGCAGCCGCGAAGCGTTGTCGATGTCCATCGCCTACGGCCGGCACGGCATGTGCCCGGCCTGGATGACCCGCATCAGCGCGGCGGGGATTCGCGAGGTGGCGCTATTCGTGTACTCGCTGTCTCATCCGCATGGCGCGCCGGCTGCGGCGCCCGGAGACGGATAGGCATGGCACACCTAAGATCTCTCGAAGCTCTGGGCTGCGGCGCGTTGCTGGGACTATTGATGGCGGGATACTCGCTATTCACGGCGCGAGGCACCTCCACATTGTTCGTCCCCCCCGAAGACGTCGCGCTGGTGAATCAACAGCCGATCTCGCGCAGCGATTATTTGCTGCAGTTGCAGACTCTATATAACGTTGATTTGCTGCATTCGACGGCGGCGCAGCGGCGAAGGGTGCTGGACGACATGATTCGCGAGGAGCTTTTCGTGCAGCGAGGGCGGGAGCTCGACGTCGCGTCCACGGATCCGGACGTCCGCGCCGCCATCGTCAACGCGGTCGAACAGGAAATCGCCGCAGACGCCGTCACTTCCCAACCGAGCGAGTCGCAGCTGCGCGCCTACTATGCCTCGCATCAGGCGCGCTATGCCGGCGAAGGCATCATGACATTGCGTGACTATGTGTTTCCCCCGGGTGAATCGCGTGCGGCGGCGCAAGCGGCCGCCGCGCTCAAGATCAGTGCGCCGACGCCGGCGCTGCTGGCCCAGTGGCATGCGTCGGACTCCGGAAAAGTCTCCGGCGAGGAGTTCTATTTTGCCGCCAAGATTCACCTGGGAGAGCCGCTGTTCGAAGCGGCTCGGAACCTTTCCGATGGCGGCGTGTCGGCTCCCATCGCGCGTCCGGACGCCATCCATGTTCTATACATGCTCGAGAACAGAAAACCGGTGCCGATGGATTTCGCCGCCGCGCGCGACCAAGTCTTGACCGACTACCGCAACGACGCGATCGAGCGTCTGCGCACCGGCGACGAGGCCTTTCTGCGCAAGCGCGCCAATATCTTGATCGCGGACGACATACGCCGGTGACCCGGCCTGTAAAACGGCGGCGCAGGCGGATAGCAGGGTTCCTCTACCCGGCATTGGTCGCGGGGGTCCTTGGCGCATCCACCGCCGGCGCCCACACACGCAGCCAGTCCCATTCCGTCTGGGAGATCAAGGGCGCGGACGTCGATGTAGTAATGACGATCCCGGTCTTGGAGGCCGATCGCCTATCGGACGATCGGAATGCGTCATCCGATGATCGCTTGAAAAGCTACCTGACCGAACGCGTCTACCCCTTGGCCGGCGGTCAGCGTTGCGGGCTGGTGCCGCCGGTTCAGACCTTGTCCTCGGCCGCCGGCTTTCGCAAATACGACTTCACGTTCACGTGCGCCTCGCCGAACGACTTACAAATCCATTCAGCGGCGTTCTTCGATTTAGTTCCAAGCCACACCAATTTTGCACAAGTGCAAAATGCGTTGACCGGGGAATTCACCGAGCAATTGATCACCGCCGAACACCGGACGGTGGACGTCACGGGCGGCGCCGGGAGCCGCCTCAAGAGCGCGCACTTCGTCGAGTTCATCCGCATGGGCACGATGCACATTTTCACCGGCGTCGATCACATGTCCTTTCTATTGGGGCTGGTGCTGATTTCGCGGCGGCTGCGTGATCTGGTGTTCGTGGTCACCGGGTTCACCATCGGTCACAGCCTGACGCTGGCGCTGGCGGTGAGCGGTGTGCTCCGTCCGCACGCGGAATATATCGACGCCTTGGTGGCGCTCACCATTGCCCTGATCGGCGCCGAGAACATCGTGGTGCAGACTCGGAAACCCACGTTCGTGGCGCTGGCCGTCGGCGGCTCGCTGGCGTTCATGGCCTTGCTGCACGGGATGGGATTTGGCGGGCTGCCGAGTCTGCTGCTGCTCGGCGCGGGATTGTTCACCGCCAACTACCTCATGATTGCCGGGCGTTTGCGCGATGCGGGGCGCGTGCGGATCTTGATCACCCTGGTGTTCGGCTTGATCCACGGCTTCGGGTTCGCCGCCGACCTGCTCGAGCTGCAACTGCCGCCCGGGCGCTTGGCCGAGCTCTTGGTGGGCTTCAATGTCGGCGTGGAAATCGGACAGTTGATCCTGGTGGCGGCAGCGACGCTGCTGGTCGGGATACTGGCGAAGTCCAAATTCGCTCTGCCGAGGCCCCTGGTCGTCGATGTGGCATCGTCTTTTCTGGTGGCTTTGGGCGTATTTTGGTTCGTCAGCCGCAGCTACGCGTGAGCGGACAAGGCCACCGCAGCGGCCAATTTACGCTAGAGTTATGCTCTGAGCAGCTCTTGGCGGGCAACTGATGATTTTGTATGGCCATGCGTTGAGTTCGGCTTCCTACCGGGTGCGCATCGCATTGGCCCTGAAGGGATTGCAGGTCACGACCGTGCTATTGGATTTGCGCGCAGGCGAGCAGCGGCTCGAGGAGTACTTGCTGATCAACAGCCAAGGCTTCGTGCCTGCGCTGGCCTTGGACGACGGCGCGGTACTCACTCAATCGGTGGCCATCATCGAGTATCTGGATGAAATCTATCCGGACCCGCCGCTGTTGCCGCAATCGCCGTTGGCGCGAGCGCGAGTGCGGGCGCTCTCGCAGGCCATCACCTGCGATGTGCATCCCTTGAACAACTTGCGGGTGCTGAAATATCTCGAGAACGAACTGAGGCAAGACAAGGCGACGCGCGACAAGTGGTATCGTCACTGGGTACAGGTTGGATTCGACGCGCTGGAACTTTGGTTGGTCCGGGACGGGGCGAGCGGCCGCTTCTGTCACGGCGATGCGCCGACCCTGGCGGATGTGTGCCTGGTGCCTCAGGTAGCCAATGCGCGGCGCTTCGCCATGGATCTCGGTCCCTATCCGCGCATCACCGGGATCGACGCCGCTTGTCGGGAACTGGCGGAGTTTCAAGCCGCAGCACCGGAGCGGCAAGAACCAAGGCCATAGGGCGTCATGACGATCCCGCTGGAGAGTATTCCAAGCTTTACTCCGGCGGAGGCGCTCGCAGCGGCGAATGAACAGTATGGTCTAGTCGGTACGGTTTCGGCCTTACCGAGCGAGCGCGACCAGAATTTCTTGATCGCCGACGCCCACCGCGGCAGATTTGTCTTGAAAATCGCCAATTTGAACGATGCGCCGGAACTGCTGGACTTTCAAAATCAGGCCATGCGGCATGTCGAGAAGTCGGTGGCGGACTATCGCGTGCAGCGGCCCGTGCGCTCGCTGCAGGGCGAGGAAATCACGAATATTCGCAATGCCCGGTCGGGCACCGGCCACTGCGTGCGGTTGCTGACGTGGATCGATGGCGTGGTGCTGGCGAGAAGCGCTGCACGTGGCTCCGTTCTTTTCGAGTCGATTGGCGCCGGCATGGCCAGGATCGACGCCGCGCTGTGCGATTTTTCCCATCCGGCCATGCGCCGCGTGCTGCAATGGGATCTGCGCCGGGCGCAAATGGCCCGGGAAAACACCGCGCTGCTGCCGCGCGATCGGCGGACCCGTGTCGAACGCCTATTCTCGCAATGGGATGGGATCGACTGGGCGGGCTTGAGGCACAGTGTGATTCACGGTGACGCGAATGACCACAACGTCCTCGTCGGCGATGGGCGCATGGTGGGCTTGCTGGATTTCGGCGACATGGTCTATTCGGCCACGGTCTGCGATCTGGCCGTCGCGCTCGCCTATACCATGCTTGAGGCGCGGGAGCCGCTGTCGGTAGCGGCGCAGGTCATTCGCGCCTATCAGCGCTGCTATCCGCTCACCGAGGCGGAGCAGCGGGTGCTGTTTCCTTTGATACTGGCCCGGTTGAGCATGAGCGTCTGCTATTCCGCCCACAATCGCGAGCGCAATCCCAATGATTCTTATCAGGTAGTGAGCGAAGCTGCGGCTTGGGATCTCTTGGACAAGCTGGAGCGCTACTCGGCGGCGGATGCGCTGGCTTTGATTCGCGCAGCGTGCTCGGCGCCGGATGCGGCGCTGTCGGGCCGCGAAAGCACGGCTCGAATTCAGTAGTGGGGCGGCCGCTCTTCCGCGGGAGGCCGAGCGTCTGCACTGGACTCCGCGCTGCTCAGCCGGTCGGCGATGGCGCTGAGCTTCGCTTCGATGGCCTGAATCTCCGTGTGCTGCCGGAACACGACATCGCTCAATTCGGAGGCGGCGCGTTCCAGGAAGGCGATCTTGGTTTGGATTTGCTCCAGGGTTTCCTCGTTCATGGGTGAAGTGTAGCCCTTTGCAGCTGACTTCCACCAAGCGGCTTATTTTGTCGCAACTTAAAAAGAATAACGCAGGAACAGGTGGCTGTGGCCGCGGCGCACGTCCGTGAGAGTGCCCCAGAGCGGGTCGAGCGGCGCGAAGTGCTTCCCCATCACGAGGCTAAGCCGGCGGTCGCCCGCATCACGTCCGGCAATCTGCGGCGCGAGCGTTAGAAACTGCTCGCCGACCAGCCGCTCCTTGTAGAAAGAGCCCAGTAAATGCGGTCCGCCTTCAACGAGGATCCGCTGACCCGGATCAGCGCGAGTCACCTCCTCGAGGATGGCGCGCGGCGCGATCTTCCCGCCGGCGCCGCGAATCGGCCGGATCTCGACCGAATCCGGCGGCTTTTGTCTGGCCAGGCGCTTGGCGCCGACGCGCGTGGTCACGATCAATACCGGTACGCGGCCGGAAGCAAATAGGGGCAGGCGCAGATCGATAGTGCCGCCCGCGCTGACAACCACATTGAGCGCGGTGCGCCGCTTGCGCATCGCTTCGCGCAGCCGCTGATAGTCGTTCGCGAGCTCGGGAAAAATGGCGTCCGGTGTCCAAGCCTGCCGAGGGTCGGCGCCGAAGGTCCCGGAGCCTATGATGACCACATCCGCGACAGCACGCAGCAAGCCCATCACCATGCGATCCTGGGCACTGAAGCCGCTGATATCTCCGCCGCACGCATGTCCCTTGCTTTGAAGCGAGACCACGCCGTCCATCGTGGTCACAAAATTACTGAATACCTGCGGACCCGAACGCGGCAAAGGCATGCGAAAATTTCCGTACAGGCGCTTGAGTGTGGGCGGCAGCGGCAGCAGCCGGCCGCGCTGCGAATCGACAAGCGTCTGAAGCGGTGCTATGGCGGTGGCAGCGGTCATGCGTTGGTCACGGCTGGTTTTGCAAATACTACCAAGAAGACGTCGGCGCCGGCCGGGCCAAACAAATTTACCTTGTTTGGGCGGGGCCGATTGTTCCAATATCGAAACGGGCCTCGAGAGTTACCGGAAGGATGACATACATGAAGGCGAGCGACACCTTCTCGGCCCGGGAGAGTCGAAATCAAGGATGGCGCGTGTGCTTGGGACTGGCGGCGCTGCTGTGGGGCGCAGCATTTGCGCACGGCGCAGAACCTTCTGCGCAGGCCATCGCCCCGCCGCCCGCACCCGGTCCGGCGGCAGGCCTTGCCGATTCGGCGGGCCTGCGCGCGACGGTATTCGGCACATCTGCGCAGAACTTGGCGCCGATGCCGAGCACAGTACCGCTCGTCGAAATCAACATCGCGCTGCCGTGGGCGCGGCCGGTGCCGGATGTGTTCTGGTTCGATCGCAAGCTGCGGGTCTGGTTCTCGGCGCAAGCCAAACCCGCGCCGTTGGCCATCGTCATATCGGGCACGGGCAGTGACGGCAACACCGCGAAGCTCTCGGCGCTGCGCGGCGCGCTCTTTGGCGCGGGTTTCCACGTCCTGACGATGCCGTCCCCGACATTCCCAGGCTTCATCGTGTCGGCGTCGAGCACGGGAGTCGCCGGCGATCTGATGCAGGACGGCCACGATTTGTACGCAGCAATGCAGCAGCTCATCGCGCGTCTGCCGCGCAAGGTCCGGGTCACCGAGATCGACGTGCTCGGATACAGTCTCGGCGGCGCCAATGCGGCCATCGTGAAATCCATCGATGCGGCCGAAGGCAAGCTCAAGATCCATCGTGCGGTCATGATCGATCCGCCGGTGAGTCTTTTCGCGTCGATCGGGCGGCTCGATAAGCTGTTCGCCATCAATATCGGCACCGGCGACGACGCAATCGAACGCCTTTACCGCAGGCTCTATGCGGAGCTGGCGAATTCGTACCGGGCATCGGATCGCGTTCAAATCGACCGCGATTTCCTCCTCGCTGCCGCCGCGGCCGCCCTGAAGACCGATGCGGAATTCTCGGCCGCCATTGCATTGACCTTCCGTCTCGATTTGGTGAATGTGTTCTACGCAGGCGACCTTTACGCCGGCACCGGCGTCGTCGTCGATCCGAAACATCCGCCGAGAGTCGGCGATTCGCTCGAGGAGACCCAACGCATATTGCGCCTGAAGCCGTTCGCGGAATATTTCACGAAGGTTTTCGCGCCCTACTATTTGAAGCAGCGGCCGAACGCGACCGCCGCATCCTTGATCGCCGACAATCGCCTCGACATCATCGGCGACACCTTGCGCAGTGACTCCGATTACTACGCACAGACCAACAGCGACGATGTCATACTCAATGCACAAGAACTGGCGTGGCTCAAGGACACTCTCGGTTCAAGGCTCGCCGTCTATGACCACGGCGGTCATCTCGGCAATATCGGCGAGCGGCAGCAAGTGTCGGACATGCTGAGGATGCTTGCCGGGAACTGGCCCGGCGCAGCCAAATGAAGCCCGCAGTCTTGTTGTGCCTGCTCAGCGTCGCGGCCGGAGGCTGCGCTTCACAGGGCGTCAGCATCCGCAGCTTACCTTCGCAACACCCGGCGGCCGACAATGCTGCGGCCGTGGAGAGAGCGGCTGGGTTCGCTGCCGCGGCGGTCCAGGCGAGCGGGGCAGCGGGCGAAACCGGCCAAGACAGCCCGCAGGCGCTCCCGCCGGTGACTCCGGCGGATGCGCCGTCCATGCACACGTACGATCCCTGGGAACGGCTGAACCGCTTCACCTATCGGTTCAATGCACGGTTCGACGAGGCGGTCTTTTTGCGCCTGTCGGACGCCTATCGGCGCGTTCCCGCGCCGATTCGCTCCGGCGTGCACAACTTCTTCGGCAATCTGTCCGAGATCGACAGCGTGATCAATTACGCCCTGCAATGGCGGCTCC
>Ga0209890_10000711_pt1 | contig 15450 bp, 12 predicted proteins | sample OrgsoiDNA2013049_FD_185799 | JGI IMG/M metagenome (GOLD analysis project Ga0209890, IMG submission 185799) | Permafrost soil microbial communities from the Arctic, to analyse light accelerated degradation of dissolved organic matter (DOM) -... | ecosystem: Environmental > Terrestrial > Soil >...
CGCAATTTCGCCGCCGGCATGTCGGGCGGCATCGCCTATGTGATCGACGAGGACGGCACCTTCAAATCCCGCTGCAACATGGCGATGGTCGAGCTCGAGCCGGTGCCGGAAGAAGAGCAGATCGCCGAGCAGGAATTCGGGCTCTACAACGATCTCGAGAGTCACGGCCGTGTCGACGTGATGGCCGACCTGACCAGCAAAGACGCCGAGCGGCTGCACATGCTGATCGCCAACCATGCGCGCTACACCAATTCCAAACGCGCGGCCGAGATCCTCGCCGATTGGCAACGCTATCGTCCGTTGTTCCGCAAAGTGATGCCGGTCGAATACCGCCGCGCGCTTGCCGAGATGGCAAAGGAGAAGGCCGCCACGATGCAGGCCGCGGAATAGTATGGGTAAGGTCACGGGGTTTCTTGAATTCGAGCGTGAGGACCGCGATTACCAGCCGGTCGCGGAGCGCATCAAGCATTGGCACGAATTCGTACTGCCGCTGCCGGATAAGGAAATCCGCGACCAGGCCGCGCGCTGCATGGATTGCGGCGTGCCCTATTGCCACGGCACCAGCCGCATCACCGGCGCGCCCACCGGCTGCCCGGTCAACAACCAGATTCCGGACTGGAACGACCTCGTCTACCGCAACCATTGGGACGAGGCGGCGCGCAATCTGCATTCGACCAATAATTTTCCGGAATTCACCGGCCGCGTCTGTCCGGCGCCGTGCGAGGCCTCGTGCACGCTCAACATCGACAACAATCCGGTCACCATCAAAACCATCGAGTGCGAGATCGCCGACCGGGCCATCGCGCAAGGGCTTAAACCCGAGCCGCCGGCGCACAAGACCGGCAAGAAAGTCGCCATTGTCGGCTCCGGCCCGGCCGGCCTCGCCTGCGCGCAGCAGCTCGCGCGCGCCGGACATGAGGTGCATGTCTACGAGCGCTGGGCCAAGGCCGGCGGGCTGCTGCGCTACGGCATTCCCGACTTCAAGATGGAAAAGATTCACGTCGAGCGCCGCGTCGAGCAGATGCAGGCGGAGGGCGTGGCGTTCCATTACGGTGCCGATGTCGGCGTCAACTTGCCCGTCGAGAAACTGGTCAAGGAGCACGACGCCGTGGTGCTGAGCGGCGGCGCCGAGAAACCGCGCGATCTGCCGGTTCCCGGCCGCGAACTCAAGGGCATCCATTTCGCCATGGAGTTCCTGGCGCAGCAGAACCGGCGCGTGAGCAACGAGCCGCAAGGCGACGTCGTGCCGATCCTGGCGAAGGGCAAGAAGGTCGTCGTGATCGGCGGCGGCGATACCGGCTCCGACTGCATCGGCACCTCGATCCGTCAGGGCGCGGTGTCGGTGACCAATTTCGAGATCATGCCGCAGCCGCCCGAGCAAGAAAACAAAATGATCGTCTGGCCGGATTGGCCGCTCAAGCTGCGCATCTCGTCAAGCCACGAGGAAGGCGTCGAACGTGAATTCGCCGTGCTGACGCAGAAATTCAGCGGCGAGAACGGTCACGTCAAGAAACTGCACTGCGTTCACGCGGACGCGAAGTTCAAGCCGGTGCCCGGCAGCGAGTTCGAGATCGAGGCCGATCTGGTGCTGCTCGCCATGGGCTTCGTGCATCCGCTGCACGAAGGCATGCTCAAGGCGCTCGGCGTGGCGTTCGACGGCCGAGGCAATGTCAACGCCGATACTGTGCAATATGTGACGTCGGTGCCCAAGGTGTTCGCCGCCGGCGACATGCGCCGCGGCCAGTCGCTGGTGGTGTGGGCGATCCGCGAGGGGCGCCAAGCCGCGCACGCAGTCGATAAATTCCTGATGGGTTCGACGACGTTGCCGCGGTAATTTTTCGCGCTAGCGCTGCCAGCCGTAGAAGCCGCCGGACTGCGGGATCGCCCCCGGCGGGCGCGGGACGTCGCCCTGCGACGGCCGCGGCCTGGTTTCCACCGGACGATCGAGCCGAGGCTTGACGCCCGTGGTCTGCGAGGTCTTTGCGGCGGTGCCACCGCGCTTGGGCTCTTCCGATGGCTTTGCAGCGGCGGCGGGCGGCTCGGTCCGGGCAACCGCATTGGCCGCCGGCGCCTCAGTCGCGGGCGCGCCAGCTGCCGGCGCAACACTTTTGCCGTCGCTGCCCAGAGGCCAGACGAAATCGTCGGCGCGTCCGGGCGGGGCCGGCACCGGCTCGCCCTTGACCAGCACGCGGTTGGCGGTGGCGTCGCTATGCATCGGCTGACTGCCGGCGCCGCCCAGCAGTTCCTCGGAATTTCCCGGCGTCACGGTGAGCGGCACCACCGGTCCGGCCACCGGCCGCACGGTCGATTTTGCGTCGGCCGGCATGGGCCCGACCGGCCCAGAGGGGAGCGCCACCGGCCCGCGATTACTCATATAGCGGCGCACTTCGCGTTCGATATAGTGCGCGAGCTTGCGGGCGCCGGCCTTGGTGAAATAGACGCCGTCGTTCGACCGCAGCCGCCGAATCTGGCCTTCATAGTCCGGGCCGAAGTTCGAGTACTTGCCGGCCTCGTCGACGAATCCGTCCCACACGTCGATATAGTTCACGCCGGCGCGCTCGACGCGCGCGCGATAGAGATCATTGAGATAGACCGCGTCGGCGGTGGATTTGGTGCCGCGGATCGAGGGCAGGCCGACCCAGAACACCGGCACGCCTTTGCTCTTGAGGGCCGCAATCGTATCGTCGATGCGTTTCGAGTAAATCTCCGCCCATTTATCGCTGCGAAATTCGATAGTGCCGTTCAAACTCTTGCTGCGCTGCGGCTCGGGCGCGAGGATCGTCGACTGATCTTGCTCGTCGGACTGATCCTTTTTCTGCTCTTTTTGGTCGGCGTTTTTTTTGTCTTGCTCGTCCTTGGCGTTCTTGTCGGCCTCTTTGGCCAGATCACGTTCGCGGATGTTCTGGCGGTCGCCGACGCCGAGCATCATGATCACGTAAGTGGGCTTCTCCTGCGTGAGGATATCCCGCGCGACGTGCCACCAGTCGAGATCGCCTTTCGCCTCGTAGCGCAATAGCCCGGAATAAATCTTGTTCTTACGGACGATGCCGATTTCCGGCGAGTCCGAAAACGCGTCCTCCAATCCATAGGCGAGCCAATCGGCCATGCTGTCGCCCATCACCACGATCGACGTCGTGGGCGCGGGTGCATTCGCATCCGGCTTGTGCGGGCTCGGTGCATGCGTGGATTCGGACTGATATTGAATTTGCGGCTGCTGCGGCGGGTTGTCGCCCGGGGAGGACCGCGAGTTTAAGCCTCCTCCTCCGAAGAACCCCCCGAAGAAGCCTCCTTGTTGACGCTGGCGGCTCAGAAAGGGATAGCGGTCATCGGCGCGCTGGGCCTGGGCGGGAAGCGTGAGCGCGATTTCGATCGCGGCCACGCTGGCGCACTCGGCCGCGGCCAGAATGACCGCCCCGATGAGCCAATGCGAATGCCGGATTTTGCCAAACATGCCGATCGTCCAAACCTTAGCCCTATCAAGACCTTAATCTACAAGGGAAAAGCCAATCGCGAAGAGGGCCTTCGCCCGCAATGGGGCAATAGCACGCAAAAAATGTCAACTCGAAGGTGACCGGGTGGTTATCCGGCAGGCTCAATGGCCGCGCAGCTGGTCGAGGACGCCCGCCGAGGCAAAGCCATCGGGAACTCGCCCGATTTTGGTCTGGAAATCGCGGATCGCGGCCCTGGTCCTGGCGCCGAGGTGCCCGTCGGGCTCGCCGACATCGTAGCCGTGGCGCTCCAGCAATTGCTGCAACTCCAGCCGCTCGCCGCGCGACAGGACCCGCTCGTAACGCGGCCATTGCTGCACGAAAGACGGAGCCCCGCGCAGCCGATCGGCCAGATGGCCGATCGCCAGCGCATAGGCCTCGGCCGGATTGTACCGCATGATGGCGCGGAAATTTGCCAGCATCAGGAAGCCGGGCCCCTGCACACCGGCTGGGATCAGCAGGAATGCTTGGCCGTCCGGATGCGGGAACGGCTTATTGCCGGGGCGCGTGATCCCGGAGCGCTCCCAGTCATGGATTGGCAACATGCGCGCATGATCGGCGAGCATGAAATTGAAATTCGCCGGCACCACGACTTCATAGCCCCAGGTCTGGCCGGTAACCCAGCCGTCCTTCTTCAGGTTGTTGGCGGTCGAAGCGATGACGTCGGGCACCGAGTCGACCACGTCGCGGCGGCCGTCGCGGTCGAAATCCACCGCATAGCGCTTGAACGCGGTCGGCATGAACTGGGTCGGGCCGAAGGCACCGGCCCATGAGCCGACCAGCCGCTCGGGCTTGACGTCGCCGCGCTGGAGAATTTCCAGCGCCGACAGGAATTCCTCACGGAAATAGGTCTGCCGGCGGCCGATGCAGGCGAGCGTGGCGGTGGAGCGAATCACCGGACGGTCGCCGCCGAGCGTGCCGTAATTGGTCTCCACGCCCCAGATCGCGGCGATGACATAGCGGTCGACGCCGTAGGCGCGCTCCACCGCGTCGAAGGTCGTGCGGTAGCGCTGCAGTAGCGCGCGGCCCTGTTCGATGCGCGCATCGTTCACCAAGAGATCGAGATAGTCCCAGAACGATTTGGTGAATTCCGGCTGCCCGTCGAGCAGATCCATGATGCGCAGGTCCGGCGTCAGCGCCGCGGTGTAGGCCGCATAGACGTTGCGCGAAATGCCGCGCCGGGCCGCCAGCGGCCACAGGCGCTCGATGCAGCCGCGGAAATTCGCCGCCGCCGCGCGGATCGCCGCGGCGGTCATTCGGGGATCGCCGGACGAGCCCGACTCGCCGCTCCAGTCTGGCGCGCCGGCCGGCGAAGCGATGGCAGCCGGCGGGATCGTCCCGGTCACGCCGGAATAGCGGTCGTCGCGCGTCTGCGCCATGGCGGCGCCGCCGGCGGCCACCATCAGGACAGTGGCCAGGAGATAGCGGTGGATCAATCGCATTGCCGATGCCGCTTCTCTTTTTATTTATCGCCCCTCGGTGCCCTTATGGGTGCCCCGATATCGTTTCGACGGTGTTAATAGTCTAGCATCCGGAACCCATCTGGACCCACGCCCGCCGCCATGCTTTCTGCTCGCCTGAACGAATCATCGCCCCGGCAACCAAGATAAAGTCTCGCATGACCCGCATTCGCAAAGCCATATTCCCGGTGGCAGGCCTGGGAACCCGCTTCCTGCCGGCGACCAAGGCCATGCCGAAGGAAATGCTCCCGGTGGTGGACCGGCCGCTGATCCAGCACGTGGTGGACGAAGCGCGCCAGGCCGGCATCGAGCATTTCATCTTCGTCACCGGCCGGCACAAGGCGGTGATCGAGGACCATTTCGACCGCCAGTTCGAGCTCGAGCTGACGCTGGTCGAGCGCGGCAAGAAGGCGGACCTCGCGCTATTATCGCAGGATTTGCCGGAGCCGGGCACCTTCAGCTTCACCCGCCAACAGTCGCCGCTCGGCCTCGGCCATGCGATCTGGTGCGCGCGCGAACTGGTCGGCCATGAGCCCTTCGCGCTGCTGTTGCCCGACGTGTTGGTGCAGCATCCGCGCGGTTGCCTGGCCCAGATGATCGATGCCGCCAAGGGCCTCGACGACAACGCCAACATCATCGCGGTGGAGGAAGTGCCGGCCGACCGCATCCACATGTATGGCGTGGTCGGCGTCGGCGCCGCCAAGGGCAAGGCCTTCGCGATCACCAAAATGGTCGAAAAGCCGAAACCGGCCGAAGCGCCGTCCAACCTTTCCATCACCGGACGCTACATCCTGCAGCCGCAGATCTTCGATCTCTTGGAAAAGCAGGTGGCCGGCACCGGCGGCGAAATCCAGCTCACCGACGCCATGGTGACGCTGGCGCGCACCCAGCCGTTCTACGGTCTCAAATTTGAGGGCCGCAGCTTCGACTGCGGTTCCAAGGTCGGCTTTCTTGCCGCCAACGTGGCCTATGCGCTTGAGCGCCCGGATATCGCCCCGGCGTTTCGCAGCGAGCTGCGCCGATTGCTCGGCGGGAAATAGCGCATGATCCCGAAAAGTGGGAACCGGTTTTCAGAAAAAATCATGCGTCAAAAAATGCCCGCGTTCAGCGCTGGAACCGGATCCCGAGCAGGAAGACGCTCGAGGTATAGTCGGTGCCGGCCACATTCGAATGCAGCCAGTTCTGCTGGAACTCGCCCTTGATCTGGACCGAGCGGTTGAGCTTGTAGGTCAAGCCCACGCCCGCCGAATAGCGTTTGTCCTCGCGGTCCATGCCGACATAGTCGTCGACGCCGAACCCGACTTTGACGGTGCCAATCAGCCAGCGGCGAAACGAATGATCAACCTGCAACCCAATGTCGCGAGAGAGCTGACCGGAGACGCCAGGGACGGTCGATTCGCCGACCGATGATACGGCAGAAAGCTTCGCGGTGGTCAGCGCGCTGGCGGTCCAGATCAACGACCCATTGACGATCAGGCCTTTGATCTGTTCGAGGCGCGGGTCTTCGTAGTTGCGCCGCGTATAGCCGATGCCGACGTCGCCGGTGAGTTGGCGCGTCAATTCGAAGGTGGTGCCGACGGTACCGGTGAGACCCTTGGAATCGCGCTGATAGCTCGAGATATCGGCGTTGAGATCGTGCACGCGGGTATCGGCGCGGACCTCCACGTACGGCTTCACGCCGGGCGTCATTTCATAGCTGCCGCGCAACGTGCCGCTATATTGATTGTATTGGCGATCGGCATTGCTGGTGATGCTGCCGTCGGTCAGCGTCGAGTTCTGGTAGACGGTGCGCTCGACGTCGCCCTTGATCGCCAGATCGAAGCGATTGAAGCGCTGGCCGATGCCGGCGCTGCCGCCGGCGGTGAAGAAGACGGGAAGCTTGGCGAGATCGGCCTGCAGGTTGGGGCTGCCAGGATTGTCGGTCGAGACCAGCAAGCGGGTGGCGAGATCGATACGCGTGTCGTGGGTCACGTCGATGCGGCCGTCCACCTTGCCATTGAAGTTTGGCCGGCTCAGCGTCGGCGTGGCGTCGGGGCTGTAGCCGGTATAGCTGCCGCGCAGGTCGGCCTTGAGCTCGTGGCGCGACCAGTTCGACCGCATCTGCAGTTCCGGCGCGACGCTGTAGAGCGAGGCGCCTCCGCCACCGGGCGCATGCGCGGGATTGGTGTCGTAGCCGCCGATCAACTCGATCGCCGGAAACAGCGTGAAGGCGCCGGCATGCACGCCGAGCGGCGCATAAGGATCCTCGGGCTCGCTATGCGCCTTGCGCTTCGGCGGCAGCTTGCGGATCGGCCCTAGCTCGACCGGCGGCGCGCCAGGCGCTTGGGCAAAGGCGCCGGTGTCGGGTGGCGGAGTCTGGTAAGGCGAGACGGTCAGCGGCGTGGCCACGCCCGGCGCGATCGCCCGCGCATTGGCCGCCGCCGCGTTCGTATCGGCCGGCACCGCTTTCGCATTGGGCAATGCGGCGTTTGCATTGGACGTCGCCGCTCTCGGAGTGCCCGCTGACGCTCTTCATTTGGGTTTCATTTTCTTGCGGGCATTGGTGGAATCAAAGCCGGTGACGCCGGCGCCGGACGCCGGGGTCGAGAAATTGGCGGGCGGTCCCAATTGCGCCAGCCCCGGCCGTGTGAATTTCTGGAAGCGCGGCGGATTGCGCGGATCGGTTTGCAGATTCGGCGCCAGCGGATCGGGGAAAGGCGGCGCCGCCGTTTGCGCCACCGCGTCCGCGCACCACAGCGCCACGCAGGCGGCCATGAGCAGGCGTGCGCCGCGCGGCGTGACCGGAATTAAGGGACGTAAGCGCGGCACGGCTGTCTCTGCCCTCCTGCCCACGGCTGAACGCCGGGCGGTCGCACCTTTTCAATAGGAGCGCTCGCCCGCCGGTCCGCGGACTTTGGTTAACGGAAGTTAAAACTCTATGGTTAACGGGGGGTTGATGGGCGCGCGCGATCCCGAAAAGCCTGTCCTCGACTTGATCGGGGATGGGAACCGGTTTTCGGGCAAGATCACGCGCAATCAAAAATGCGCGGCCTAGCCGGCCTCAAATCCAGCCCTTGAGCTCGCGCAGCACCACGTCGCGGATCACCGCCATGCCGGCACTCGAGTCATTAAGGCACGGGATGGCCGCGAAATTCTTGCCCCCCGCGTGCTTAAAGATTTCGGCATTCTCCATGGCGATCTCTTCTAGCGTCTCCAGGCAATCGGCGGCAAAGCCGGGCATGATGACGGCGATCTTCTTCACGCCGCGCTGGCCCAAGGTTTTCATGGTGGCGTCGGTATAGGGCTTGAGCCATTCCGCGGTGCCGAAACGCGACTGGAAGGTCATGATCAGCCCGTCCTCGTCGAGCTTGAGCTTTTTGCGCAGCAGCGCGGTGGTCGCGCTGCAATGGCGATAATAGGGATCGCCCTTGGCGACATAGTCCTCCGGCATGCCGTGGTAGGAGGCGACGATCATTTCGGGCTTGAACTTAAGCTTGGCAAGTTCGGCATTGAGCGAACTGGCGAGCGCGTCGATATAGGCGGGCTCGGCGTAATAGGGCGCGGCCACGCGCAAGCTGGGCTGCAAGCGCATCCTTGCGAGCGCGCGAAAGGCTTCGTCGCAGACGGTCGCCGTGGTCGCCGCCGCGTATTGCGGATAGAGCGGCACGAGCAGGACGCGCTCGCAATCCTGCGCGGCGAGCGCCTCCAGCCGCGAGCGGATCGACGGATTGCCGTAGCGCATCGCCCAATCGATGCGCAGGCGCTTGTCGACTTTGCCGAGCATCTCCTCGAGCTGGTCGGACTGCGAGCGCGTGATGGTCTTGAGCGGCGATTCATTGCGCTGCCTGTTCCAGATCTTGTCATAATCGCGGCCCTTGCGGCCGGGACGCACGGTCAGGATGATGAGGTTGAGCACCAGCCACCACTTGATGCGGTTCTCCTCGATGACGCGGCGGTCGGAGAGAAACTCCTTCAGGTAGCGGCGCATCGACCAATAATCGGTGGCCTCGGGCGTGCCGAGATTGACCAGCAGCACGCCGATGCGGCCGCCCGATGTTGGGACCGTGGCCGGGCTCATGATTTGCGCTCGTCGGCGATCACCTTGCCGTCATTCGGCAGCGCGCCCAGCGCGACCAGCTTGACCGCGCCTTTGAGCTTGGTGACCGACTGCAGTGTGGCGGCGACCGCGGCCTCAAGCGCGGCATCGGGCGCGGTGCATTCCGCCATCAACGTCATGCTGTCCTGTTCGCCCTCGCGGCCGACGACGAGGCGCAGACGCCTGAGCTGCGGATGCCGCGCGGCGACCTCGGCGATCTGCTGGGGATGCACGAACATGCCCTTCACCTTCGCGGTCTGGTCGGCGCGCCCCATCCAGCCTTTGATGCGTGCATTGCTGCGCCCGCAGGGCGAAGTGCCCGTCATCAATGCCGAGAGGTCACCGGTGCCGAGCCGGATCATCGGATAGTCCGGATTGAACGAGGTGACCACCACTTCGCCCACGTCGCCTTCGGCTACGGGATCGCCGGTGCCGGGCCGCACGATTTCAACGATGACGCTTTCATTCACGATCATGCCTTCACGCGCCTCGCTTTCGTAGGCGATCACGCCGAGCTCGGCGGTGGCATAGCATTGCAGCACGGCGACGCCGTGTGCTTTGAGTTCCTCGCGCAGCGAGGCCGGCAATGCCGCGCCAGACACCAACGCGCGTTTGATCGAGGCGGCGTCCTTGCCGGTCTTTTCGGCGGTATCGAGCAGGATTTTCAGGAAATCCGGCGTGCCGACATAGCCGGAGGGCTGGTAGTGCGCGATCGCCTCGAGCTGCTGCTCGGTATTGCCGACGCCGCCCGGAATGACCGCGCAGCCGAGCGCGTGCAGGCCCGCCTCCAGAATGAAGCCGCCGGGTGTGAGGTGATAGGCGAAGGAATTATGCACGATGCCGCCTGAACGGAAACCGGCGGCGTAGGTGGCGCGCGCCGAGCCCCACCAGTCTGTGCCCTCGCCTTCCGGCTCGAAGATCGGCCCTGGCGACATCAGCAGGCGGCGCGCCTTGCCCGGTGCGGCCACGTTGAGGCCGCCGAACGGCGGGTTTTCTTTTTGCATCACCGCGACGTCCGACTTGCGCAGCACCGGCAGCTTGGCCAGGCCGCTACGCGAATTGACCGATTTCGGATCGATGCCCTTGAGATGCTTGGCCCAGCCCGGCGCAGTCATGGCGCGCGCGACGATCGCGGGCAGCGCCGCGGCCTGCTCGCGTTCGCGCACCGCCGGTTCGCGGGTTTCCAGGGCGTCGTAATGGTCGGGCATTGCTTACGCCAGCCAGCGCTTGCGCCGGCGGTAATGCTTGCCGTCGCGGAAGGATTTGCGCCGGCCTCCGGAAATGCCGAGATAGAATTCCTTCACGTCCTCGTTCTCGGCCAGCGACTTGGCGTCGCCGTCCATCACCACGCGGCCGTTCTCCAGGATGTAGCCGTAGCGCGCGAAACGCAGCGCCATATGGGTGTTCTGCTCGGCGAGCAGGAATGAAACGCCTTCCTTCTCATTGAGATTTTTGACGATCTCGAAAATCTCCTCGACGATCTGCGGCGCCAGCCCCATCGACGGCTCGTCGAGCAGGATCATTTTCGGGCGCGACATCAGCGCGCGGCCGACGGCGCACATCTGCTGCTCGCCGCCGGAAGTGTAGCCGGCGGTGGCGTCGCACCGCTCGGCCAGTTTAGGAAAATAGGAATAGACGAGGTCGATATCTTTCCTGATCGCCGCCCTGCCGTCGCGCCGGGTGAAGGCGCCGGTGAGCAGGTTTTCCTCGATGGTGAGATGCGCGAAGCACTGGCGGCCTTCCATCACCTGGATGCAGCCGCGGCGCACCAGTTCGTTGGGCGAAAGATCCTGCACTTCGTCGCCTTCGAATATGATCGAACCCTTGGTGACGTCGCCGCGCTCGGCGTGCAGCAGGTTGGAGATCGCCTTCAGCGTGGTGGTCTTGCCGGCGCCATTGGCGCCGAGCAGCGCCACGATGCCGCCCTTCGGCACGTCGAGCGAGACGCCCTTGAGCACCAGGATGACGTGGTCGTAGATCACTTCGATATTGTTGACCGAAAGAATCTTCTCCGCCGGTGCGGAAGCCGTGGTTTCGGTCCGTGATGCCGCCGACATGACCGCTCCAGACAAGAACCTCTCCCCGCCGTCACGCCGGGGAGAGGAATTGTTCGCTTAGATTACGACGACTTGTCGCAAGCTTCCGTGCGCTTCGGCCAGGGCTGGTTCTTGGTCACGTAGTCCTGCGCCGCCGCGTCGATCAGCGGATCGACCTTGTCCTTCATGGGCGCGATCCAGTCGGAGATCTTGACCCACTTGGCGCCGTCCCACTGCTGCACGTAGGCGGAGGCGTGGCCGTTGTGATCGGTGCAATTCACCGAGATCGGCGTTGCGAAGCCGTCGAGGCCAATCTCCTTCCAGCGCGCCGCCGTGATCTGCAGGGATTCCAGACCGCGGCGCATTTCCTCACCGGCAATATCCTTCTTGCCGGTAATCCTCTGCGCATTGCGGATGGCCTCGGCGATCACCACGGAATTCATCACGCCGCGATTATAGAAGTTCTCGCCGACCTTTTCCTTGGGCGTCTGGCTGTCCTTGCCGATCACGTATTTCTCGATGTCCTTGATCGCCGGAAAGTTCGAGCCGACCGCATTGAAGTTGAGCGAGAGATAGCCCTTGGCGGCGGCGCCGGCCGGACGCGCGTCGTCCTCGCTGCCCGACCACCAGACGCCGACGAAATGATCCATCGGATAGCCGGTCTTGGCGGCTTCCTGCACCGCCGTCGGGTTCATCGCGCCCCAGCCCCACATAATCATGTAGTCCGGGCGGTCGCGGCGAACGCTGAGCCACAGACCGGACTGGTTTTGCATGTCGGCGGGCGGCACCGGATACTCTTTCACGGCGAAGCCGTAGTCCTTGGATAACTGGTTCAGGAGCGGCAGCGGCTCGCGGCCATAGCCGCCATCGAAGAAGATGAAACCGATGGTCTTGCCCTTGAGCTTGTCGAGCCCGCCTTCCTTGCCGCCGATGTAGCGGAAGATGATGGACAGGCCGTCCCAATAGGTGGCCGGCGGATTGAAGATCCAGGGGAAATCCTTGCCGACTGCGGAAGCGGACAGGCCATAGGCCATCGACAGAACCGGGATGTGATCGACCGCCGCTTTCGGAATCAGCGCCAGCGTGATGCCGGTGGAATAGGGCGTGATTACCGACGGATTCCTGCCCTTGAACGATTCATAGCATTCCACGCCCTTCTCGTTCTTGTAGCCGGTCTCACACTCTTCGAAGAGGATCTTGGAGCCGCCGATGCCGCCATCGCGCGCGTTCAGCATGGTCATGTAGTCATGCATGCCGTTGGCGATAGGAATGCCCGAATTGGCGAACGGGCCGGTGCGATAAGTGAAGAGCGGTACGAGTGTGTCTGCGGCGGCCTGCGAAATCATGGCGGAAGCGCCCACCAGGCTCGCGACGGCTACGCCGAGAACGATATGTTTCAAGCGCATCATGTCTCTCCCTTGTGCGTCTGCCGGTGCTTGGTCGCCCCGGCCTTTACATCCGCCCCTCGATGAGGAGGGGTACCCCTACCCGGGCCTTACGCCCCGGACGGGGGAATTGCCTCAAGTGTGCCCTTTCAATACGGGAAAGGCCACACCCTGAGTTTCTGCTTCCCGATCTGCCAAAGCCTGGCCAAGCCAGCCGGCTCCGCGATCAGGAAGAAAATGATGAGTATTCCCAGCGTTATGAAGTTGATGTGCTCGAGGGTCGCCGAGGTCATCGAGAGGCCCAACGCACCCCTGATCATGCGCAGCACGATGGGCAGGCCGAAGATCAGGGCGGCGCCGAAGAACGAACCGAGCAGGCTGCCGAGGCCGCCGATGATGACCATAAACAAAATGAGAAACGACTGATTGATGCTGAAGCTCTCGGACTCCGCGTTGCCGAGCCACAGGAAGACCAGCATGGCGCCCGCGACGCCGCAGTAGAACGACGATACCGCGAAGGCGAGCAGCTTGGTCGGATAGAGTTTGATGCCGATCAGCTCGGCGGCGATGTCCATGTCGCGCACCGCCATCCAGGTACGCCCGATGCGCCCGCGGATCAGGTTCGAGGCGAGCCACGTCATTACCGCGACGATCGTGAGCACGATGAGATAGCGCGTGACCGGCGTGGCGTTCGGCCCGGTGATCGGAATGTCGAACAGCGTCCGCGTCGGCACTTCGATGGAAGCCGAAACGTTGTAATTGTAGAGCCACGGGATGCGGATGAAGCACCACGACAGGAAAAATTGCGACGCCAGCGTCGCCACCGCCAGATAGAAGCCTTTGATGCGCAGGCTGGGCATGCCGAAAACGATGCCGGCCGCTGCAGCCAAAAAGCCGGAGCAGATGATCAGTACGATGACATTGATGCCGGGGAAAAAGGTCGCGAGCTTGTAGCAAGCGAACGCGCCCACGCCCATGAAACCGCCGGTGCCGAGCGACAACAGGCCGGTGTAGCCGGTGAGCAGATTGAGCCCGATCGCGGCGAGCGAATAGATCAGCACAGGAATGAGAACGGAGTCGATCACGAAGGTGGAAGCCATGAGCGGCACCAGAATGAAAGCCACGGCCAGGATCAAGACGATGCCGATCTGGTCCTGCCGGATCGGAAACAGCGCCTGATCCGCCTGATAGCTCGTCTTGTACTGGCCGGCTTCGCGATAAAACATGGCCGCCCTCAGATCCGCTCGATGATGCGTTCGCCGAACAGGCCTTGCGGCCGGAACAGCAGGAAGACCAGCGCAATGACGTAGGCGAGCCAGGATTCGATCCCGCTGCCCAACAAGGGGCCCCAATAGAATTCGCCGAGCTTCTCGCCGACGCCGATGATGACGCCGCCGACAATGGCGCCGGGGATCGAGGTGAATCCGCCGAGGATGAGCACCGGCAAAGCCTTCAGCGCGATGATCTCCAGCGCAAAGGACACGTTCGAGCGCGCGCCCCACATGATGCCGGTCGCCAGCGCCACGATGCCGGCGGCAAACCACACGGTCACCCAGATATATTCGAGCGAGATGCCGACCGAGAGCGCGGCGCGGTGGCTGTCGGCGACCGCCCGCAGCGCGCGCCCAATGCGCGTCTTCTGGAAGAACACCGCCAGCGCCGCCACCATCAGCGACGCGATGATCGCGGCGGCGATGTCGATTTTCTGCATCTGCACGAAGCCGCCCAGCATTTTGACGCTGTAGGAGCCGCTCGGCAGCAGAAGCTGGTCGGCGATCATGATCTTGGGATCGCCGCCGAAAATCAGTTCGCCGAAGCCGATGAGGATGTAGGTCAGGCCGAACGTCGCCATGAACAGAATAATGTCCGGCTGGTTGACCAGAGGCCGCAGCATGAAACGCTCGATTGCGAGCGCCAACACGAACATCACGCCAATGGTGAGCGCGAGCGCCAGAAATGCCGGCACCCCGTGCGCATACAATCCAACCAGCGTGAGCGCGGCGAACACCACCATGATGCCTTGCGCGAAATTGAACACGCCGGAGGCCTTGAAGATCAGCACGAAGCCGAGCGCGATCAGCGCATAGAGCACCCCGGAGACCAGGCCCTCCCACAGCGTCTGCACCAACAGGTCGGGCGCGCTGCCCATCTGCACGAAGGGATCGATGAAGATTTGGTAGAGGAGGTGCATGCGTTCTCCTCAGCGCGCCAGGTTCTTCAATGTGCGACTCCGAGATAGGCGTCGATCACGCCCTGATTGTCCTTCACTTCGTCGGGCGTGCCGTCGGCGATCTTAATGCCGTGGTCGAGCACCACAACGCGGTCGGACAGGTCCATCACCACGCCCATGTCGTGCTCGATTAGCGCGACGGTGGTGCCGTAGTGGTCGTTCACGTCGAGCACGAAGCGCGACATGTCCTCTTTTTCTTCCATGTTCATGCCGGCCATCGGCTCGTCCAGCAGCAGCAAATCCGGCTCCATGGCGAGCGCGCGGCCGAGCTCCACGCGCTTCTGCAGGCCGTAGGGCAGCCGGCCGACCGGCGTGCGGCGGATTTCCTGGATCTTGAGGAAATCGATGATTTCCTCGACCCGATGGCGGTGCTCGACTTCCTCCTTCATGGCGGGACCAAAACGCAGCAATTGCCAGAACAGGTTCTTGTGCATCTTGAGCGTGCGGCCGGTCATGATGTTGTCGAGCGCCGTCATGCCGCGGAACAGCGCGACGTTCTGGAAGGTGCGCGCGATCCCGCCGCGGGCGGCGTCGTGCGGGCGCATCTTGGAGCGCGTTTGCCCCTTGAAGCTGATGCGGCCCTGCTGCGGCTGGTAGAAGCCATTGATGATGTTGAGCATCGAGGTCTTGCCGGCCCCGTTCGGCCCGATGATGGCGCGGATTTCGCCTTTGCGGATATCGAAGGAGACGTCGCTCACCGCCTTCACGCCGCCGAACGACAGCGAGACGTTCTCCACCGACAAGAGCACGTCGCCGACCGCAACATCGGGGCCGCT
>Ga0209890_10000714_pt1 | contig 15391 bp, 12 predicted proteins | sample OrgsoiDNA2013049_FD_185799 | JGI IMG/M metagenome (GOLD analysis project Ga0209890, IMG submission 185799) | Permafrost soil microbial communities from the Arctic, to analyse light accelerated degradation of dissolved organic matter (DOM) -... | ecosystem: Environmental > Terrestrial > Soil >...
GAACGATATTTCAGCCGATTCAGACGCGCTGATCTTGGTAGATGCAGCCGACCGCGAAGTCGGCTTCCTGAACAAGGCTTTATGCCACGATGGCCGGGGGGTCCTGCATCGGGCGTTTTCCCTGCTGATCTTCAATGACAGAGGCGAGCTGCTGCTGCAGCAACGGGCACCACCCAAGCGGCTTTGGCCTCTATACTGGTCGAACAGCTGCTGCAGTCATCCTCGGCGCGGAGAGACCATGGAGGCGGCGATCAAGCGTCGCCTGCACGAAGAACTCGGCTTGAGCTGTCCTTTACATTTTCTGTTTAAGTTCCAGTACCAAGCGCAATTTGGCGCGACAGGTTCCGAGAACGAGCTGTGCTCGGTGTTCATTGCGCGCTGCACGGACGAGGTCAGAATCAATCCCCATGAGATCGTCGGCTGGCGCGGGATCGCGCCGGCAGCGCTGGAGGTGGAAATGTCTGGAGGCGGTGCCGAGAAGTTTACTCCCTGGTTCATGATTGAATGGGCACGTATCTGGCAAGATCACCGTATAGCCGTACTCGGTCTGCAACCGAAAACGCTGCATCCGTGACGGCCGGCGCATGGCGCGCCGCTGACGTCGTTAATGTATTGGAGCGAGCCCGGGCCGTCCGGTGCTCTTAGGATTACACATGGGCATTCCGTTGATTCAGATGTACCGCGTCGCTCGATATCTCGCCGGCCGTAAGCTGCGCGGCGCGAAGCGTTATCCGCTCGTGCTCATGCTGGAGCCCCTGTTCCAGTGCAATCTTGCCTGCGCCGGGTGCGGTAAAATCGACTACCCGAAAGATATTCTTCAGAAAAGAATGAGCCCCGAAGATGCACTGCATGCGGTCGACGAATGCGGTGCGCCGATCGTGTCCATTCCCGGAGGCGAACCGCTCATTCATAAAGAGATGCCGCAGATCGTCGCGGGAATCGTCGCGCGTAAGAAATTCGTCTATCTCTGCACGAATGCGCTCCTGCTGTCCAAACATATCGATGAGTATCAGCCTTCGCCCTACCTCACCTTTTCCATCCACCTCGACGGCAATCGGCACCGTCACGATGAGTCGGTGTGCCAAGAGGGCGTTTTCGACAAGGCGGTTGCGGCAATCCGGCTGGCGCGCTCGAAGGGCTTTCGCGTAACTATCAATTGCACACTGTTTGCTGGCGAGGATCCCGACGACGTCGCTAATTTCTTTGATGAGGCGATGCAGCTCGGTATCGAAGGTATAACGGTTTCACCGGGGTACAGCTATCATCACGCTCCGAAGCAAGATGTCTTCCTGGGACGCACCGCAAGTAAGCATCTGTTCCGCGAGATTTTCCGACGTCGCCGCGGGCGTCCAACCGGTGCATCGTGGTCCTTCAATCATTCCGCGCTGTTCCTGGATTTTCTCGCCGGCAACCAAACGTATCAATGCACGCCCTGGAGCAATCCAACGTTCAACGTGTTCGGTTGGCAGCGGCCTTGCTATTTGCTATCGGACGAAGGCTACGCGCCAAGCTATCAATCGCTTATCGACGATACGGAGTGGGAGCGATATGGCGTGGGGCGCAACCCGCGGTGCGACAACTGCATGGCACACTGTGGCTTCGAGGGCACGGCGGTGAATGATGCGTTTAGTCATCCACTAAAGGCACTGAAGTTGTCACTGCTGGGACCGCGTGTCACAGGTCCTCTTGCGCGCGAGTTGCCCATTACCTACGGCGACGCTCCAAGGTTAAGTGCCGCGATCGCCATTCCAGTGTCTCAGGTGAGACGCGCCAGCCGCGAGACTGATGAGCACCGTCACGAAGTACAGCCGCACTGATCCGGGGCACAGCAGCAGGAGAAAGCGTGTGAACGACGCAAGCGATACTTGCACCGCTGCTGCGCTGGAGGAGTCCGCGACGCCCGACGTATTCGACGCACAGCTCCGATCCTGGCGCGCGCGCATGGAGCACGCATTGGCCGCGCGGCTTCCTAGCGCCGCCATAGTGCCGACGCGTTTGCATGAGGCAATGCGCTATAGCGTGTTAGGCGGGGGCAAGCGTATTCGCCCTGCATTGGTGTTCGCAACGGCGCGCACCTTGGGCCTCAAGGAAGATGCGGTCGAGGCAGCAGCCTGTGCAATCGAACTCGTGCATGTCTACTCACTCGTGCACGATGATCTGCCGGCGATGGATGACGATGATCTGCGCCGCGGTCGGGCCACCTGCCACAAGGCTTACGACGAGGCCACGGCGATTCTGGTCGGTGACGCTCTGCAGCCGCTCGCGTTCCAGTTGCTCGCCCGCGATCCCGCGTTGCCGCCCGCGCCGGCCATACGACTGCGGCTCATTGACTTGCTGGCCCAGGCGAGCGGCACATTTGGCATGGCGGGAGGTCAGGCAATCGATCTTTCCGTTCAAGGCATGCAACTCGATATTAAGCAGGTGGAGGACATGCATGCTCGCAAGACCGGCGCATTGATTCGGGTAAGCGTACTGATGGCCGCTGCGTGCGTACCAGCCCTCGAAGCGCAGCTCTATTCTGCGCTTGGACGATTTGCGACTGCCATCGGCCAAGCATTCCAGATCCAAGACGACTTGCTGGACGTGATCGGAGATGCGTCGCTCCTTGGCAAAGCCACGGGAGCCGACCGTGAACGCGCAAAACCCACGTATCCGGCTGTGATTGGCGTCGCCGCTTCGCAACAGCAGGTGCGGCTGCTGCACAGCCAAGCTCTCGATGCTCTTGCCCCATTCGGCGATCGTGCTGCGCCACTGCGCTCGCTGGCTGACTGGCTACTGTCGCGCCGCTATTGATTTGCAAGCATCGCAGCAGCGGTGCCGCCAGCACGGCGTCAAAGCGATGACGCTTCATCCCCGCCGCACGCCACCGCATGTTGCGGCGTACCGTGCGCCACTATTTTTTTCCTGCAAGCCTGCGCCGCCAGTGCACACATCGAGGAGCTCACGATAAGAGAATCCGCCCTCGCCTTTTGACGACTCGTGCAGATTGCCGCGCCAAAAATAATCCTGTGGCGTGCTGGGCTGGGGCGGCCTCCAGCAGCCGCACGGTTCTTGCTGACCAGACCGCTGCCTCGACACGCCAGACTAAACGATAAGAATAAACGCACCGAACGTCGCGGCCTATCGCGACACCCGATCGTCGCCTCTGCCATACCGTCGCTACCTCCGCGCGAGCTGCCTGTGCTACGTAGTTGCGATATCGCCGCCAGGCACTTCTCCTATTTGGGGATCGTCCGTGCGAATGTCGGGCAGGACTTTATTGACATCGCTGTAGTATTTTGACAAGCATGAGTCCTTAAGTGAATTTGCAAATCGTTTATTTACTGCAGGCTAGACCAGCACATGGAGGAGTCCCCTAGTCTGCAGCACCTTGAGCTATTAGCGGCTGTACCGTGACATGCCTTGGAGCTCCCGCTACACTCGAAGCTCGAAGCGCCGCGCATGCGGAATCAAACAGGAGGCATTACATGATTCGCTTGAGCCCTACCCTTGCCGCCGCATGCATTGCCCTCGCGATGGCTACCAATGCCGGCGCCGCCAGCGCGCCGCCGTCTTACATCAATGCGGCAGTGAATGACGCAAGCCGACCAGACGCCGACAAGGCGCGCGACGCCGACCGCAAGCCCGGCGAAATGCTCGCCATCTCCGGCCTTAAACCCGGCGGTAATGTTGCCGATATGATTCCCGGTGGCGGCTACTTCACCCGGCTGTTCGCCAAGGCGGTTGGACCGAAAGGGCACGTGTACGCATTCGTTCCGCAAGAGCTGCTCACGAAACGCGCCACCGCAGCCGACGGCATCAAGGCACTGGCCGCCGATCCACGCTATTCGAATGTCAGCGTCATTGAGGGTCCGATCAACGGTTTCAATGCACCGCAGGCGCTTGATCTCGCGTGGACATCGCAAAACTACCACGACCTTCACAATTGGGCATCGGCTGAGAACCTCGCTGCATTTAACAAAGCTGTGTTCGCGGCCCTCAAGCCCGGCGGCATCTACATCGTGCTGGATCATGTCGCCGCCGCGGGCGCGCCCGCAGATGTAACTGAAACTCTCCACCGCATCGATCCTGCGATTGTGAAGAAAGAAGTCGTTGCCGCAGGGTTCAAATTCGAAGGCGCAAGCGCTGTTCTCAGGCATCCGGAGGACGATCACACCGCCAAGGTGTTCGATGCTGGCGTGCGCGGCAAGACCGACCAGTTCATCCTAAAATTCCGCAAGCCGAAGTAAGCGGCAGCCGAACGCTTGTCGCACACCCGTTGTAGTTAATCGATTTCGCTTTAGCGCGACCGCCTCTGATCTAAAGTTATTGGTTTGGTGCATCAGAAGGCACTGGGAACGCTCGCACTGCTAGCTCAGTCGCAGCACTGCAAATCGCACCTGAATTTGCCGCAAATGCTGGTGCGGCCCTCTTGGCCCTTGACCAAGCCCCACGGCACCGACGCCGCACGCACGCGTCGCATGCCAAGAGGCCTACAGCCCCTTCCGCCAGCTTCAGTGTGTCGCAATCACCCGTGCGAATCGCACTCCGGTATAATTAGCGAATGTAAGGCTAAGCTGCAGGCGGACGATGAGCTACATCGATGGCAATCTTGTTGCAGGCGAACAGGTGGTTTATCGCACGCGCCTCCACTGGCTGCTTTTCATAACCCCTGTGCTTTTCACGGCGATCGTGTTGCTGCCAATCGCCTGGTATCTGGCCAACGGCAGTTGGAGCCGGTACACCTGGATACCTCTTGCCGTAGGGTTACTGCTCCTGCTTACCACGTTCATCAAACGGCAAAGTTCCGACTTCGCGGTGACCAATAAGCGCGTCATGATGAAAGTGGGCGTGTTCAGTACCCGTTCCATCGAGCTTGTACTCAACAAGATCGAAGCTATTGCCGTGAACCAAAGCTTTATAGGACGAATCTTCGGTTACGGAGACATCGTGATAACCGGTAGTGGCGGCACGAAGGAGGCCTTCTCGCATATTCAGGGACCGCTTGCATTTCGGCGCGCCGTGCAATCGGTAGCAGACACGCACGCAAATCCTCAGCCATCGAGTATTTCTGCCGCCGTGAGTGCGCCGCCCGAATAGCGCGGTGCCGGTGCCACTCAATAGATTAACTATCAGGGGCTCGGCTTGCCGGATGCGCGTCGTATCGGGCTAGCCAGCAACGAAAGCATCGTCCGTGAGCGCCTCGCCATACGACGCCACGGTTCTAGCCGGCGCACGGCGCCGGAGAGGCGCCGTCGGGTCAGGTGCCCGCAATCGCCCGATATTTGATGGGCCAAATTCCCGGGTTTTCTCGGCAAGCCAGCCGGTCCAGTTACACCGACGTGGCGCGCGGCGTAGCCGGGTAGCTGCATACCGGCGACTTGGCGACGCTCGATTCGGCGGGCTACTGCCGCATCGTCGGGCGCGTAAAGGACATGATCATCAGAGACGGAGAGAACATCTATCCGCGCAAGATCGAAGAATATCTGTTCCGCCACCCGGCGGTGCTCGACCTCCCCGTCGTCGGCGTCCCCGATGGCCAGTACGGCGAGGAAGCTTGCGCCTGCATCCGCGTTCGGCAAGCTGCGGGCGTAAGCGCACAGGAAGCGCGCGAGTTCTGTCACGGTCACATCGCTCATTATAAGATTCCACGATATGTACGCTTCGTCGAGGCCGTCCCTCTGACGGCCACTGGGAAAGTGCAGAAATGCCAGCTTCGCGAGGATGCGGATAAGTGAACATACAGGCCGGCGATGCCTTCATTGCGGCGCGTGATCAGCTGCTGCGGCTGCGCGCTGATCCCATGGCCGCCAAACGCGAGTTTCGCTGGCCCAAGCTCGACACGTTCAACTGGGCATGCGACTACTTCGATCGGCTCGCGACGCAGCCAAACCCCGCACTGCGCGTCGTCAACGACGCCGGCGCTGACCACGCTTATTCGTTCGCGGAGCTTGTCGGGCGTTCAAACCAAGTGGCGAACTTCCTGCGCACCACCGGGCTTGTGTGCGGCGATCGCATACTCGTCATGCTCGGCAACGTCGTGCCGCTGTGGGAAACAATACTCGGGGCAATGAAGCTCGGCGCAGTGGTCATCCCGGCGACGACCTTGCTCACAGCCGATGATCTCGCGGATCGACTGGAGCGCGGCGCGGTGCGGGCGATCGTGACCGACGGTACGCTTGCGGCACGCTTCGCCGGCCTCGCCGGCGCACCGGTGCGGATCGCGGTCGGCAATTGTCCGCCTGGCTGGCAGGACTATGCTCACGCGAGCGCACACGCGCGCGTGCTGGCTCGGTCGCCGGAGTCACGGGCCAGCGACCCGCTGCTGCTCTACTTTACCTCCGGAACTACTGCGCGCCCGAAGCTCGCGCTTCACACGCACGCAAGTTATCCGGTCGGCCACCTGTCTACGATGTATTGGCTTGGACTGCAACCGGGTGACGTGCACCTCAATCTATCCTCGCCCGGATGGGCGAAACATGCCTGGTCCAGCCTCTTTGCGCCTTGGAATTGCGCGGCAACGGTGCTCGCCTATCAATTCGATCGCTTTAATGGATCTGCTCTACTAACCCAGCTCGCGCGTGCTCGCGTAAGTACGTTCTGCGCGCCGCCCACGGTCTGGCGGATGCTGATTCAGGAGGATCTCGGCCGCCGGCCCGTGGCGCTGCGAGAGGTCACAAGCGCCGGGGAGCCGCTCAATCCCGAAGTGATCGCGCACGTCAAAGCAGCCTGGGGCCTCACGATCCGCGATGGTTTTGGTCAGACTGAGACGACAGCAGTCATCGGCAATTTGCCCGGCCAGCCGCTGAAACCCGGCTCGATGGGTCGGCCTCTGCCAGGTTACCCGGTCGTCCTGCTCGACCCCGACGGCGCGCCGACCAATGACGGTGAAATCTGCATCGCGCTCGACGCCCGGCCGCTCGGCCTCATGCAGGGCTACCTCGACAATTCGGAGCACAGCCGCGCAGCCATGCGCGACGGCTACTATCACACGGGCGATGTGGCGAGTCGCGACGGTGACGGATATCTCACTTATGTCGGCCGAACCGACGACGTGTTCAAATGCTCGGACTACCGAATCAGCCCCTTCGAACTCGAGAGCGTCTTGATCGAGCATCCGTCAGTGGTGGAAGCCGCAGTCGTGCCGAGCCCTGACGCCTTACGCCTCGCCGTACCAAAAGCATTTGTCGTCCTGGCATCCGGGTTTGTTCCCGATGCAGCCACGGCCCGCGCGATTCTTGCTCACGTCAGATCCCGAGTATCGCCCTTCAAACGGGTGCGGCGCATTGAATTTGCCGATTTGCCCAAGACAATATCCGGGAAGATTCGGCGCGTCGAGCTGCGCCAGGCGGAGCTACAGCGCGGCGTTGGCGCGCGGCACGCGCGTGAATTCTGGGAAGAGGATCTGCACACGCCCGAGTAAGAAGGGATGGCGCTAACTCGGCACCGTCCTAAGAGGGTGCAAGTCGCCCGGAACGCCGCTTTGGCTCAGGTCTAAACTGCACGCAAAATTGCGCCTCAGGTCACAGCGTCGTCAGCGGAGATGGCAACAAATTTCTATAAGAGTTCGTTACCGTGTACCGTAGCCCTCGACTAGTTGAGGTGCCACGGAACGTTCGCTACAGCTAGAAACGCCAGAATGATTAGCCATACAATTCAGCACCGGAGTGCAATAGAACGCAAATCGGTTGCCGTCTTCGCAGCATTTGCATTGATCATTCCTGCAGCAGCGGCGTCGGTATTGTCACTAGGTCCTCGTGGCGTGCAAACCCTCGTCGCTGAACAGCTTTTCAACCGAGCCGGGCGATGGTATCTAATCGATGACGGTGGAGTCTGTTTCACCTATCTTGAATCGCCGCATACGCACCTTGAGATCGACCGCCTTGTCCTAAATGCGCATTTGTCGGCAAGACTGGGCCAACGCATTGGCAACAATTGCGCCGGTGCGGACTTCGCCTCCAATGTCACGTTATCCGGAAAACTGCATGGCGCTGAACACAAACTCATACTCGATGATATCCGTATCGATCACGTTGACGATGAATTGACCCGCAATGCCCTAAACCTTGCGCTGCAGCTCGACCCGCAAGCCATGCCTCGAGCGGCGAGCATTGATGTACTTGAGTTTATACGTAAGCAAGTGGTGGCGACCGGCGGGTCACCCGTGCACCTTGACGAGGTTCGTATTGTGAAAATCACGACACGAACCGACGCAGTCGTTATTCAATTTGACTTGAGCCTTAGCGCGCCTTAACGCGCGCACCCGGGCCGAGGACTATTCGCGCAATACGCGGGAGAACCGGCGGGCGGAGATTGCGCCGATGCGAAGAAAGCGCTGGAATACCTTCGATACCGAACACCCGCGACGCTCGCCTTCGCCTTGGTCTCAGACGCCAGCAGCTCTCTTCCGAATGGCCGTTTGATGGAGCTACTTCGATGAATCACCGACTCGTTCCACCCACAGCGACCCATTGGAAAGCCCCAGCTCAACAAGCCGGCAACCTGCCCGCCTGGCCAAGCTACAAGGGCACATCGCAGCTTATTGGTGTGAGCCCAAGCGGTAGGGCGACTGTGTACGTAGATCCGACCATAGGGGCAGCGGGCGTCTATAACGCGCGGGATCTTGTGAACGATGCTGATCGTGTGGCCAACGCCAATGATGCAGTTTTCGGCACGACGGGAGGCCCGGTAAGCGTGATCGTGTTTGCGCTTGGGGGCGCGACGGACGGCACGGGAGGCGCTGACCACGGAGGATGCGACTATGTGAGCGGCGCCGCGATAGAGGTGTGCGCATCATTTGGCAATTCGGCCCGTGTATCAGCGCTCTTCGAAGCGGAGCTTAGTGAATGCTCCATGGGCAGCAATCTCTGTGGAGTCAGTACCGGCGAGGCGCTGTCGCGATGGTGCGCAGCAGTGATCGGGGCCAATTCTCTTGCGGACTTCGCCACCGCCCCGCAGTGGGTCCGAAACGGCATGAAAAACTACGTCAACCAGACGGCGCCCACCGACCAAGACCCGGATAGTACCGGCTGTGGCATGGCGTTCTTGTCCTGGCTCAGGAATCAGGGCTTTGGCTTGGAAAAGATTGCTCCGGCGATGGTGTCATTGGGCGACCAAGGCACATTGGCGCAACTTTATACGACGCTTACGGGGCAGCCAGTTGGCAAAGCATGGCCGACGTTTCTCGCGGCCGTTAAGGCGCTGCCCGCGGGCGTGACAAATGACGATCCGTTTGGCGGCGCGACGCGGACGCCTCATCTCGCCCAATTCACGCCCGCGACGGTGGAACTGGTCGAAAAAGTGTTCAGTGCCATCGTCGCCGACGTAGTTAAGAGCAAATATGCACACGAAAGGACTGGGAGCGTACGCGCGGCTCTAACGGCGACTCGAAAATCACAGTCGCGCCCAGTGACAAGTGGCAAAGCTGGATCGCGACGACTGCGCAGAAGCACCAAAAAGCGGCACTGAACACCCGCCGGGGGGTTGCGCGTGAAATCCTCGATGCACCGACCGCTTCTTCGACAGGCGGTCATTGCGTCCGAGCGAATCGGCACGCCGCCGCGAGCGGCAGCTGCCTACCATCGGCAGCGCACGTTGGCTGAGACGTTTGGCGCGAGAGGCGTCTGCGGGTCACGCGCGCACAGCAGCCCAATACTTAACGGGCGATTTTCAGCGCTTTTGCTAGGCAAAGCGCCAGGCCCGAGAATCGCGACTTCACGCGTAGACTAAGTGGCGGTGCGGCCAGTCTAGAGCGAACCCGTCTCTGCCCGAAATTCTAAACAACAGGGGGAAAAACGAGGAAACATCAATCCTTCGGCTTTTTAGTCGACCCCGCCGGCCGCGTCAGGCCTAAATCTTCGGCATTTCGTGCATTTATGCGCAGTCAAGCTCGCCACGGAACAGGGTACTATCAGGGAATTGGCTTGCCGGACGCTTGTCCTATCAGGGAGCGTTGGTGCCTCCGCAGATGGTGTCTACTCGTAGTGAAGCGCGTCGATCGGATTGAGGTTGGCAGCCTTGCGAGCTGGATAGTATCCGAAGAAAATTCCGACCGCAGCTGAGAACGCAAAACCGCCGAGGACGGCGGTGAGGGACAGTTGAGTCGGCCAATGTGCAAGCCTGGAGATGATGAACGACACCAGCAGCCCGAACCCAATTCCGGCCACGCCGCCGGTCACACTCAACAGCACGGATTCGGCCAGAAACTGGAGCAGCACCTGAAGGCGACGTGCTCCAATCGCCATCCGGATGCCGATTTCGCGGGTCCTCTCGGTGACAGACACCAAAAGGATATTCATGATTCCGATGCCGCCGACCAGCAACGAGATAGATGCGACGATGGCCAGAAGCGCGGCCATGACCTGGCTGCTTCCTTCCTGCGCTTCTGCGATCTGACTGAGGTTGCGGACGCTGAAATCGTTAAGTTGTCCGATTTGAATATGGTGGCGTCGCGCGAGCGTCGCGGTCACTTGAGTGATCGCCGTGTTCACGAGGTCCGCCGCTCCGGCCTGGACGTAGATGCTGTTGACACGGCCGGTCATGCGGGGGCTGATGCCGAAGGCGTTAGGCGCCGCTGGATAGTTCGCGCTCACAAGGTTCTGGGCGGCTTGCGGCGCCGCGACCCCTAAGACTTTGCGCTCGGCCGTACTGAACGGGATCATCACCACGTCGTCTTGATCCTGTCCAAAGCCCGTTTGGCCCTTACTTGCGAGGATCCCAATCACCCGCATGGGAACGCCCTTGATCAGAATGATCGTGCCGATGGGATCCTCTCCCGGAGGAAATAAATTCTGATAGACCGTGTGGCCGAGCAAACAGACCGTCTCCGCGGCGTCATTTTGTTGTTCGGTCATGGAGCTGCCGCTGGCAATGTGCCAACCGACGATGTCCAGATAGCTTGGCGTCACGCCCTGGATCGCGGTGCTCCAGTTCTGGTCACCGTATTCGACCTGGCCGGTCTGGCGCGTCAGGTAGCTGACCCGTTGGACGGCGGGGTCGGCGCGCAGGATGCTCTCGGCGTCGGCCACGGTTAGCGTTGAGGCGCTGCCCGCCCCGGCGCGAACGCCGCCGGCGGTCGTGGCGCCCGGCTGCACGACGACCATGTTCGTACCCAAGCTTTCCAACTGTTTCTTTACCGCTGCGCTGGCGCCGGCTCCCACAGCCACCATGGCGATGAGCGCGGCCACCCCGATAAATACACCCAACATGGTTAAGGCCGAGCGCAGCTTATTGCGTGCCAGGGCTTGCAAAGAGGCTGAAAGGATCATCAACAGAAATGCCGGGCGAAGGCCGGAGGCATCCTCAGGCAGCGCGGTGACGTCCACCTTAGCAACCGCAGCCGTCGCGCCGGTGCCTGCTCGGTCCGCCGTCACGACGGCGACCTGGTGCTTATCCGAGAGGATTCGCCCATCGCGCATGATGATCACTCGATCGGCATATGCGGCGATATCTGATTCGTGGGTTACCACGATCACCGTGACGCCTTGCTCGCGATTGAGCCTGCGGATGATTTCCATGATCTCATGGGAGGTGCGCGTATCGAGGTTGCCGGTCGGCTCGTCGGCAAGCAGTACGGCGGGACGGTTGATGAGCGCGCGGGCGAGCGCGATGCGTTGCTGTTGTCCCCCGGAGAGCTGGTTGGGCATGTTACGCGCGCGGTCAGCCAGGCCGACGCTCGCAAGCATGTCGCGGCCGCGATCGTTCCGCTCGCTTGACGTCAGCGCCGCCGCTGCCCCGTAAAGTAGCGGCAATACGACATTTTCGAGCGCACTGGTGCGAGCAAGCAAATTGAAGCTCTGAAACACGAAACCGATCTTCGTGCTTCGGATATTTGCCAGCTCCGGTTCGGCCAGCCGCGCCACATCGCGCCCCTCAAAGACGAATTGGCCGCTGGTCGGCCGGTCGAGGCAGCCAATGATGTTCATCATGGTCGACTTACCCGACCCCGACGATCCCATAATGGCGACGAATTCGCCGCGATCGATCGAAACGCTGACCCCCTGCAGTGCACGGACTTCGGTATCTCCGAGCTGGAAAGATCGAGTCAGGTCGATGAGGTGGACAACGGGATCGCTCATGCCGGTCGTCCCTCTACAATTTCAGCGAAGGGGTGGACGACACCTTGGGCGCACCCGCCGTAGCCTCGGACGTGACGACCTGATCTCCGAGCTTGAGGTCTCCCGCCTTGATCTCGGCGAAGGTGTCGTCAACGAGCCCCACCGTGACAGGGATCGAGACCAGTTTGCCGGCCCGCTCCACCCAGATTACCTGCTGCGCGGATTTGACGGTTTTGGCGAGCCCGAGCTTGGCCGCAGAGGCCGGCGTAAATCGCAGCGCTTGCGATGGCACTCTAAGGACTTTGAGCGCTTGGGCCGTGACGATCTTGGCGGTCGCCGTCATCCCCGGCTTGAGCAGCAGGCCGGGATTATCGACGAAAATCACCACATCGTACGTAATCACGTTCTGCACGCTGACGGGGGCCTGCCGGACCTGGGCCACGCTTCCATGGAACGTACGTGTAGGGAAGGCGTCGACTGTGAAACTAGCGTTTGCGCCTTCAACGGCGCCAGCGATATCGGACTCGCTGACATTGGTATCGACCTGCATTTTGGTCAGATCGGTGGCAATGAGAAACAGAGTCGGTGTTTGAAAGCTCGCAGCCACGGTCTGACCGGCAGTGACATTGCGCGACACCACTGTGCCGTCCACCGGCGAGACGATGTCTGTGTAATCCAAATTGATCTGAGCGGCCTTCAGTGCCGCGACCTTCTGGGCGATCTGAGCGACGTCAAGGCCAACGAGTGCAACCGCCTGATTATAGGCGTTGAGCGCAGCGTCGGCGGCATCGCGGGAGGTTGAGTCTTCGCTCAACAGAAGATCCAAGCGCGCGCGATTAATCTTCGTGTAGGCAACATTGGCCTGATCCTTGACGAGTTGAGCCTTGGCGACGTCCAACTCGGCCTGGTCCTGATCCACAATAACCTGATAGGGTTTGGGGTCGATCTTTGCGCACAGCTGACCCTTACGGACCCGGGTGTTGTAATCGCAGCTGAGGGTCTCGATAGTACCCGAGACATAGGTCCCCACCTGGATGACAACCACCGGATTGACCGATCCACTGGCGGTGATGGTGGTGACGACGTCTCCCTGTGTCACCGCTGTCGTCACGTAACGCGGCGGCGCGGCGAGGTTCGCTATCCAATAGGCGGCCGCGCCACCGACCAAGACGGTCCCAGCAACCAAAAGCCCGAACAGTTTCCAATGCACGCGGCTGATCATGATGCGACGCCAATAAGGTTGGAATGATTCTTAGCTTCGACGGAGATCTTACAAAACAGCTCGAGGATCGCAATAAACCTCGGTTGTCGAATGTTCCAATACTCCCGTCTCACCAGTGCTCGTAGATTTATCGCTGCTGCAAGGTGCTTGTTCAGCTAGCCACCGCACCGACTGCGTGCACATGCGTGTTTTGAGCCGTTTGCGCAAAATAGGCCAGTTCCACTCGCGTTCGAAACAGGGAACTAGCAGGGATCCCGATTGCCCCTAGACCATCCCCAGCAGAATGTTCTCACGGGCAGTGAGCGGTGTTGACTCACGTCGATTTAATGTCTCAGTTTCTCTCTAAGGCCATCACCTTTTTCGCGACGATGCGCCGGGCCATCCTCGACAACCGTTAAGAAATAGACTGACGACGTTGTCAGCCCAAGTATCGAGCTCCTTTGGCGTCATGAGTCCACCGAAACCCATGGCGCGACGCTGCGGTAGAGCAACGACCATTATCAGAAACTGATCGGCCGCGAATGCACGAGCCGCGGTGGGCAAGCGCGGAACTCGAAGCTCGCGCGAGAGCAGGTCGCCAATCAACGCCTTGGCCTCCTGTGTCGCGCCCTCATCGCTTACCGCACGAACCAACTCCGGAAAGCGCGCGGACTCGGCTGTCACGAGGCGGTGCAGTGCGATGGCTTGCGGCGAGAGTGCCGCGCGGAGAATGAGACCCGCGAGGCGGCGTAAGACATCGTGCAACGTCGCACCTTTGAGCAGGGGAACCCCTGGAGGTGGACGGAGTTGCTCGATGATTCGATGGACGACCGCGGCGAACAATGCCGCCTTGTCGTCGAAGCGGTGATAAAACGTTCGCTTCGAGATGCCAGCCAGTCCAGCCACCGCTTCAATGGATGTGGAGCCGTATCCCTCTGTAAGAAACAGCTCGGTTGCGGCTTCTAAAATTCTCCCGCGCAAGCGCAGAGCGTCAATGCGCGACGGCCTTCCGCCACGTCGAGCCCTCAACGCCGGCGACCGGCGATCCTCACCGACGGCGATAAGCGAAACCGCCCGATCGGTAGGGGACGTGGCCACCGTAAGAGGCACTGTACCGCGAGCGTGGTGCATAGTAGCCACGCGGCGCCTCGTAGAATCGGGGCAACGGGCGAGCGTATGAGACGCCCGGCCGGTAGTACGTCTGGCGTCCCGCGTAGTACGCCGGCGCTGGTGCGTAATACACCGAGGGACGTGCGTAATAGTTTGGCGGCGCATAGTAGCCGGGCGACGGCCCGCCGTAATCGGGCGTCGGTGCGTACGGAGCGGCCGGTTGATCCGCGGAGAGCGCTGCCGAGGCAACGGCAAAAGGCAGCGTCGCAAGCCCCAAGACCGCTTCGACCACATGCCGACCAACTATCCACGGGACGAGTCCGGCAGCAGCAGCGGGCGTGACCGGTGCAAGTGCGAGCGCGGCAACCGCGGACGCCGCAAAAACCGTCTTCTTAAGTTGCAGCATGGGTCGGTCCTCGTGGAGGTCTAAACAGGCCGTACTTGTAAACACAGTACGCACCTTTTGACTGAAACGCAACGGTACCGTTGCGTTATCCCATATAGCGTCCCTGCTAGGGAATCGGCCGTCCTCACGCGGGGCGCTGTATCATCTACTGCGCAATCCACTTTACATCGGACAGATTCGGCATAAAGCCACCTGTCATGCTGGACAGCACCTCCGCTGCTGAATCGGGATTTGTGGGAGCGGGTGCAGCAGCAACTCAATGCCGGCGCGCGGCGACTTCCCGGCACGGACACTGTCGAGAGCGCGGCGCCGTTGCGGGGCAAGCTCTTTGACAGCGGGGGACGGGTGGTCCCACCGCTGATGCGTTTTTGTCCGCTTCATCAAAGAGATCTTTGATTGTCTTGTTCCAACCCGGCGGCGCGGGGGCGTTTAACTGGTCATGAGGCGAGTTTACTGTAGGTAATGACCGGCCGCTTTCAGCGCTGCCATCTCTGCACTATCAAGGCCCGCTTTTGGCCGGCAGTTGCACGATGAAGTCAGTTCGCGGCCGCGACCCTAAGTGGTCCCGCCGCAGTGCTGGCTCTCAGCCTAGGCAACGTCGAGCAGCGCCCGCGGATTCTTGTCGGCCACGAGCAGCAA